>OJDH01000218.1_pt1 | contig 38184 bp, 35 predicted proteins | sample 1592761 | NCBI WGS metagenome assembly OJDH01 (sample SAMN05416855, study PRJEB24817) | seawater metagenome | isolation source: Sea water | place: Canada:Atlantic | collected 2013-11
GCCTCAGAACCGCTAAACTCTCGCTGAGCGATCAAATCTTTATACTGATTGGTATCAATAGCAGTTCGAGAATACTCTCGATTGCTCGGCTAGGTATAAAACATTATCACTTCTTACTGAACCCTGTAAATCGTTTGTTTTTCAGTCGAAAATATTAGAACTAAAATCGAAGAGAAAACAATCAGCTATAGATACAGCTTCGGGCATTGTCTTTATTCAAAGGCTAGTAAGCTTAGAATTATGACAAAACTAACAAAAATGGCGATTCCCCATCAGGAAACCGCCATTTTAATCTAACCAACTAAGGTAAGAATTAAATCGGTTATTCTACCGTAACCGATTTTGCCAAGTTACGTGGTTGATCCACATCGGTCCCTTTGATTAAGGCAACGTGATATGAAAGTAACTGCAAAGGAATGGTGTAGATAAGCGCTGCCATAAACTCATCGCAATGGGGCACCTGAATCACTTTCATGGTGTCATCAGATTCAAACTCAGCGTCCACATCGGCAAATACATACATCAAACCACCACGGGCACGGACTTCCTCGACGTTTGACTTAAGCTTCTCTAACAACTCATTGTTAGGCGCCACCACAATCACAGGCATATCGGCATCAATCAAGGCTAACGGACCATGCTTAAGCTCACCCGATGCATAAGCTTCAGCGTGAATGTAAGAGATCTCTTTAAGTTTAAGCGCACCTTCCATCGCGATAGGGTATTGATCGCCACGGCCTAGGAATAGTGCATGGTGTTTATCAGCAAAATCTTCAGCTAGCTCAGCAATCGCCTCATCTAAACCTAATGCTTGCTCAACTTTGGCAGGCATAGATTGTAAGCTCTGAGTGATCTTAGCCTGCATCTCAGTAGACATGCCATTATGGCGACCGATAACAGCAGTTAACATCAACAAACCAGCAAGTTGAACGGTGAATGCTTTTGTTGAAGCCACACCAATTTCTGCACCAGCCTTCATCATGTAAGCCATATCAGACTCACGCACCAAAGATGAACCTGGAGAGTTACAGATGGTCATCGTTGCTTTATAACCCATCTCTTTAGCCAAACGTAGCGCAGCTAGTGTATCGGCGGTTTCACCAGATTGAGAGATAGTCACAAGCAGACTATTAGGGAACATGTGAGACTTGCGGTAACGGAACTCAGATGCGATCTCGACATTACAAGAAACACCAGCCCAGTCTTCTAGCCAGTAACGTGCAGCCATACCCGCATGGTAACTGGTACCACAGGCAATGATCTGTACGTGTTTAATATCTTTTAGGAAATCAGCCGCGTTTTCACCAAAGGCTGAATCTAATACGACACCACTGGCAATACGCCCTTCGAGGGTATGAGCTATCGCGCGTGGCTGCTCATAGATCTCTTTTAGCATGTAGTGACGGTATTCACCTTTATCACCAGCATCATGTGTCACTTCCGACTCTTTAACTTCACGTTCAACGGCATTACCGTCAACATCGAAAATATTCACAGTGCGACGCGTCACTTCGGCAACGTCACCCTCTTCTAAGAAGGCAAAAGAGCGTGTCACAGGAAGTAGCGCTAACTGATCTGATGCAACAAAGTTCTCACCAAGACCATAACCAATAACGAGCGGGCTACCGCTGCGAGCAACAATCATGCGATCACTGTCACGACGGTCGATAACTACTGTGCCATAAGCGCCTTCGAGTTGCTTTACTGTCGCTTGAACAGCAGACAATAAGCTAGAGTGTGACTTGAGCTCGTGATGAACCAAATGACAGATAACTTCAGTATCTGTATCTGATGCAAAGCTATAACCTAAGCCTTTAAGCATCTCACGCAGCTTGTTGTGGTTTTCAATGATCCCGTTATGCACAACGGCAATATCACCTTCAGATTGATGTGGATGCGCATTACGCTCACTTGGCTCACCATGGGTTGCCCAGCGAGTGTGCGCGATACCTGTACCGCCAGTTAGCGGTGATGCATCAAGTGCGGCCGATAATTCCTGTACTTTACCAACACGGCGAGTCGTCTTTAACTCACCATTTTGAATAACCGCGACGCCAGCCGAGTCATAACCACGGTATTCAAGTCGCTTAAGACCTTCTACCAGAATTTCAGCAACATCCCTTTGCGCCACAGCGCCTACGATTCCGCACATATTGATTACCTAATCTCTCTAAAGCGAGAGTAAAATAAGAGTTAAAAATTAAAATGAATTTGATACTGGATAACGTAAATCAGTTATCCCACATAGGGTGCGAGAATGACTCGCACACCATGGTTAGAAATACTTTCAACGGCCTCAGCCGCTAACCTGTCATCGGTAACCAACACACTCACTTGGCTCCATGGCAGTTCCAGATTAGGGATACGTCGTCCCACTTTGTCAGACTCAAGCATCACAACCACTTCACGGGAAACTTCGGCCATCACTTTACTTAGGCCAGTTAGCTCGTTAAAGGTCGTGGTACCACGATCCAAATCGATACCGTCAGCACCAATAAAGAGTTGATCAAAGTTATATGAACGCAGTACTTGCTCAGCAACCTGACCTTGAAATGATTCAGAATGAGGATCCCATGTACCACCGGTCATCAAAAGTGTCGGTTCATTTTCCAGTTCGTGAATCGCATTGGCTAATTGCAATGAATTGGTCATCACCACGAGGCCACGCTTACTGTTCAACTGCTGAATAAGCCCGAATGTCGTACTACCACTGTCTATCATGATGCGATTATGATCATTGATCAGCGCTGCTGCTGCCTGAGCAATCGATAGTTTATTTGGGGCTATTTTGGCTGAGAACTGCTGAGTGACCTCATCGGGGATCGCCACTGCACCACCATAACGACGCAGTAAAAGACCTGTTTTTTCCAGTACAGCCAGATCTTTACGTATGGTGACTTCTGATGTTTCAAAACGATTAGACAACTCATCAACACTCACTTCACCTTGTTCATTCAAGATGCTAATAATGCTATGTCTGCGCTGCTGAGTATTACGTTTGTTCATAAAATCTTTCAGTTAAGTTTCGTTTCGAAAGATGCATTATAGTGAAACGAAACTTTTTTACCAGTTTGAATATCAAAAAGAGTAAAATTCAGGCAAAAAAAAGCCCCTATCTAAGATAGAGGCCTTTAAATTTGCTTTTAAGCGGAATGTTAAGCTTAGAAGTTAGCTTGTAAAGCTAAGCTGAAATGACGTCCTTCACCTACGGTCACGTCTTTATGACCACCACCGGCAAGGTAATCTGTATCGAACAGATTCTTCACGTTTAAACGTACGCTAACATCGCTGCCCATCACATCCATGGTATAAGCTGCACCCATGTCATAACGAACATAGCCATCTTTAGAGATAGTATTATCTGTATTAGCAAAACGCTCACCGACATAGATAGCACCAAAGTTAAGCGCTAAGTCATCCGTCATCTCATAACGAGTCCATATGTTAGCCGACCACTCAGGAGCATCGATGGGTGTCTTACCATCTAAATGATCTTGATCCCCTGCAGGAGTAATATATTCCGCATCGAGGTACATCATAGAACTAGTAACAAACCACTTATCACTCACTTGTCCTTGAGCGCCCATTTCGAAACCTTGATGACGCTGCTCGCCACTTTGCGTCGTGATGGTTTGATTACCATCACGGATCGGATTAACAAGATCTTCAGTCACAGTGACATTTGATACCGTGATATCGAATACAGCTGCGGTAAGTAACAAGCTATCGTTAAACAACTCCCACTTTGTGCCTATCTCGTATTGATCGCCGTACTCAGGTTCAAGGTTAGTCCTGAAATTCACATCATCAGGATCATTGACGATACCTTGAGGTGTGAAACTCTTTGAGTAGTTAACGTAAATACTGCCGTTATCAGTAGGTGAATAGATCACACCAAACTTAGGTGATACCGCGTAGCTATTATTACCATCACCCTCTTTTTTCTGCTCGTCATAACGCACACCAGCCAACACTTTCCACTGCTCGTTAATCGTCATCAAATCCTGAATGTAGAAGCCATAATGCTTGTAAGAACTTTCATATAATGAAGTATCATTATTGTAATCAAGATCAGGCTTAGTAATAGGCTGTCCAGGTGTAACATCTATATGTCCATCACCATTGTCTGCTACGTACTTCTCTCTTAACTGTCCATAGTAGTAATCCAACATGTTAGCGCCTATAAGGAATTGATGATCAAAGTCACCAGTCGAGAAGTTACCAACAAAATCCACATAACTCGTCTTATGCTGCCAATCATCATAACGATCGAACGGCTTCACGGTATAACCGTCTGTAAGCGCATTTTCACTATATTGTGGTGATGAATCTAAACGCTGACGATTAAACTGCTGGTCGTTATAACCCGCTTTTACCTGCCAGTCATCACTAATATGGTAGACAATGTCAGCTCCCATGTTAGTAATCGTATTATCGGTAAATGCCCATGGCTGATCCCAGATAATGTCTTTACCACCAATCAAGTCACCACTGCTATCTAACCAACCACCAGTGTCTATACCGGTTTTATCTTGGGTATGGTCATACTTAAGCGACAACATAAGATCATCTGTAATATCAAACTCAAGATTTATATAACCTAACCAGCGATCACGTTCCTGATTCGAACCATCTTGGTACTCTCTCCAGTACTGAGTATCTTGCTTAACTAAAACGGTACGGTAACGAATCGTTTGGTCTTCATTCAGACTGCCGCTTCCATCTAACAGGTAGCGAGTAGAACCATGCTCATCGGTATCAAAACCAAGTTCAAATTGCGTGTCGTAAGTCGGTTTTTTTGTCACCATGTTGATCAAGCCACCAGGGCCAGACTGACCATACAACATACTTGAAGGACCTTTTAGCACCTCAACTTGCTGTAGTGTCTCAATTGGCTGCACATAATGAGACCACTGCTGCTGACCATTGATTAAATAACCAGAACCCGATGAAAGCTCAAAACCACGAATGCTGAATACCTGACGGTTCCACTTCTCACTCCCACCAGTCACACTTGAATCATTCACAAGCACTTCTGAAAGGTTGGTTGCCAACTGCTCATCGGTAACAAAACTAGGGATGACATTGACTGATTGAGGTGTATCCATTAAATCGATATCACCACGCATAGCACCTGATGCAGTCCCTGCTTTGTAGTCATTGAAGCTACGACCAGTAACGGTAATACGCTCAATATTAGCGGTAGGGATCGCGATACTTTCTAGTTCTTCGGCAGTAACAGACGTCGCTGATAATGCAGAAAGTATTGCAACACTGATGGATGAGTAATTAAAGATTCGATTTTTGAATACACGCTTCATAGAAGACATTGCCAACCTCAAAATGGATATCAAGCTTAAGTTGGGCGTAATATAAATGAGAATTGTTTTTATTTAAGTTTCTTTACATAAGTTTACAAAGGGAGGTGATCTAGTTCTAAAAAACGCAGAAATAGCGTTATTGGTAAGTCCTATAAACATAAAAAAAGCAGCTAAAAAGCTGCTTCATTTTATTAGAAATAAGATTACTTTTTCTTCTTAACTGGGCGTGCCCAACCGGTTAAGTGACGTTGCTTAACACGAGTGATCACCAACTCATCAGCAGCGACATCGCGAGTAATAGTGGAGCCAGCCCCTAAAGTTGCCCCCTTACCTATGGTTACTGGAGCGACCAATTGAGTATCACTCCCGACAAAGACATTATCTTCAATAACGGTCAGATGCTTATTAACACCATCATAATTACAGGTAATTGTGCCAGCACCAATATTCACGCCACTGCCAATTTGTGCATCACCAATGTACGCCAAATGGCCCGCTTTTGAACCTTCACCCAGCACAGCTTTCTTCATCTCAACGAAGTTACCGACATGAGCGTCAGTCTTAAGCTCTGCGCCCGGACGAAGACGAGCAAAAGGTCCAGCACTTGAAGCCACGCCCATTTTGGCACTTTCAACAATAGAGTAAGGCTTAATCTCAGCATTGTCGCTAATATCACAATCAATAAGAATCGCACCAGCGCCGATGGTGACGTTATTACCAATAGTGACCTTACCTTGAATAATGACGTTGATATCAATCATCACATCCATTCCCACAGTCACCTCACCGCGGATATCAATACGAGCAGGATCACGCAAATTAGCACCTTCAAGCATCAACTTTTCAGCAGCACGAGCTTGATAAGCACGCTCTAATTGAGCCAGTTGAACTCGGTTATTCGCGCCTTCTACTTCAATTGCAGATTCAGGCTGGGCTGTAGTGATAGCCACACCATCTTTATGGGCCATCGCAACGATATCTGTCAGGTAATATTCACCCTGGGCATTATCTGATGACAACTGACTAAGCCAAGCTTTAAGTTGCTTGCCTGGCGCCGCCATAATACCGGTGTTAATTTCATTAATGGCTAACTGTTCCGCATTGGCATCTTTCTGCTCAATAATACCGACTACGTTTCCGGCCTCGCGAACGATACGGCCATAACCCATAGGATTAGGCAGATTTACGGTAAGAATAGCCAAGCCATTCTCTTCACGGGCTGCGAGTAATCCTTCCAGCGTAGAAGCTTGGATTAACGGCACATCGCCATAAAGGATAAGAACAGTGTCGTCATCATTAATATTTGAATTAGCCTGAGCCACAGCATGACCAGTACCAAGCTGTTCAGCTTGTAGTACCCAATTAAGTTGCTGCTCACCTAACACATTTTGTAGTTTCTCAGCACCATAACCATAAACCAACTGAATCGCATCGCTTCCCACCTGATGAGCCGTATCGATCACATGTTGTACCATGCTCTTATGGGCAATAGGGTGTAAAACTTTAGGGAGATCTGAGCGCATGCGAGTTCCCTTGCCTGCAGCCAAAATCACTACGTTCAATGCCATGAGTTATCCTTGAGCTAATGCTTATTAATATAAAGAGATTAAGGTCTATTTTTATGGAACTGATTTTAAGCCATTGAACAATGAAAAGCGACTTTAGCGGTTACATGCCCAATAAGCTTGGGCATAGTTAAAAGGTGATAACTTTATCAGCAACTAGCACCCATTGAGCTAAATCCTCCATGGTGGCCTCTTCGCACCCTTCAATCACCTTCAGATCTTGTAAACCTCTGGCATGGACGCATGAACGACAAAATTTCACTTCCCCTTGCTGAGCCAGAATTATCTCCAACATCTGCCCAATATTATAACCTTCACCGGGTAGCTGTTTAGGCAAGACCGCAGTAATCGCATCAGAGAGTAAAAACAGGCTGACCTTAGCTGGTGGACTTTCATATTCATTGAGTTGTATTGCAAGACGCAAGGCATTAAACAACCTTTCTGAGCCATAAGGAGCGTCATTAACGATGATAAGAATGTGTTGCATGAGTAAAATTCTCAGATATTAAGTTATTTCGAGAGAATATCACTCAAATCAGGTTTAGAGATTTGCACGGATCACGATAATTAATTCAAGCTATTAGATTCTACTAAAAGGTACTAGGACGTGACCCTGTCACGGCTAGAGCGTCGCTACGCTCCTGCTAGATCCTATAAGAGCGATACCGACAACGCTAACTTTCTATTTTGGCTTTCCTTCTTTTCCAACAAATTTTGATCCCCCTTTAATTGACAGACTAAAGCCCGACCTACAAAAATCAAATTATTTAGTCTTTTCCGTGAGTGAGCTTACGAGCATTCTGTTATCCGTCAGCAAAGCTTTCGCCACGACTTTTCTAGAACCTTTTTTTCCCACCTTTTCCGTAAGTGACACCGTCACGTTCCCTCGACTTCAAGCCGTTCCTCTTTTTTCCTCGCACCTAGGACCTTTCTTCGCTTTTCCTAGGGCCTGCTTTTAACCTTCTTTTAGCCACAAAAAAGGCGTTTATCCGAAGATAAACGCCTTTTTTTATCAAACAATAACCCTTAGCGGGAAATGTTCTTCTTGATGGTTTCAACAACGCGCAATTGAGCAACAGCCTGAGCTAGTTCAATCGCAGCGGCAGCATAGTTGAAGTCAGCGCCAGCATCTGCCATAGCAGATTCTGCACGACGCTTAGCTTCTCCAGCGGCCTTTTCGTCAATCTCATCAGCACGCAATACTACGTCAGCCAATACTGAAACAGAAAAAGGTTGAACTTCCAGAATACCACCTGAAAGATAAAACACTTCTTCTTTCCCATCTTGCTTGACGATGCGTGCCATGCCAGGTTTGATATATGTCAGCAGCGGCGCGTGACCAGGCATAATACCTAGCTCACCTTCTGAACCAGTCACTTGTAGGTTTGCTACAAGGCCAGTAAAGATGCTGTGTTCTGCACTTACAATATCAAGTTGTACTGTCATGGCTGCCATCCGTTCTCCTTAAACTAAGTCAGAGACCTAGTTATTTTTTGTTAGCTTTCTCAACGGCTTCGTCGATTGAACCAACCATGTAGAACGCTTGCTCAGGAAGGCTATCAAACTCACCTTCAAGAATGCCCTTAAATCCACGAATCGTGTCTTTAAGAGAAACGTACTTACCTGGAGAACCGGTGAATACTTCTGCTACGAAGAATGGCTGAGAAAGATACTTTTCAATCTTACGAGCACGGGCAACAGTCGTCTTATCTTCATCAGATAATTCGTCCATACCAAGAATCGCAATAATATCTTTCAGCTCTTTATAGCGCTGAAGTACAGTCTGCACACCGTTAGCAACATCATAATGCTCTTGACCAACAACCAATGGATCTAATTGACGTGAAGTCGAATCCAATGGGTCAACCGCTGGGTAAATACCCATAGAAGCGATGTTACGTGACAATACAACAGTCGCATCTAAGTGAGCGAAGGTTGTTGCTGGTGACGGATCGGTCAAATCATCCGCAGGTACGTAAACGGCTTGGACAGAGGTAATAGACCCTGACTTAGTCGATGTAATACGTTCCTGAAGTACACCCATCTCTTCAGCCAATGTTGGCTGGTAACCTACTGCTGATGGCATACGGCCTAGCAGTGCAGATACTTCAGTACCTGCCAAGGTGTAACGATAGATGTTATCAACGAAGAAAAGAACATCTTTACCTTCGTCACGGAACTTCTCAGCCATAGTTAGACCGGTAAGTGCCACACGTAGACGGTTTCCTGGAGGCTCGTTCATCTGACCATAAACCATGGCCACTTTATCGAGAACACCAGAATCTTTCATCTCGTAGTAGAAGTCGTTACCCTCACGAGTACGCTCACCTACACCAGCAAATACAGATAAACCTGAGTGTGCTTTAGCGATGTTGTTAATAAGTTCCATCATGTTGACGGTCTTACCAACACCAGCACCACCAAACAAACCAACTTTACCACCTTTAGCGAATGGACAAACAAGGTCGATAACCTTGATACCCGTCTCTAAAAGTTCAGTTGAGCTTGATTGGTCTTCATATGAAGGGGCTTCACGGTGAATAACATAACGCTCTTGTTCACCGATATCGCCACATTCATCAATAGGTTGACCTAATACGTTCATGATACGGCCAAGGGTTTTTTCCCCAACCGGAACAGAAATAGGTGAACCTGAGTTTACAACCTCAAGACCACGACGCAGACCGTCTGAAGTACCCATAGCGATGGTACGAACTACACCACCACCAAGTTGTTGCTGAACTTCCAGCACCAAGCCTTCACTTTCGATCTTTAGAGCGTCATATATCTGAGGTACGGAATCTTGTGGAAACTCAACGTCCACAACCGCGCCAATGACTTGGACAACAGTACCTGTGCTCATGATAAATCCTCTAAAACTTGTATTCGTTACCTAGCCTAAACGGCTGCAGCTCCAGCAACAATTTCCGACAGTTCTTGCGTAATCGCAGCCTGACGAGCCTTGTTGTAAACTAACTGCAAGTCACTAATAAGATCACCAGCGTTGTCAGTTGCAGACTTCATAGCAACCATACGGGCCGCTTGTTCAGATGCAATATTCTCGACAACACCTTGGTAAACTTGCGACTCCACATAACGTACCAATAAGGTATCCAAAAGTTCTTTTGGATCCGGCTCGTATATGTAGTCCCAATGATGAGAAATCTCATCCTCTTCAGACTTTGGCAAAGGTAGCAGCTGTTCGATCACTGGCGTTTGAGCCATAGTATTAACGAATTTGTTAAATACTACGTACAAACGATCCAGCTTGCCTTCGTTGTATGCTTCTAGCATCACACGTACTGTTCCGATCAGGTCAGCGAGCTTTGGAGCGTCGCCTAAACCAGATGCTTGAGCAGGTACTATTCCGCCAAAATTAGTGAAGAACTGTACGCTTCGTGCGCCGATTGGGCAGAATTCAACTTCTACACCAGCTGCACGTTGCTGCTTCACGTCTGCGATAACCTTTTTGAAAAGGTTAACGTTCAGACCACCACAAAGACCACGGTCGGTTGACACAACAATGTAACCAACACGCTTAGCCTCTCTCACCTCTAAATAGGGGTGCTTATACTCGAGAGAACCTTGCGCCACGTGACCGATCACCTTACGCATATTTTCTGCATATGGACGGCTTGCTGCCATGCGTTCCTGCGCTCTGCGCATTTTGCTGGCTGCAACCATTTCCATAGCGGATGTGATCTTCTGAGTGTTTTGAACACTCGCGATCTTGGTTTTAATCTCTTTAGCGTTGGCCATCTTAACTCTCCAATTCTGGACCTGAGGTGCCAAAGGCACCTCGTTCGATTACCAGGTTTGGGTTTCGACGAACTTATCGAGGCCGGCCTTCAACTCACCTTCAATATCGGCATTATAATTGCCAGTATCGTTAATGGTCTTCATAAGCTCAGCATGCTCGCTGTTCATGAAAGAGAGCAAAGATGCTTCGAAATCACCAATCTTATTAAGCTCAACGCTCTTTAGGTAACCTTTTTCAGCTGAGAAAATAGACACAGACTGATCAGCTACGCTCATAGGGGCGTATTGCTTTTGCTTCATAAGTTCGGTAACACGCTCACCATGCTCAAGCTGAGCACGTGTTGCATCATCTAAGTCAGATGCAAACTGTGAGAACGCTGCAAGCTCTCGATACTGTGCTAGTGCGCTACGAATACCGCCAGACAGTTTCTTGATGATCTTAGTCTGAGCCGCACCACCAACACGAGAAACCGAAATACCAGGGTTAACAGCAGGACGTAGTCCAGAGTTAAATAGGTCAGTTTCAAGGAAGATCTGACCATCAGTAATCGAAATTACGTTGGTCGGTACGAATGCAGATACGTCACCCGCTTGAGTTTCAATAATCGGCAGAGCAGTCAAAGAACCAGTTTGGCCTTTAACTTCACCTTTAGTGAACTTCTCAACATACTCGGCGTTAACACGTGAAGCACGTTCCAACAGACGAGAGTGAAGATAGAATACATCACCTGGGTATGCTTCACGTCCTGGTGGACGCTTAAGTAGCAATGAGATCTGACGGTAAGCAACTGCTTGCTTAGAAAGATCATCATAGACAATCAGTGAATCTTCACCGCGGTCGCGGAAATACTCACCCATTGAACAACCAGAGTATGGAGCCAAATATTGCAGTGCAGCAGCTTCAGAAGCTGTAGCAACAACAACAATGGTGTTCGCCAAAGCGCCATGTTCTTCTAGCTTGCGTACCACGTTAGCAATGGTAGAAGCCTTTTGGCCTACCGCTACGTATACACACTTAATGCCAGTATCTTTTTGATTGATAATTGAATCGATCGCTAGAGCGGTTTTACCGATCTGACGGTCACCAATAATCAATTCACGTTGTCCACGACCGATTGGGATCATAGAGTCAACGGCTTTATAACCAGTTTGCACTGGCTGATCTACTGACTGACGTTCAATAACACCTGGTGCGATTACTTCAACAGGAGAGAAACCATCGTTGTCGATAGGTCCTTTTCCGTCGATTGGCTCACCCAATGTGTTGACTACGCGACCTAAAAGACCACGGCCAACTGGGACTTCCAAAATACGACCAGTTGTTTTAACTTTATCGCCTTCTGCCAACGTGGCATAAGGACCCATAACTACGGCACCGACAGAATCACGTTCTAAGTTCAACGCGATTGCGAAACGGTTACCAGGCAGCTCGATCATCTCACCTTGCATCACATCGGCTAGGCCGTGGATGCGGATGATGCCGTCACTTACTGCAACGATAGTACCTTCGTTGCGAGCTTCACTGACGACTTCGAACTGCTCGATCCGCTGTTTAATCAGATCGCTGATTTCAGTGGAATTCAGTTGCATGCTCAAACTCCCAATTACGATTGCAGCGTATCAGACAGACGCGAAATTTTTCCGCGGACCGAACCGTCTATGACGAGGTCACCTGCCGTGATAATTACACCAGCTATTAGGCTGGCATCCGTGCTGCAATTCAGCTTTATTTTGCGTGTGAGACGTTTCTCTAGAGAAACACTAATTTCCTGTTGTTGCTCAACGGTAAGCTCAGTGGCTGAAACGACAGACGCTTCAACTTCTTTTGCCCACTCATTGCGCAGCCCAACAAAAAGTTGAGATACAGCAGGTAGTGCTTCTAAACGACCGTTTTCAGCCATTACCTTTAACAGATTTTGACCTTGCTCATTGACTTGCTCACCACAAACATTAATAAAAAGTTCGGCAAGCTTATTACTGGCTAATGCGCCAGATAGCAGTGGCTTAATGGTTTCGTTTTCACTGACCATGGCCGCGAAGTTAAGCATTTCTGCCCAACTATCAACTGCATTTTTTTCAATAGCAAAATCAAACGCTGCCTTTGCGTAAGGACGAGCGATGGTGGTTATTTCAGCCATAACTCAAACTCCTTATTTAAAGTTCAGCAACTAGTTTATCAACTATGTCACTGTGGGCGGCTTTATCGATAGAACGCTCAAGAATTCTCTCTGCACCAATAATGGCAAGAGTAGCAACTTGCTTACGCAAGTCTTCTTTAACGCGATTACGTTCAGCTTCAATTTCTGCATAACCCTGAGCAATAATTTTATTACGCTCAGCATCAGCTTCGGCTTTTGCTTCGTCAACTATTTGAGCTTTGCGTTTGTTCGCTTGCTCAATAATTTCATTAGCAGTAGCTTTGGCGTCTTTTAGTTGGTCAGTCGCTTTCGCTTGTGCCAACTCAAGGTCTTTTACGGCACGGTCAGCATGAGCTAAACCGTCAGCAATCCTTTTTTGACGCTCTTCGATGGCATTCATCAAAGGTGGCCATACATACTTCATGCAGAACCACACGAAGATTAAAAAGGCGACCGACTGTCCGAGTAAGGTAGCGTTGAAATTCACAACAGCCTCCTATTGAGTTTAAAGACAGAAGCGTTTATTACAGCATTGCACCTAATGGATTGGTGAAAAGCATGAATAATGCAATACCAACACCGATCATAGTTACCGCATCAAGAAGACCGGCGACGATGAACATTTTAACTTGCAGCATTGGAGCCATTTCTGGTTGACGCGCTGCGCCTTCCAAGAACTTGCCACCCAATAGGCCAAAACCGATAGCGGTACCGAGTGCACCCATACCAATTAGTAGAGCAACAGCAATAGCTGTCATGCCTAATACAGTTTCCATCTCTATCTCCAAATATCTAAATCTAGTTAGTTTATTTTTTAGCTAAAAAATAATTTTTTAGCAATCCTTAATGATCTTCATGCGCCATGCTTAGATAAACAATGGTCAACATCATGAAGATGAACGCCTGTAGAGTAATAACCAAAATATGGAAAATTAACCAACCTAGCTGTAAAGTTACACCTAGAGTAGATAATGCCCAGTTAGCACCATACATCAACGCAATAAGGATGAATATCAACTCACCCGCATATAAGTTACCGAACAGACGCAGTGCCAATGAAATTGGCTTAGCGATCAAAGTTACAGTTTCTAATAGGAAGTTGACGGGTATCATTGCCCAATGGTTGAAAGGCTGCATGGTCAGTTCTTTAACAAAACCTGAAACGCCTTTGACTTTAATGCTGTAGTAAACTATCAGCACAAACACACCAATAGCTAAGCTAAAGGTAATGTTAACGTCAGTTGTTGGAACAACTTTCATGTAAGGGATACCAGCAGCAAGTGCCAGTGATGGGATCCAGTCAACTGGAACCATATCCATGAAGTTCATCATGAATACCCAAACAAAAATAGTTAATGCCAACGGAGCAATAACAGGATTGCGGCCATGGAAGGTTTCTTTCACGCTAGAGTCAACAAATTCAACAATCATCTCGACAAAACACTGAAGTTTGCCAGGAACACCTGTTGTTGCCTTCTTACCAACGCTACGGAATAGCCATAGGAACAGAACACCAAGCCCAACCGAAAAGAACAACGAATCAATATGCCATGTCCAGAAACCGTCACCTACACTTAAGTTGGTAAGGTGGTGCTGGATATAGCCCTGCGGTGTTAACGCTTCACCAGTTGCAGCCATGATTCATCCCACTTAACTTTGCTTGAAATATAAAGGAGCTGTCCAATGCACTATTAACGCTAGGGTGTAACAAACGAAAAGTGGCATAAATCCGACTTTCCAATTAATAAACACTAGTGAAAACATCGCTATTGTAAGCAGCAACTTTACCGCTTCCCCCCAGTAAAAAGTCTTAATGACCTTTCCAGCTGAACTTGCTCCCGTGTGGGAAAAAGCGAGGGTCGCGAATACAAAATTAGGAAGTACAGCAATAGCGCCACCTGCTAATGCAGATAAACCATACTGAGCTCCCCACGTGGCGAAAAAGAAAATAGAAGTAACTCCTGCCACCGCCGCCTGCATCATCACCAATTTATAGGCTGACCATCGGCCACGACGTGCTAAAACCTTACTCAATTTACCTTCTCCGCATTAATGCTTTAATGTCTCGATAACCGGATTACTATATTCAAACCGTACCGAACAACAAAAAAGCTTGCGAAAGTATACCTTTTCGGGCCTTCAAAGCAAGTTTAAGCTGATTAAAATCGACCTTTTTAACGTGATCTACGACCAAAGATGCAAAAGACTAAAACTAACAGATGTCACAAAGTTACATAATATAGCGGTAACATGAGTTTTTTAATGGATTTTGCTGATAATGCCGTCTAATTCAGCGAGATCTTGATAGTTTATTACTAATTTTCCCTTTCCCTTCTTATTATGGGTAATCGAAACCTTAGCACCTAACCTCTCAACTAATTGACTTTCAAGACGCGAGACATCGTGATCTTTGGCGGGTTTATCTGTAATTTCAGGTGGATTTAAGGTTTTATTAACTAAGCGTTCAGTTTCACGGACTGTTAATTCTTTTGCGGCAACCATTCTTGCGATAATTGTTTGTTCTTCGCCTTCAATTGCCAACAAAGCACGGGCATGGCCCATATCTATATCACCATACTCTAACATACGTTTAACAGGTTCATTAAGGCCGATAAGACGAAGCAAGTTAGACACGGTTGCACGTGACTTTCCAACCGCATTAGCAATCAGCTGATGAGTCAGATTAAACTCTTCCATTAAGCGGTGTAGGGCAATCGCTTCTTCCATTGCATTGAGATCTTCACGCTGGATATTCTCAATCAAAGCAATGACGACAGCAGACTCATCGGGCACTTGCTTAACAATACAGGGGACTTTCTCAAATTTAGCCAGCTGAGCAGCACGCCAGCGACGTTCACCAGCAATGATCTCATACATAGTCGACGATATTTTACGCACCAAAATAGGCTGAATAATGCCTTGTGCCTTAATCGATTCAGAAAGCTCATCCAGAGCTTCAGGTGACATATCCTTACGAGGTTGATATTTTCCTGATTGCATCATGTCGATATCCAACATGACAAGCGCATCACTTTTAACATCTTGCTCTACGGAGTCACTACTTGTTTGATTCAACTTAGCGCTCGCTGCACTGCTGGTACTGAGTAATGCTTCCAGGCCTTTACCCAAACCACGCTTTTTAACTGTCATTTCCTTAACCTTAATTTAAGCTTGCTCGCCTTCAAGGTCATGCTGTTCAGCACGACGAATAATCTCACCAGCCAGTGACAGATATGCCTTTGCACCCGCACTGGATTTATCATAATACATAGCCGGAGCACCAAAACTTGGGGCTTCAGCCAGTCGGACGTTTCGAGGAATAACGGTGCGATACACTTTCTCACCAAAATGCTGTTTAAGCTGATCGGACACATCATTGGCCAAACGATTACGCGGATCGTACATAGTGCGTAAAATACCTTCGATATGCAGACCCGGATTAACCATGGCACCAATCTTACTGATGGTATCCATTAATGCGGTTAAGCCTTCTAACGCATAATACTCACACTGCATCGGCACTAGAACAGAATCAGCCGCAGACATCGCATTCACGGTCAACATATTTAAAGAGGGTGGACAATCGATAAAAATATAATCGTAATTATCTTTGATCGGAGCAAGCGCATTGCGTAAACGGATCTCACGCGCAAAAAACTCCATCAACTTGATCTCAACAGCAGTGACATCACCGTTGCCCGCGATAAGATCATATTTACCGCTTGTCTCTCGGTAAACAACTTCATCGAAAGGCTTCTCATCAACCAACAGTTCATAAGCCGTATTTTCGACGCTGTATTTGTCAATGCCGCTCCCCATGGTCGCATTGCCCTGAGGATCGAGATCAATCAGCAACACTTTACGCTTAGTAGCTGCTAAAGATGCCGCTAAATTCACACAAGTTGTTGTTTTTCCCACGCCACCTTTTTGGTTAGCTACGGCAATCACTTTACCCACAATATCATCCTGTATGTCACTTTCTTATATTCAACACAGTGAACCTAAATTAAGCAGTTGAATCACGGATAACGACTCAATCTAGGTTATAACAATAACCAAGTTGCTTGAACCACTGAAAAAATGCAACTTTATTGCGCTTTTTTGACGACTCTTAATAAGTGTCTTTGCTCATCAAGACGAGGAACTTTCAGTTCGAAAATATCCGTAACTTCAAACCCTTCAGGCATGTTTGCCATCTCATCTTCAGCCAGCTGACCTTTCAATGCATAGTAACAACCGTTGTCAGCTGGTAAATGGTGACACCAATGCAGCATATCCTCAATTGAAGCAAATGCTCGACTTAATACGCCATCGAATTTAACTTCAGGTTGGTAGGCTTCAACTCGGCTCTCTACTGAACTGATGTTTTTGATACCTAACTCATGCTGAACTTGCTTTTGAAAACGGATCCGCTTTCCTAAACTGTCTAGCAATACAAACGAACGGTCAGGATTCATTATAGCTAATGGAATACCAGGTAGACCGGGTCCTGTGCCAACATCGATAAAACGTTCACCCACAAGATGTTCTGATACCGCTAAACTGTCCATAATGTGGCGGATCAGCATTTGCTGCGGATCACGGATCGAAGTCAGGTTATACGCCTTATTCCATTTGTCGAGCATCTTAACAAAACCGATAAGCTGCTTTTTCTGCTCAGCAGTCGCAGACAGGTTCATTTCAGACAAATACTCATCTAATTGGGCTGATAACACAGGGTTGATCCTTAATTACGTATGACTAAAAACAGTATTATTGACATTATGAAGTGCCAGAAACAGTAAGGGAAGCGCTATTGGCTTCCCTTAGAAGTAAATCAGATATATTTATGAGGCTTTTTTACGTAACAGACCACGTCGCTTCAGATGCACTAATAAAATAGAGATCGCAGCAGGTGTCATGCCTGAAATTCTAGAGGCCTGACCGATGGTGTCAGGTTTATGATCGTTGAGTTTAGCAATTACTTCGTTTGACAGACCCGGTACCTCTTGGTAATCAAGATCCAAAGGTAATCCGGTGGTCTCATGACGAACCGCTTTATCAATCTCATCCTGTTGACGTTGAATGTAACCAGAATACTTAACTTGGATCTGAACTTGCTCTGCAGCACGTTGATCTTCAAGTCCTGGACCAAATCCTTCTAAAGACATGAGCTTTGGATAATCCATTTCAGGACGACGCAATAGATCTTCAAAAGAGGCTTCACGTGAAATAGGCGTATTCAACTCAGGGTTCAATATATCGATTAAAGGTGAATGGGGATGAACCCACTGACTACGCAGACGTTGAAGTTCTTGTTCAATCGCTTCACGCTTCACATTGAATTTTTCCCAACGATTATCGTCAACTAAGCCAAGTTCACGTCCTTTCTCGGTTAAACGTAGATCGGCGTTATCTTCGCGTAGCAATAAACGATATTCCGCACGGCTAGTGAACATGCGGTACGGTTCTTTAGTCCCTAAGGTCGATAAATCATCAACTAACACGCCTAAGTAAGCTTGATCACGACGTGGTGCCCATGCTTCTTTGCCTTGAACTTGCAGTGATGCGTTCATTCCCGCTAATAAACCTTGAGCACCGGCTTCTTCGTAACCAGTCGTGCCGTTGATCTGTCCTGCAAAGAAAAGACCAGAGATCGCTTTAGTTTCAAGGGAGTTCTTCAGATCCCGTGGATCAAAATAATCATATTCGATCGCATAACCAGGACGGATAATTTCAGCATTTTCCATTCCCTTAATTGATCTCACCAAGTTTAACTGCACATCGAAAGGCAAGCTTGTTGAGATACCGTTAGGGTAGATCTCATTGGTGTTTAGCCCTTCAGGTTCAATAAAGATCTGATGGGAAGATTTGTCTGCAAAACGATGAATTTTATCTTCAATAGACGGGCAGTAACGTGGACCAATACCTTCGATAACGCCTGAATACATAGGGCTACGGTCTAATCCACCACGAATAATATCGTGTGTGCGCTCATTGGTATGAGTTACATAACAAGAGACTTGACGAGGATGGTCTTTCACATCACCGATAAATGACATTACAGGCAAAGGCGTATCACCTTTCTGTTCAGCCATTTGATTAAAATCGATGGTATTGGCATCAATTCGAGGTGGCGTACCGGTTTTTAAGCGACCAATACGGATCGGCAGTTCACGAAGACGATCTGCTAAAGCGATCGATGGTGGATCACCTGCTCGTCCTCCGCTGTAGTTCTGCATGCCGATGTGTATTTTACCACTGAGGAAAGTCCCCGCAGTTAAGACTACCGCAGGTGCTTCAAACGCTAATCCCATCTGGGTGACAACGCCTTTGACCTGACCATTTTCAACAATAAGATCATCAACAGCTTGTTGGAAAAGTCTAAGGTTTGGTTGGTTTTGCAAAATCTCTTGGATCTTAGCTCGGTACAAGGCTCTGTCAGCTTGAGCACGAGTGGCTCGAACTGCTGGGCCCTTGCTTGAGTTAAGCGTTCTGAATTGAATACCAGCAAAGTCAGTGGCAACAGCCATTGCACCGCCTAAGGCATCAATCTCTTTTACCAAATGTCCCTTACCAATTCCGCCAATAGCAGGATTGCAAGACATCTGTCCTAAGGTATCGATGTTGTGTGTCAGCAAAAGGGTTTTCGATCCCATTCTTGCTGCAGCTAACGCGGCTTCAGTACCGGCGTGACCACCACCGATAATAATTACATCGAACCGTTCATGAAATTGCATGAGTAAACCTTAAAATTAAACTTCAGTAGATAACGACAAACCTTGATTTCAGCCGTGCATTTTAGCATTTGATCTGACCTAGGTGAAAGATCAATTTTACTCTTCAGATCGAATGAAGATCTGCTTAATAGATCTTAAGATCTTTATATAGATCCTTTGTTATGTTTATTATTAAGGGAGCACTTTTCTGTGGGTAAGCCATTTTTTTTATTATAATCAGTACTTAATGACGATCCAAACCTGTGATCTATTCTAGATCTAACTCACTTAAGCTTGGGGATAGATCGGCTACTTATCCACAGGGTGGATCATTAAGCAGATCGCATGTGGATCAATACAGAGTTTGATCAGATCTAAATAATAGGTTATCCACACATTTATCATTTTCTATCGTAATATGTGGATAAAGTAGATCTAAACTGTGAGTTGTTCTCATAGTTATACGTAAAAGCGATCTTATAGTTGATCTTGCCATTGTGATAACCAAGTCAGAGCAGGGTCTTCAGGAGTAGGATCGTACTGAACATCGATCTGGATCTTATCCACATAGACTTGTGCACCGCAATCTTGTAATGCCTGAGCCAATTTTTCTGGCCCTTCACAAAAAGTATCGTAGCTCGAGTCTCCGATCGCACAAATGGCAAATTTGGTCTCGGTTAGATCCGGATTTTTAGCAAAGATCTCGCTTAAAAATGGGGCTATATTGTCGGGAAGATCGCCTGCTCCATGAGTAGAAGATACAATTAACCAGAGCGATTTAGGGTTTAAATCAGCCAATTTAGGCGTCATGTGAAGCTGATTTTCATGGCCTAATTCGACCAATTTAGCCGCTAATTCATCGGCAACATATTCTGCATTACCTAAGGTCGTTCCTATTAATATCTCTATTTTGGCCATAATCAGTCTCATTTAGCAGTTTTAATGGCCTAAATAGGCCGATTTTGAGGCCATAATAAGGTAAAACGTGTCAAAAGTAGGAGGTATAAAGGTAAATATGGGAGTAAAGAGGAAAAATAGAGCAAAAAATCGCATATCTCGTAGCAAAAGCTTAGATTAGTGGCTGATTTATACTGCTAAAGGGGGGGCTATTCAGGTTTGTAGGCGTAAGAAAGGTAGTTTACATCGGTATTAGATGTGATTTTCCACTGCTTAGTAAAGAGATTAAAACTCATTCCTTGGCTTTTCAATGGCTGTAATCCATTGGCAATCACCATGGTTTCTATCTCATTAGGGGTGACAAAGTAGTGCCAATCATGGGTGCCAATGGGGAGATAACGCATCAGATACTCGGCGCCGATAATGCCTATGAGGTAAGATTTCACCGTGCGATTAAGCGTCGCCATGATTAACAGGCCGCCAGGCTTAACCAGTTTGCAGCAGGTATTCATTAAGGCTTCTTGATCTTCAACATGTTCAATGACTTCAGTGTTAAGTACTACATCATATTGTTTTATATATACTTGTTGGTATTGGTCTGTGATTTTAGAGGGGTTTTGACTAATAAGGTCTTCTGCTAAACAGTGTTGATAATGAAGACTAACAGTACTTTGTTCAGCGTGTTGTGTGGCGAGTGCTATGTTGTAGCTGCTGGCATCAATACCCGTAACCTGAGCGCCTAGACTGGCTAAAGGCTCACAAAGTAAACCTACTCCACAGCCTATATCTAACAGATCGATGTTATTTAGTGGGCTATCTAGCGTTAGATCCCGCTTAAAATGCTCAGCTATCATCGCCTCGATCGCCGTTAAACGAGTCAAATTGAAGGCTAATACATGCTTAAATTTTCCTTGGGGATCTCGCCATTCATTGGCTAAGGCATCAAACTTAGCGATCTCTTCGCTAGTTTTTAATCCTTTTTGCACTGTTTGAGGAGCTAACTGGCTCTTATCTAACATAATATTTAGGCCTACGCTGATTATCTACCCATTATATAGGTATACATACGTAGCAACCCCATCTTTGGGGTCACTATTGGGGTTGATTAAATCAAGATAGTGATGGCTAAGATATGTGTAGCAGAACCGAAGGCAGGTTAGCTCATGGTTTGCACTTGTGACGCTAATAGCCAGATAGCTAAAGTGAAGAAGATTAAGCCCATAAACTTATTTTGATAAGCTCTGAATTTTTCATTCTTGAGTAAAGGTTTACCTAAACTGCCTACCATACCCACCAGCAATAGATTAAACAGTAGACCCATCACATTGAGAAGTAGCCCCAATGCCAGCATCTGCTCGCCAGAACTGGCAGCTAAGTTTGTTGACACAAATTGAGGCAAAAACAGCACGAAAAAGAGCAAGGCTTTAGGGTTTAACAGATTACTGAAGACAGCTCGTCGATAAAGGATCTTTGCTAGATTATTATCTTGAGCAACTTCCGGTGCATCCATAGGGCCTGCTCGCATGCAGTCCCAACCCATTTTTAACAGGTAAGCGCCGCCTAATAAACGCAGCAGTTGTAATGCCATTGGGCTCATGGCGATTAGTGCAGATACACCCATGGCTGCTAATAAGGTGAGCAATAAACCTGAAGTGGCATTTCCTAAACTGGCATAAACCCCCACTTTACGGCCGTAACTTAGACTTGAGCTGGCTATCAGTAACATATCTGGACCAGGGATCAGTAAAAGGGCGACAACAGTGGTGAGATACAGGGGAAGTAACGCGAAATCGATCATCAAAAATGCACAGGTTTAGAGAGAAGGCCGGGATTCTACAGTGGTTTGCTGCTTTTCTGTAGATTTTTACAGCGACTTTTAGCGCGAGTGGTTAATAAGTGAGTTGTTGGTGTAAAAAGCAGGCTTTTTTGACGAAGTGACGATTATTATGATGACCGATTTAGATTAAATTTGAATGGAAGTATAAGTTCTTAAAACTTTTTTAAAGGTCGCCTCAGTTAGCTGCTTTTGGGTTCAAATGGCTCTCTGACGTATTACGTAAAACAAACTGTCAGTAACTGAAGAGATATCAATTGCAGTGTTATGTTCTCCTTAAAAATTGGGATGTAAGTTAGTTAACTGTTTTATAATGTTTTTATGTTAACCATTATATTTTATGAACCACCAATTAACCAATATCAAACAATGATTATGACTGGGAAAGCGTTGAAATAGGCTTGGAATAGAGATAAATATTTAGCTTGAATAACGTTCAATAAAATGACGCTTTGAAGATAATTTGACGCTATTTATATGTGTCAAAAAATAAAAGTAGCTTATAAAACAGACTGATTATTGACAGTGTTTTGTGATCATTTTTTCGATTATATTTATGATTGTCAGTATCAAAAATGTGAGTCGTTAACATGTTACGTAATCTGTTTTATGCCGTTATCTGTTATGCCATTTGGCTAACCTATCAAGATGTGTCTGCTTATATCAATGCGCCATCAGAAGAGATCGCCCAGCTGGAGCAAGAGGAGAATGATAAAAGTTAAATCTGGCAATGATAAATCAACTCAACACTAACAGGACGACATAAAAGATTAAATAAGGGAGTCCCACTATTTAATCCAAGTTCAGATTAGTCACTTCAAAGAAAACCCTCACAAATCCTCGTTTGTTAATTTCGCTTTTTATCTATAGCTTGTTACTTAACAATCCAAATCTTGGTTAGTAATATTTATGACAAGTCCATACTCTTCCCAAGAGTGGTTGCAGCTTACTCTACAGCAGCAGGGCCTTTTGATAGCGGCAAGTTCAGTCAGCGAAGCCGTTGCGCAATTGAGCTATGTGCAGATCGACTCAATTAATGTGGTCGAGCGGGCTCATCATCATGTGCTTTATAATCGCATTGCTGATTATCAAACATCTTTGCTAGACACGGCAATGGCGAACCAGGAGATATTTGAATATTGGTCCCACGCTGCTGCCTATTTACCTATCGCAGATTATCGATTTAGTCTGTGGCAGAAAAATGCATTAAAGCAGGGAGGAAAACATTGGTTCGAACCTGAACATAAAGTCATGCGAGAGGTAAAAGCTAAAATTATCGCCGAAGGGCCGTTGAAGGCCAGCCATTTTGCCAATACATCGACAGCAGCTAATACAGGATGGTGGGATTGGAAGCCGGCTAAAAGGGCACTAGAGCAGTTGTTTATGCAAGGTGAGTTAATGGTGGCGCACCGTGACAAGTTTCAAAAGGTCTACGACTTAACCGAACGAGTACTGCCAGCTAATGTGAATTGTGAGATCCCAGATGATACCGAGTTTGCCCGCCACCTTATTTACCGTTACCTAACAGCCCACGGTTTTGGCACTGTTAAACAGATCATCTATCTGCGTAAGAATATTAAATCTATCTTAGTTAAGACCCTCAACGAGATGTGCTTAGCGGGTGAGTTAGCCCGTTTTACAGAGTCGGATCAAGCGTACTTCTATCTTCCTAACCTAAAGCCGATAACTTCTATACCGGATCGTGTCTGGCTTTTAAACCCCTTCGATAATCTGGTGATCCAGCGACAGCGATTAAAGCAGCTATTCGACTTTAATTATCAAATAGAGGTTTACGTTCCCGCTATAAAACGCCAATTTGGTTATTACTCGTTACCAATACTCTGGCGAGATCGCTTTATTGGTCGGGTAGATGTTAAGGCAGATCGTAAAGCAGGCATACTTTTACTGCAGAAATTGACCATCGAAGAGGGGATTTTTGACACTAGGTCAAAGAGATCTGATCTTGAGGAGTTTATCGCCGCATTCAGGTATGCAGTTGATGAGTATGCCATGTTTAACAACTGCGATGAGTGGGAGTTGGTTGAAACCAATCTGTTTAGTGACTTATTGGTTAATTAGGGGCTTTAGCTTGTTGTTTGACTCATTTATGATGTCTAAAAGTTCTTTAGGTTTGAGTAAAATATGAAATTAGATGAGATTATTACCACTTTGAGTCGTGGTGACTTAACGGAACTGCCAGTTGAAGCTTTAAAAGCCGCTAGACTGCATTGGTCTGAGTTACAGCCTGTTATTGAAGGGTTGATGCTGACATTTATTGAAAAAGAAGCATTGACCGATCCTGAGTCCAATCTGCTGTTCTTCGGCATTTGTCTTATTGTCGATCGCAAAGAGTTGAGTTCTTTTGATTCTCTGGTAAATCTCACCAACAAAGAAGATTGCAGTAGTCCGTTAGAGATCCTACTTGGCGACTTTATCGCTTCTGATCTTGCCACCGCTTATTATATTTTGGCTCAGGGCAAACCAGAGCAGCTTTGCTTTTTGATTAACTCAGATGCAGCGGGTGAAATAGTTAAGATGGCAGCGCTAAGCGCACTGTTCTCTCAATTACACACAGGTCAAATAGACAGGGAAACACTCAATCTAAGCATTCCAGCTTTTATCGACAATCTTGTCGCTTATAATCATTCAATAGCCCTATTTGAATTGATTAATCTATTAATCTCTAACCAATTCAATCAGTACCATACACAAATGGTAGATTACGTTGAACGTAAAGTAATAGATGAAGGCCCTGTTGAGAACAAATGCATTATCGATTGGGATAACAACAGCATTGGCTATTCGGAATGGGAAAGTGGCCTCATCAGCGGCGAATATGATATTTTAGATGCTCTTAGTCATTGGGCTGGTTTTTATTCTGAGTCAGATTTAAGTGATGAAGAGTTAATGGATATTTTCAATGACCTTATGAATACTCCGGAGGAATTCGATGATATGGACTTTGGTTCATATTTAGATAGCTATGAAATTAAAGAGCCCTACATTGCCGAGGTTAAAGCTGGCCGCAATGATCCTTGCCCATGTGGCAGCGGTAAGAAATACAAGAAGTGTTGTTTAAACTAGTTGGTATATTTAGAAAGAGTAGTGATAGCGTAGGGCAACAATCGTTAACCTATCCTGAGTTGCCTTATAAACCAAACGATGTTCATCCGTGATCCGTCTAGACCAATAACCAGAAAGGTTTTCTTTTAATCTTTCTGGTTTGCCAATGCCTTCAAAAGGTGTCCTTTGACAATCTTTAATAAGCAGGTTAATTCGTTTCAATGTTTTTTTATCTTGTTGTTGCCAATAAAGGTAATCGTTCCAAGCATTATCTGAGAAGAGAATATTCATTAATCCAGTAACTCGCGCTCTTGAGCCTGGCCTTCTTCAACCTGCTTTATAGAATCTAGCAGATTTTTTGCATTTACTGGGTTTGAAAGTAAGTAGATAGTCTCTTTCCAACTATTGAACTCTGACTCAGAGAACATGACTACATTTTCAGCACCTCTACGATGGATCACCGCAGGTTCGCAGTCATTGACGACACTGTCACAAACAGATTTAAAATTACTTCTTACTTCAGTAAAACTATAAACACTCATAAACACCTCTATATGTACGTTATTGAGTACAGTTTAGTTTAAAAGTGATAAACGTACAAGAGTAAGTACAAGTGTGGGCCCTTGTCAGTTAACAAGGTTGAAATAACTTTTCAAGTTAGGTTTTTATCGTTGGATATTTCTTATATTGGTTGGGTTCATAGTTAAACATTACTGTTATTTTATCTATTGCCTCCAGCGGGGTATGTGCAGATAAGTTCTCAGGACGCTGTAAAGCCATCCGTGGCCGCTTCGCGAAAACATCCGTGTTTTCGAGACCCTCGTTCCTACCTACACCCTATCTCTAAAAAGCAGATGTAGGTTAATTCTAAATAGATCATAGAGTTTTTATATTTTTGATGACCGATTAAGTGGGGGGCTTCAGCTTGTGCTGTTAACCAATCTGGTACATTTCCAATACTATAAGCGTTGAGAGTTAGCTTATTTAATTACCAAGTTTCATCAAGTTCAGCGTAGAGTTGATATGACCCTGTTATATCATCCCAATTACTAACCTCGTGAAGGTACTCAGCTTTTGTTAGCTTAAATTTGAAGTGCTCTTCATAGGGAATCTCTAGTTTGTTCTTTAGAAGAGTAGGCTCACCAGTAAATTCAAACAACCAATATAGGCGCTCATCACTGTTGGCTTTACCTGTTAAGCTGTCATCAATGCTGTGTCTTGGCAGCAGTTTTACATTCGCAACTCGATAAAGGTATTGGCCATACTGAACTTTATCAGTTAGGTTTTCTCGTACAGTAACTATAAAGTAGCGCACTTCACGGATAATATTCCGATGTACATTCTGGCGGTTGGTAGCTAATAGTTGGGTGTGATAACCCTTTAACTGGCCTGACCTAGCCTGTTGTATATAGGTAATATCACGGTTGATCTCATTAAGGGGCGCTATCATAGTCAAGCCGTTATGACGGATAGCATTTTGACCATAGGGTGATATACGTGCTGCATCTTCCACAAAATAATAATCATGGCTTCGCTTCTGATAATCTGATTTAAGCCCACCTAACTTCTGTTTAAGGTAGTTTTGCAACCACAAACGATGACTTGATGAGTCCGGAGCATCGGGGAGTAAGGCAAAAGCACCTATACCTATTTGCTCTATTGCCTCTTGGTATGGGTTTTCATCTTTTATTTGATCACAAAAGCCAGGATATAAAGCGAATGCTCCCATTACAGGGCGGCTTTTTATTGGCTTTTCATTGTCACTCTGTTGCTGGTGAATGATGGCATCTCGGTAGCGATGCATTTGATTTATTGCATCTTCAGGTACCGCATCTTTTTCATTAATCTGATAATTATCAATTCGATACTTAGCATCGAACAAAATAAAGAATGATTCACCATTTGTCAGCGTTACCTGTACTACGATATCTGGGCGCTGGTTAGCAAGCCAAGTACGGTTTTCAATGCCTTTAGGTGAAAAAGAAGGCTCATGAGCAAGCTTAATCATCATGCCATCACTGTCACGTTTAAACTCGAATGCAGCTGCCATTCCATCTTTACTAAACTGTTTTTCAAACTGAACTTGCTTTAACTTAGACAGTTCTCGCTTTTGTTCTTTAAAGCCAAGACTTTTAATGACTTCCATCACTTCAACAAAGCACCAGATTTCATAGAGTTCAGCTATTGATTTAACTGAAATGTCAGAATGACCATTGGCTTTATTTAAGTAATGCTTTAGCTGTTGCCATACCTTGTAGACCTTGGCATAGCCTGTCCCTTGTTGCAGTACTTTGGACTCACTACTTAGTCCATTAAAGTTGCCCACTTCGCGCCAAAGTTGCTGCTTACTCATCTTACTAAAGCTTTTTTGCCAAATTTGCAGCTGTTCAATAAACGAGTTAGAAACTTTTGTCTTTTTCTCGGATGAAATAGCCGTAGTCAATGATCTTAAATTATCTGAAGTCGTGTTTATCACCATTTTTATGAAACGATTTTCTGGTGTATCAACAGCTAACTTTTTATAACCAATATTGATGCGCGGATTGGTTATACCTGCTTTAATCATCTGCTGAGCTTTTTCAAGTTGCTTTGGTTTTAACCGCTTACTGATTCGATCTAATTTTTGCTGTTTGGTAAATGACTGCAATCGGTTATGAGGGGCATTGATGATCTGTTTTACACCAAGTTGTAACTCCTCTACTAGGCGTTCAAACTGTGCTAGCCAAAACAGTTCAAATTTATCAACACTGCGATTAGTCTTGCTCACCTGCTGAAAGGTTTTACTGCTTAAGCTATAGCGCCATAAGGGATAAATATTATCAATGGCGTTATTTATTAAAGATAGGTCTTGCTCCACCACCATCTTAGTTGCAAAGATATTAAAGCTAATTTTTACTGAGCACGGATTGCCATTTACTTGATAATCTAATTTAAAGTTACAACGTCCTATATCATTGCCAAAATTGAGCGCCGCCAGAAGTGCATTACCGTTTCGGTTTAAGTAAAAAGCGTCTTCAATTAACTTGTGTTTGTGATTAACCGTCGCCGAGTGTTTAGTGACGTGCTTCTCTAACTCAATTTCAAATCGATATTGTCTATTTTCAAAAAAGAAGGGTTGCTCTAAAGATAGCCCATCATCAAATGTGGCCTTATATTGGCTCTTTAAATCATCAGCTGAGACTGCTACGTCATCACCAGCTGGTTCAACTATCTCACGCTGTGAATAGGTATGGGACAGTTTTTTTAACGGGCTCAAGATATCATCACAACTCACGTAGACAGTGAAGTCATGATGCTTAATCTTGATGGTAGCGCGTGTATTTGTAGTCATCGCTATCTTGTATTCCTACAACGCCATTATGGCCAGAATGAAGTAAAACCAGACGTTAACTGAGCTGTCATAGCTTCAATCTTTTTATATGAACGACAGTCCGTCTCTACCACTTTTTCATCAGCAGAATCTTTGTATGCTCTAAAGAGATCTGGGCGCTGATTTTGCCAAATATCCTTAAGCTCGCTTTCTAACACCAGTGCAAGTTGCTCAAGTAAGTTACCTTCATTGCGACTTGCGAGCTTATCTTCATCTCCCTCAATGCGTGGTAACACCTTACACATTAAAAAGTCATCAAATACTGCCTGCAGTTCATGATCTGTCTTTGGTGCAAAGCTAATCACTGCTAAACAAAGCTCGTTAAAAGCACGAAACGCGAGTTCAAATGCAGTTCCTTTCAACACTTCATTTATAGCTTTAAAGAATGCAGTCGTTTTTTGAGCATTATTATCTGCTTGCACTGCATTAAATTGTTCACGTTTTGCTTGGCTATAGATAGGGTAACTTAATGATTTAGCAACCTTTGTCGATTCAAAAAAATCATCAATATCATTTGGGAAGAACTCACCAAAATCAAAGCTGAGTGCACGGTCGATCACTTTACGGGAGAATCCATGGGTGGTTTCATCCATATTCACCGTACCAGCGACAATTAAGTTAAAGGGAATACTGATGCCGTACTTTTTAAACAGTTGCCAACAGTCCTCATAGTCATCACTTTCAAACCCAAGCTGCTTGCGCAGCGGATCTGTATAATCAGGATGACTGATTGTCGAAGCGCTTAATAGTGCATCACTGCTATAGGTGAAGTCATCACCCATCCACTGCCAATCTCGAGTTTCGATGACTGACAAGTAATCAGCAAAATACTGCTCAACCGGTGCTAGATTCATTTCATCTAAACAGAGCCAATAGGGGTTAATGTGACTTAAAGAATCAATATCACCACTAACGACTAATCTATTATGACCTTGCTCGTTAGGCTCTTCTGCCACAGTTAAATGACTGTCAATAATGGCACGCCATGCTTTAGCTATAAACTCAATAACATCGGTGCTGACATATTTAGCTCTATCTTTTAGACGAGACTCATAACCCAGTAAATCACTTGGATCATGCCAATCAGGGCGCACCGAGGTTAAGCAGTAGGTTTCGCTTAACGAGCCACTTGCTTTGACCTGCTCACGTACAAAACGAGTTTTACCTGTTCCCGAGATACCAGCGAGAAGTAGGAAAGGCTTAGGTAATTTTCGATAAGTATTATTTTCTGCAGATATTTTTATTAGTTGATAGTAACCGTTACTCTTTTCTATTTGTATTTTTGAGTACAACTTGTTAAATATATTCGTAAAAGATGTAACGTCTCTACTGCTTTTTGATTCGCCATTATTATCTGCCCATTGATTGGTTAAATATAAATATTGGCCGTTATTGTCTAATGGAGTGAGAAAGTATCTTACATTAGTGCCCGATGTTAGCTCTTTTTCTGTTAAAGGCGATTCAGATACTCGGAAAATACTATATATTCTGGAATCTTCAAGTACTAAATCTTTATGTGGCTCCTCTCTAGAACTTCGGTCAGCTAGAGCTGATAAAAGAGTTTTTTGAATTTGTTTATCAAAAATGTAGGTGATAACCTTTTCGACAAAATTCCGTATAGTTTTGTCAGAAATTATTATGTTTTTGTTTGAAATATCTGAAGCTTGTAACTGTTCAAATAGAGTATAGTAAAGACCACTTCTTGAAGAAAGTTCATATACAAATCGGCCAAAGATACTAGAGGAACTGTCAGGTAAGTTTATTACTTTTAATATAACAGAGCCAAAGCAATCATAACCCTGCCGAGGTCCTTTATCAGCAATAGGGCGCTTAGCCCCACACCTATATTCTGACTTATCTTTATCCATAAACTTAGAAAAAAGAGTTATGTCATCATTACTTTCAAAGTGAGTTTTTAATAAATCATTTCTATATATATTTTCATAAATAAGCTCTGCACTCCCTGTTAACTCTTTATGGTTTCCCTTTAACTTTTCATAAATAGATACATATTTGTAGAGTTCAAGGGAGAATTCATACATTAAAGATGCAAAAATAACGTACTGATTGGGAAAAACTGCATAGTTAGCTGCTTTATCACCTCGAGCTTTATCTGTCATTGCATGTGAAGTGAAGGAGCCAAATGTATAACCTTTATCACCAAGCCCTTCTTGCAGGAGCTTAACTAATGAAACCTGCAGTTTAGTGTCAGCAATTGTTGTATTATCAACTATTGGTACATTCAAACTTACTTCTTGCAATGGCCTTAACATACACTTCCCTTAAATTATTTTTTTTACTTCCTTGGCTAAAGCATCAATCACAGGGACTGAAACGCTATTACCAAACTGCTTATAGGCTTGAGTTTTCGATGCGCTAAATTTAAATTCCTCAGGAAACCCTTGTAACCTTGCAGCCTCTCTTGGACTAATTTTTCGAGGGTTTTTTTCCCCTTGATCTAGAAGAATCTCACTACCATCCTTGTAGTAGCGGGCGGAAATAGTGTTGGTATATTCACTCTCTGGTGTAACTAAACCGTAGCCAAACCCTTTACCCTTAGCTTTATTCTCAATTTTCCGGCGTTGATGGCCTGCCCATAGACGGTCTGATATAGTCAATTTTTCGCAAGGTTCTTCTTCTAAGATGTCGGCAACCTTTGTTTCTTCACCTGACGGTTTCGGGTAGTTAAATTGCTCAATAAGACCATCTTTCCACAGTACAATATAAATACGCTGCCTATTTTGAGGAACACCAAAATCTACAGACTTCATAACCATTTTTTTAGCTTCTGTTTGAATCTGCTTAGCCGTTCCATGTTCTATCAACTCTTTCGAAATATTACAGCTATAGCCGATATCAGTTAGAGTCTTCAATATAACCTTTAATGTATATCCCTTATCGTGACTCACTAGACCTTTTACATTCTCTAAAAGTGCAAATTTAGGCTGTTTCTCTTCGATTATGCGAGCTATCGTATGGAACAGTGTTCCTCGAGTGTCTTCTATTCCTAGCTTTAGACCCGCATGAGAAAATGGTTGGCAAGGAAAACCAGCAAGTAGCACATCATGTTCTGGAATATTCTTTGGGTTTATAGAGGTAATATCACCAAATGGAAATTCACCATGATTGTTTCGATAAGTCGCTTGCGCATGCTTATCAAACTCAGATGAGAAGACACAGGCGCCACCATTATTTTGAAAGCCTAAACGCACTCCTCCAATCCCAGCAAATAGGTCAATGAATTTGAATGTTGTATCAATGATTGGTTTTAACTTTAGATACCCAAACACAAGATCAAAGAACTGCTCTTTACTGATAAAAATGTTGGCTTCAGACAACAGCAATTTCACTTCAGACTTTAGTTGTTTTGGATTTGACTTGCTATGATCGCAAAAAAATTCACTCTCGGTTGCTAATGCATGAAGCCACTGATCCACTAATGCTTTAGGGTCAGTACCTTCAGGTACATGCTGTAGTACCATAGGCTCTATTAAAATTTCTGCTTGTTCGAGTGAATTTAAATCAGTTTTCATTATTAATTACTACAATAATTTTTTTGGTGAAGAGTATTAGTGAATTAATTACAGTTACTCTATAAGATTTTGTATTTTAATGTAAAAAAAGGTATTTTTTATGTTTTCACTTATTATGTCTGTGGTTACGTACTTCAGGTTATGCTGTTTGGTTAACATTGGGTGTTGATGATATTTTGCTCAAAACTCAACAATTCTAATGGAACTTTCAATCTACATTAAAAATGAGCTTCATCTTATCAACTAGCAATAAATCCACAAGTGATACCTTGTTAAATCCAAGTGCTCGAACAATTTTTATATAGTGTTCAAGTAAGATTCATATAGAAGTTAATGGATCTTTGATTCAAACATTGCTTTCAAATTCTCATAAATATTTAGAGATGATGATTATGAATATTAACCATATTTTTCAAGTGTTTATAGATAACGCTATTTTACATTTATATTTGGATATTTCTGATAGAACAGGATTTTTAACTAATAAACATCGGAATAAAATCTTGATTGCTTTTATTAATAAATCCTTAAAAAATCAAAGGTATAAACCTATCAAAAAAGAGCTGAGAAGCTTGTTGTACATAGGGAGGAACTCTTCTATTTCTTTAGAAGGTAAGCTTTGGGGGTTTAAAATTGCTAGTTATAGAATCAAGTCTGATTTACGGCACTTGTATGATCTCTTGGAATTTTTGAAACTAAACCTTGGTTTAGAATCTAGATTTTTTATAGATGAGCCAAATGTAAATTTTATCTGTATGAGACAGAGTGAGGTCGAAGCCTGTTTTGGCCAAAAAGGTGAACAAATAGCACCTATCTCAATGACTATTGAAAATAGAAAACTGAATGAAATTATCGAATTTATTACTCAAAAGTCACTTTTTACAGTTGAAATAGGTCTTAATACCAGTAATTGTATCTTTATCGTCATTCACTTGTTCTTAAATAATAGGTAGTAAATTTTACTACCTATTACAAGCTATTCACCACAGAGGTCACGAAGTACACGGAGAAAGCCAAATCCAAGAGAAAGTTTGGACTTACCAACAGGTGTAGATACGGCTGCTAGCTTCGATGACAAGGCCGATAATGTTCCCGACATTACTCGGCATTTCCTACTATCCGTGTAGGTCAGATGTCATCGCAGAGCCTATAGGGATAAGTGCTTCACAACGGTATCCATACCTAAAAGCCAGTTCAGCATCCTGCTTCTCGTTCGTGGGCTCGAAGTTGCACTTCACTCACCGTCTCGCAGAAGTATCTGCATATACGTTGGAACCGATAAACATCAATTTTACGAGAAACTAACTAAAGAGTTACTTACGTTAATCGACAAGTAAAAATCACAGTATTCACTCTGCCTGCATGTACTTATCGATACTATAATTAAGCTATGAAATCCTGCTCAGGAAGTTAAGATATGCTCCAGTATAAACAAGAGTTTGGTGAGGATTTTGAACTAGGATTTGAACTTAATAATTTCCGATTTCTTAAAGATAAGAGCTGGCACAATGATGTGTGTCCAAGCTTTATGTTTAAGGCCAAGATAGACTCAAATAGCTCTGGTTTAAATCAATGTCCGCAAAGCCAAAATCAGCAAGATGATCAATACCTAGTTCTTTGGGTTGATTACAAGAATGAAGATGATCGCGAGAACACTGGCTCTAGCCGATACACAGTGATTACTGCCACCGCAACTCGTTTCAGTGCTTCTGAGTGGGATATAGAGATCAACCACGATTCAGACAGTGTCACTGTTTTTGAATCTGAAGATCCCGCAGCATTAACCCAATACCTCTCAACTCTCGAAGCTACCTAATTAACCAGATCCATAGTTATACCTCCAATCTTTACCTCCGTGAACTCTGTGCAGCGTAGCGTCTCCGTGGTGAGGAATTTTTTGCACTTGTCTTATATCTTTCTACTCGCAGCGTAGCGTCCTAGCAGTGAGCTTGCGAACGTTCTCGCAGGGCAAAGCCCGCTCCTTTCTTATTTCAAGATAAAAGCTATTCACCACGGAGGGAACGGAGAAAAGCAAAACAAGAAGCCAAACTAAAGAGATAACAGTGACTTATCCTATTATATTTATTGTTTGTATTTAAAAATAGATACGTTAATTGTTGTTTTGTATTTGAAATTGAATACGCTAGTTTTGTTTGTGTATTCAATTTCAAATACACTTATTAGTATTTTGTATCTAAATTAGTTTACACTGTGCTGTATGTTCCATGGGAAGTGAGGTTACTATGCACCCTTTTCAAAGCAATCCATTAAAGCCAAAGGCAACCGTTAAGAAGACGGTTCTTAGACAGTATCGAGAGATAGTTGATGGCGTGATTAATATATTTACCCCAAGCATACCCAAAGAGGGATGGGTTCGAACTATTAGAAAAGCGCTTGATATGTCTGGCGCTCAACTAGCTGTTCGAGCTGGAATGACCAGGAATAAAGTCTCTGTTCTTGAGAGGCGAGAAGCGGGAGGAGATATAACACTAAACCAGCTAAAAGCATTAGCAGATGCTTTAGATTGTGAGTTCTCATACACATTGAAGCCTAAAAAGGCTGTGTCCGAGACTATGAGAGCGCGAGCCCTTAAGGTTGCTGCAATGGAAGTTAGCAAGGCTTCTAAGAATATGTTTCTGGAAGCTCAATCCATTAGCAAGGAAAAGGAGCTGCATTTGATTCACGAGTTGGCCGAAGATCTCATGCGGGATGGTGGTCGCAAGCTATGGTTACAGAGCAAGGAGGATAAAGCTTGATTATTGATGAGCCAGAAGGAGCTACACCGCTCGATCCTGATGATATGGAAGGGTTGAAACATGCTCATGTTACAACAAGAGATCAGCTTAATGAGCTTGAGCAAGCCAATATTCTTGAAGGACAGATGTGGGTTAGCAATAGAAGAGGACTAACCGTTGATTCCATATTCTCTACTGATTTTGTTCTGGATCTTCATCAAAATTTATTTGGTGATGTTTGGAGTTGGGCTGGGAGCATAAGAACTCGCGAGCTTAGCATTGGGTGTGATCCGCTTCAAGTTCGAGTAAATCTTCATAATTTTCTTGAAAATGCGAAGCTTTGGATAGAGTACGGACACTATTCAAATCTAGAGCTTTGTGCTCGTATACAGCACAAACTTGTAGAAATTCACCCATTCCCAAATGGAAATGGCAGACATTCTCGTATCTTTACTGATGTTGTTCGTATTTTCCTATTGGAAGAGTCACCTCTAACATGGGCCAAGGGAGATCTTGCTAATGTAAGCGGTGAACGCAGTGCATACATCTCCTGTCTTAAAGATGCGGATAAGGGGGATTTTGCCCCTTTTGTTGAATACCTAGAGAGTATGGGTAATTAATCGAAAGGGTTGTATTACTGCCACCACAACTCGTTTCAGTGCTCCCGAGTGGGATATAGAAATTAACCATGATGTAGACAGTGTCCCCTTGTTTGAATCTGAATCCCCCCAAGCCTTAACCCAATACCTCTCAACACTCTCGACATGTGCAAATCTAGAAACCAGCTAACAAAGCTGCTCCGTGTTGTTACCTCCAATCTTTACCTCCGTGCAGCGCAGGTCAACAACGTCCCTTTTTAACTGCCAGTTCGGCTCCTGCCTCTCGCTCATTATCTTATGGCTGCGCCATACTCGCCGTGGTGAGAATGCTCTTTAAAGAGAAAGAGACAATCAAAGCTATTCACCACAGAGGACACGGAGACCACGGAGAAAAGCAACATCTAAGAGAAAGTTTGGTTTTACCTCCAATCTTTACCTCCGTGAACTCTGTGCAGCGAAGCGTCTCCGTGGTGAGAACGCTTTTTTGCCTTAATTAATCTAAAGAGAAAATCAAAAGCTATCTTAAGGGTCACTTCTATAGCCGGTTTTAATAAACTTTTCAGTGAAATATTTTATCGACATATGCTGTCTAGTTTATTGCTACTTAATCGAAGTAGTGTCTTTGGGATTAAATAAGATGAAAACAACAAATTTGGGTTATGTGTTTGGCGTACTCGGTGTCTCCTTGCTGTTGCTGTGGTTAGGCGTTTATAAGTTCACCCCTACTGAGGCGAAATTAATTGAACCCTTGATAGTGAACCATCCTTTGTTAAGTTGGGTTTACCAGCTGTTCTCTGTGCAAACGGTATCAAATCTTATTGGTTCAGTTGAGATTATTGTTGGCCTCGGACTCTTAGTGGGATTTAAGAGTGCTAAGGTTGGTTTGGTGTCAGGCTTGGCTGCAGTGGGTATTTTTGTGGTGACGCTCAGTTTTATACTGACAACACCAGATACCTGGAAAGTCTCAGATGGCGTACTTATCACTAGCTTCTTCTTACTTAAAGACTGGGTGTTTCTCGCCGTGGCAATCATGGTGGTTGAAACCAGCCGAGGTGCACTAAAGCGATAGCACTACTTTTAACCCCGTGTTATTGCCCAAAAGCACCATTCCTTCAGCTGATCTCATCTTAAATGCCGAACTGGCCGTTTAACATGGACGTGATTGACTTTGGTAGAGCTTACAGGGAACGTACTTGCAGCGTGTCATAGGAGTATCTGCAGATAAGGCCTGCTGCAAGCAATTAACACCAATGAAGTTATGGTTCCCAATAATCAACCAAATATCAAAACATCGAAATGAATCAAGAGACCTAACCACAAAGGTTCTTTCAATTTTGTGAACTCACAAGGGAGCGATATACTGCTAAACAACAACATTTAAACGCCAACCCTATGCTCACTCAAAAAACAGATACCAAACCATTAGATAATCCACCTGCCGACCTAACATCTAACCCAAAAAAGATGACCAAGGCCTTCATCATAGGCCTACCTAGATCTGGTACAACAAGCGTTAGTGTGGCACTGCTTGAGCAGGGTTTTAAGGTGGCACATCAAGCATTCACCAAGCAGGCGTTTGAGTTGGCAGATGTGGTGTCTGATGCACCTTGTTTCAGTGATTACAAACAGTTAGTCAACTTGTATCCAGAGGCTAAATTTGTCTACCTTGATCGCGATATTGAGTCATGGGTGTTGTCGATGCAGATGTTGTTGAGTCGAATGTTGCCCCATTTGGACATGAAAACCGGGCGGTTTCATCCTATCTTAAAACGCAGCTTTAACCACTGCTTTGGGGTGGGTGAGGTGAGTGATCCTATGGATACCGATCACCTGATTAGTTGTTATCAGACTCATAAAAAAGCCGTGTTTGATTTTTTCTGCCCAGAGGGCATATCACAACATCATTTCATGAGTATTGATATCAGTGAAACAGGCAGTTTATCTAAGTTAATTAGATTCTTAGAAGTAGATAGTAAGGCTGATTCTGGTCACTCAGATCAGGGCCTCTGTCATCTAAATTTTCCTCACTTGAATAAGGGCAGAAATGTCGCGAGTTGGGATGAGTATAAACACCCTAATAAGATCAATGCCAATGTCGTTGGCCCGGAAAAGCGTAAGTTTTTCGATTATAAATTAGTCTAGGTTTACTCTAGTTATATTTAGATTCAATTTTAATTAATTGCAGTTACAACTAAGCTCTTTGTTTCTTCTGTTCTTTTTGCCCGTTAGACTTGCCTGAGCGATCACACCTTATTCTAATTGGTATTATGTCACCTAAAAACCTCAGTTCAGCTTCTGTTATGACTTCATTGCCCATTGATGCGCTCTATGATGAGTTTTTATTAGCGATAAAAGACAATCATTTAGTGGTTGAGTCTGATACTGGCTCAGGTAAATCTACCCGTTTGCCACTTTGGTGTGCTGAGGCGGGTGAAAGTGGCAAGGGAAAGCGAGTGCTGGTTGTTGAACCCAGACGAGTGGCGTGTTTGGCGCTGAGCTCTTTTGTAGGTTCTTTAATGCAAGAGATTGATGGCTCAACCAATAAGGTGGGTTATGCCATACGTTTCGATTCGACGGTCACCGATGAAACCCAGATCGCGTTTGTGACTCCTGGTATTGCACCTGTCTCTTATACACATCTCCGAGCCCACGAGACCGAGGCTGATCTCGTA
>OJDH01000220.1_pt1 | contig 37939 bp, 38 predicted proteins | sample 1592761 | NCBI WGS metagenome assembly OJDH01 (sample SAMN05416855, study PRJEB24817) | seawater metagenome | isolation source: Sea water | place: Canada:Atlantic | collected 2013-11
GCCTATATGGGCGCATACGTAATACATGATGCGTATGGATGCTACTGTTTAAATCATTGAAATAAAAATAAAAATAAAAATAAAAATAAAAATTATGATATCTTTGCCATTAAATAAGACTACAGCTGACATTCCTTCTTTTTTAAATGATAAACTTCCTAACGAATTAAGTAATTTAAATATAGTCATTGTCGCATTTTTCATAACTATGCTAGCTGTAAAAGCTTCAATAGACTCTTATTATTCTGTCATAAACTCTAAGCATTGCTTTGTTAAAACGGTTCACCTACTAATTGCTGGGAGTTGCTTAGGAAGTGGCATTTGGTGTATGCATTTTTATGCAATGTTAGCTATGAAACTTCCAATATCTTATGATTTTGACTTAGCAATTACGTCGTATACCCTTTTTGCTATTATTCTCAGCTCAATAGTCTCTTTACATTTATTATCTTTGAATAAATTCGCTTTTAGGCTTGTCTCCCCATTTGTTTTAAGTTTAGGAATTATAGTTATGCACTATTGGGGGATGGAAGCGATTTTATTTCGAGCTAGAATTATTTATCAGTATGACTACTTTATTGCTTCCGTGATAACGGCCTTATTGGCATCTTTTACATTCTGTTTTTCATTATGTGTGTATTACGCGAAGAAAGGTAAAAGGAGCAAGATTACTGCGATATTTATATGCATGACTGTCGCAACATCTGTTTTTATTACTCATGAGTTAGGGATGTTGTCAGCCGTATTTATTCCAGATAATAATCTTAAAAATGTTCAAAAAGAAGTATATCCACCCATTTATTATGGTCTATTTATGGCGTCTTCATTAATTATCTTTTTCTCATTAGTAGCCATTTTCACTCAAAAGCAACTCATCAGTAATAATCGTCAAATCACTAAAGCGAAAGTTTTATTGAAGGAACTAAGACGTTCAAGAGCAGAATTGAAATCACTTGCTTATTATGACCCATTGACATCCCTTCAAAATAAAAGGTCTTTATTCCACTCTATTGATTATTGTATAAAAAATGCGGATAAAACAGATTCAAGTTTTATCGTTTTATTTCTTGATATTGATAACTTCAAAATAATTAACGACACTTTAGGGCATAGTGTTGGTGACGAATTACTCTCAATTATTGCTGGTAGGTTAAAGTCATTTGCAGTATTAGAGTCTGATATCAGTAGGTTTGGGGGTGATGAGTTTGTGCTTATTATTCATGATCCTATCAGTACACTATCAGACACTATTGAGAAGATATTATTTTCTATTAAGCAACCGATAATACTGTGTGGTTGTTCATACCGAACTTCAACCAGCATTGGTGCTTGTATTTATCCGCAAGATGGAAGTAATGTTGAAGAATTACTTTTAAGTGCAGACTTAGCTTTGTTTCGGGCAAAAACTCAGGGAAAGAATCAATTTTCCTTTTTTGATAAGTCATTAAAAGAAGAACTTGAGCATAAGGTTTTTCTAAAAGAAAACCTCGAAAAAGCAATAGATGAAGGTAATGTTCAACTTTACTATCAACCTATTATTGATGCAAAAATGGGTAGAATCGTAAAACTAGAAGCTTTATGCCGATGGAACCTTAATGGTAGTTTCGTTTCCCCTGATACATTCATTAATATTGCAGAACAGTATAATTTAATGAATAAGTTGGGACGTTATATTATCGAATTAGCAATTAAAGATTCCAGCGTAATTTATGAAAATTTTAATCAAAATATTAGGATGGCGATTAATTTATCACCCAGTCAACTTACAGATGAAAACTTGGTTGTATTTATTAGTAGTATACTGACAAAATATAATTTACCAGGGGAACTCATCTCATTAGAAATAACCGAAAGTAGCATTGCAAGAAACATGGAACATGCAATTTATCAACTAAATGAGCTTAAAAAGCTAGGCGTCAATGTGTCTATTGATGACTTTGGTACTGGCTACTCATCTTTGAGTCACTTGCAAAAATTGCCTATAGATACACTAAAAATAGATCGGTCTTTCATCACTCCTCTGCCTGATAGTCCTGATACTTGCATAATTGTTGAGACAATTTTGGTTTTAGCAAAGAAACTAAAGTTAGAAGTAGTTATTGAAGGAGTCGAGCATGAAAAGCAGCTTAATTTCTTTCATCAATATAATGAGCTTTTGATTCAGGGATATTATTTTTACAAACCTATGCCATTTAACGAAGTGATTGTGAAGACTAATATATTCAAGTCAAATCCATTTATTGACAAGCTAAAGCCTTCTCTTACTTTAAGTTAATTCTATTACCGATTCTATAAAGTCGATGGTATTAGTTGCTATTCGACGTATATAAAACCTTAACACTCGGTAGCGTTTGCAGTTATCAATAGCGGTAAATTGGAATAAATTAGGGGCAATTTTACAAGTATCCATTTGAATCCTTTCGCCTGGAATAGGCTTCGATTACCTTTTGAAGTATAGCTTTCTACGGTAAATAATAATTGGGTCAACTTGGTGTTTTTTAATCAACTTATGAATAGTAGCAAGTCTTTGATTTGCTCATTTCTAAGTAACTCACTTTGGATTATTCGAGCGCCTAAGTTGCGAGATTTTCTTAAAACCAGCATTGTAGCCTCTAACTCATGAGTCGTTTTTTGATTTGGTGAGTTGTGTGGCGTCTTACTTAAACTTTTCAGACCACCAAGACCTTGTTTCCTGATAACTAGACCAACACTTTCGTAATGTTGGTCTAGTTATTCTACAACGCAGGCAAACTAAACCAGCATTATTAGTTTCTTGATAAAGTTTTATCCACTTAAGTCTTTGTTGAATTTAATCGTTCATGACGTCCAAGTATAGAAACGATCTTTATGAAACAAACATTTTAAATACTGTTTCTTATTAAACATTATTAGTTATCAGTTGGAAAGTAACTCAAAAGCAGCTTCTAGTGTTAAATCCATTTGAGCTATTCGTTCTGCTTGGACAAAAGCAGGGAGCTCTATATCAACACCTACTCCTTGCCCCTCTAGCCAAGTCCCCTCTGATGTTAAATAGTACTCATTTGATAGACCAAATTTTATACCTGAAGGCAGTCTTTTTTCTAACACATCTGAAAATTCACCTTGTGTGGTTTCACCCATCAAAGTGACATGCGGCAAATTTTTCATTGTCATAGTAAATACTTCAGCAGCACTTAACGTACTGGCACTTGTCAATAAAACAATAGGATTAACGTATTGAAAATCACCACGCGGTGATATATGCACCTCTTGTAATGGTGTTCTTGCACTCCCTAAACGGGCTTGTTTTTGATAAGCGAATATTTCCTGATCTGCAAACCTGCTTGCAATCGCCAATGAAATAAAATCATGACCGCCAGAATTGCGGCGAATATCAATAATTAACCCATTAGTGTATTGCAAATCATTTAATGCTTCCTCAAGTGACGCTTCTAATACTGATAATTCCTGTTCATCATCATCTCCATTCGTAAAACCAGCCATGCCAGCTATTTGCAAATAACCAATGCCATCAAGTTGGAACCACATTAAATTTTCATTGCCACTAATAGTAATGTCTGATTCATTATTAGCATAGTCTACAATTATTTGATTCATCAGATCATTTTGTTCACTAATATAGTTAACCGCAGCCTGCTCTTGAGTTGAATCTGTTATTTGATCAATTCCATTGAGCTCAAGAAATTCATTTAGAAATACATTGGTATAATAAGGTTTATTAGGGTAGCTGATCTCTAATTCATCTCCTAAACCAGTATGACCATCCTTCAATGGTTCAATCATCTCAACTAAGGCTTGAATTAGCGTTATCTCAGTAGGATCTTGTGCTAATAGTTGTTGAGCTGAAAGATACATATCTTCCCAATCTAGTTGCTGTAACTCAATTGAAACAGACAGCTCATTAAATGTTTGATAGAAATAAGAAAGATCTCGCTCATAGTTTTCATTATAATCGTTATCTCCCATCTGCGGCATAAATCCTTGTTCACAAGCTAACGGCACTGACAGCTCTTTGTTGTATATCAATCCAGGAGCGTATATTCCACTTGCACCGTATCCAAGCTTTTGCTCTAGTTCTGTATCGTTATTTTGCAGTTCTAAAGCCGCAGCTATCTCATCCTCATCAAATTCATTTATCACTTGATCAACGAAGCAATAGTCACTTGTATAATCAAATAAAGTAATTTGACTATCTTTTATTATTAAACCTTTGCCATAGGCAGGTGCTATCCAAGTTCCTTGATACTTTTCTAAAATCGAATCATCTTGTGCTGGAGCTCCTTGAACATCTGAAGAACGGGATGACCCGCCACAAGCGCTAAGAATTAACGATAATGTTCCAATAATTAACGAATTTCTAATTTTCATATTTTACCCTTTCTATTTAGTTGATTAATTACAGCTAAGCTTTAGCTTATACTTTAATTAGGACATGGAATGCTTGTTAACTGATAACCAGGTACAAGCCAATTGATTAAAATGATGTTTTCGGGGTTCACTTCCACACTAACGCAATAGCGCTGGTTGGGCTTGATCTCCAACGGAAGTTCATTAGCTACATCCACCTTGCCTTTCACAGTTAAGTCTATAAAACCAACTGGCACTTTAGTGGTCACTTGATCGCCAGTAGAAAGCGTATAGTAATATTTTCCGTTCCATCCGATAAAGGTATCAGAAACACTGCCTTGCAATTGGTTTGTTCGATAGAAGGTTATTTCACCAAATTGACCATTTGGTTCTTGTTGCTTAGTAATTGTTGTACAGCCACTAGCAAATATGATCGCTAGTAGAAAGATTAGTTTTTTCATTTTAAATTCTCACCAAGTATTAATAATGATTTGAGCAGTCGGTTTTAGTAATGAAAGGATATGTGATCTAGGGTGAAATCGGGGTGAAATCAAAAACAATAGTAGGGCGTGTTGATCTTTCAACTTTGTTTTTGCAGCAATTTGTTTGGTATTTATACAAGGCAGCGCTTGTGCCGTGTAGTTATTCTACTTAAATCAAGCGATAACACAGTAGAAATTACAAACAGATACTGCCCGTAGGGTTCAACTAAACGCCTCCTGCTCTTTGTTACTTGAATTAACCATAGAATGACTATGCAAAAGTCCAAGTGCCGCGTTCAGAAGGCGTTTACCTTGAACAAAATTCAAACAGCAAAGATCAACACGCCCTAGTTAATTTATTTTTCACCGAGGAATCTAATCATTGTGTTTGTGTTTGTGTATGCGTTTGGTGGTTATCTTGTATGCCACTCGCTGAGTAATCACTAAACCTATTTCTGCTTTTTTATAGAAGTGCTTTGCATTTGATAAAAATTCAATTGCTCAGCTGTGGAGGTTATAGCTGGCTGCTTCAACCTTGCGTAATAAGCACTGCGGCTAACTTTCATCACTTTGTTGGGGGGAGTTACATGAAACACCATATGTTACTGCTTAAACGTTCTAAAGGTTACTTGGTTTCCATTAGAAGGAGGGCATTTGTAGACTCAAGTAATAATCACAACGCTTTTTTAAAGGTTGATTGTCACTTTTTAACTGTTTCACGAGTTTTCAAATTCTTGAATACGTATTTGCTCTGGTGTTATGCATTGTGTTTGGGGTAGAATCATGTTGTTCTTTTCTGTACTGAGTCAATAGACGTTGAATTGCTGATAATCGACATCCATTACTGCAGCTGTATCTTTATTACTTGTAACTATGAACAGTAGCTAAAGCTGCTCATTCAGGTTTAAATTCGGTTGATAATATTTTATGTGGCATTTTGCCCTCGGTATTTAAAGCAAAAGTACCTCCAAAGTATTCTCTAGTTAAATTGTATCGTTACACAGAAATTTATTTACATTAAATACCTCGAAGAAATATAGTACCTTTATGAGAATTTGTAGCAAGTTGCAGTGGCTTAGTTTGAATACATGGTTTAATACTGAGTTCAGCTCAGGATATATAAAGGATAGGAGATGACAAAAGAACGCCAAGGTGCAGTTGCTGCAATGGTTTGTGCTTTGTGCTTTATTATTGGTTTAGCAGTGGTTTTCCTGATAGTACCTGACTTTAATCAAAATGCTGAACAGCGTTTAGTTGTCTTTATGGAGCACAAGTTACTCATGCAATTGTGGTATTTTGTAGTATACGTCGTTTTCGGTGTTTCATTACTCGCTCTGAGTCGCTCTTTGTTAGCACAGCGAACAGGTGAACATAGTTTTCTAGAACAAATGTCTTCGTTAATTAGTTATTTATGGGCTTGCTACATTTTGGCATGTGGTTTAATTGCTATATTGTCGATTGAGTTTATATTTACAAATAATAGCAACGGAACTAACAATATTTCAGAGACGTGGCGGCAAATTTATAATATTCAGATGGGGCTTGGCGAGGGCGTCGAGTGGGTTGGAGCCATTTGGGTTATCTCCATAAATAGTTGTTTGCACTATCAAAATAGATATCCAAAATCATTGATAATTATGGGCTTTATTATTGCAGCTATCGGTATGTTAACACTGTACCCTCCTTTAGCAGAAATAGGCGCGATCTTTGGTTTGCTTCAAATATTTTGGTTTTTAGCAATAAGCATTTTGCTATTACGCAAGAATACTCAAAACATCTAAACTCGTTAGTTTTATTGGTTATTTTCTTTTGGTGGTGTGAGTATAACCTTATATGAGTTAATGGTTTTCTCTATGTCAATACCCCAGTTCATTTCTTCAGTAATACGTGTCACTAAGTATTGGCCATGGCCTAGCCCTTGATAATAAGGACGGGCTTTATCTTTAGTAATACTGTTTTCAAAAACGATGTCTTTATCTTGAGAGTAAACAACCATGTTGCCGCCTGCACCGTGATAAAAACCGTTGTTGACTAAATTTTGACAAAGCAGGCTTATTAAGTAAGGGTTACCAACAACTTCTAATTTTGAGCTAAGGTCAATATTTACATCGAAAACGATCTGAGGATAACTGTTATAGATAGATAATATGGTCTTCTCTATGATAGGTAAAATAAGACAAGATTCAAATGCTAAATTTTCTTGTCTGGCGAGTGCTAGTAGTACTTCAACCGTTTGTTCCAATTCCTGAGATGCTTGTTGCAATATATCCGCCTGACTAATGTCGATGGGTTTATGATTACTCAATGACAAGGTATTCTTTATCAGTGTAATAGGCGTTCTTAATTCATGGCTGACATCGCGCGTGAAGTTTTGCTCCCGCTTAAGTGCTCGTTCTAATTCATGAAATGCTTCTTCAAACGCTCTCGATAAAGTGCCAATTTCGTCACTTCTGTTAAGACCATAAAGCTCAGCGCGAGCAGATTGTTTTTTTCTAATGACACCTTCGGTAAGTCTTTGAACAGGTAAAGATAAAAGCTTTGCCAAGTACCAAGAACTAAGGAAAGTGAGCAAAATAACACAAGCAACGATGCTGTATAAAAACAACATCATATAATCGGCAACATTAGTCACGCTATCCAAGGTGTTTGTGTTGATTACTAGCCAAATTGGCATCAAAGGTGTTAGTTCGTGCCTTAAAATTAAATATGGTTCAATATTTAGTAGTGCACCGTTATAAGTTATCAGTGAAGTCGTCTGGTTTGGCAATATAGCAAGTAATTCTTCTTTATTTTGGTAGGTCTTAATAATCGAATTATCAATTGTTTGTAATTCACCGCTAGTGATATATCCTTGCTCGAGCTTGACTGCTTCTGAGACCAAAAGTTGATGAAAAGTATTTTCTTTCGCTTGCTTTACAAGTAGCGACGAAAGCTGAATAAAGAATAAACAAACCACGGTTGAAAGGACTGAAAATGCAATCAAAAGTCGACTGTTTAGCTTTCTTAATTTAATCATCTAAACCCTTTAACTGATATCCGATATTACTGATGGTACATAAAATATTTCTAATACCTACTTCTTCAAAAGACTTTCTGAGAGTGTATATGTGAGATTTAAGTGCATTACTTTCTGGCGGCTCATCTCCCCATACTTGTTCAATAATATCAGAGCGACTGACGGGGTACGGGTAATCGTTAGCAAGTTTTTTCAATATGATAAAGCCAACCTTAGTCAGTTTGATTGTTTGACTACGCCAGATTGCTTGGTGAGCTCTGCTATCTATTGATAAATGGCCTCGATTGATGATGTGCTCTTCATGAAGTTGAGAGCGTCGAGATAAAGCATCACATCTCAATACTAGCTCTCTTAAATCAAAAGGTTTGGTTAGGTAGTCATCAGCACCTAAGGTAAACCCTTTGTTCTTGTCTTCAAAAGAGTCCCTTGCAGTCAGCATTAAGATAGGAGGATTTATATTAGCCTCTTGTTTTATCGCTTTACAAACATTAAGACCATCAATATCGGGTAGGTTTAAATCTAAGATTATGACATCGAAATTTAACTTTACCGCCAATTCTATTCCCATTTTGCCGGTAGATGCATAATCTACGGTCCATCCATGACCTTCAAGGAAGCTTATAATTTGCGTCGCAATTGCTTGGTTATCTTCAATTAACAAAGCGAACATTTTGTTCTTCATGGGACATCCTTTCTTAATAATATTAAAGCTAATATAGCCATAATGAGGTGATTTAACGGTGAAGAAATAAAAGTATATACCATAAAATTTTTTTTCTTAAAAAGAAAAGTATTGCACATTACTTTTCTTTTACTTCAGTCGGTTGATCCTTTCATCATTAAAACAGATTGCTAATTTTAGTCTAATAATCGTTCAGGAATAATCGTTTATCAAAAGAAGATTTGTTTAAGTGATGTAAGGGCTTCTAGAGGTAAATGACAAATTTCTCCCTAGGGTGGGTGGTATTCAATATTGTTGTTCATTTTCCGCATTTAATGTTCTAGCTATCAAAAGTCATGTGATTTCACCTTGCTTTGACCTTTACCTTGAAATAATAGCTCCCTAAATGTTGGCGAGAGCGAGTTAATCAAGCCGTAACTTCTTGTGTACGTGCTTTTTCATAAATAGATATAAAGGATTTTAACATGACGACTAATAACTTCTTAAAAATTAAATTGCTGTTGCCGATGCTCAGCGTTGCAATACTTTCAGCTTGTGGTGGTTCGGGGTCAAGCTCAAATGCTAGTACTATTCCGCAACCAACTCCTATAGTACAAGAGATTGACTATCAAAAGCTTCTTGATGAAGCGATCAACAGTGATGTACCGGGTATTATTCTAGCAATTGATGGGCCTGAAACTACGTTTTTAGGGGCGGCTGGGTTAGCGGATACAGACACGCAGGAAAGTATGCAAACTTACCATGCCATGCCAGCTGGTAGTGCAGGAAAAAAAGCGACTGCACTTTTAGTTGCGCTATTACATCAAGATAACTTGTTAGACATTGATAACACGATTGATACTTGGTTACCTGAGTCATTACTCTCTCAAATTGAATACAGTGAACAAATGACGTTGCGTCAACTGCTCAACCATACTTCAGGTGTTTACGATTACCTTGATGATCGCACTTCAGATGAGTGGTTTGAGACTGGCTTTACAGATGTTGAAACGCTCAAAACAGATGCTTATGCATTGCAGTTTGCGTTAAATCGTCCGGCATACTTTAAACCTGGAGAGGGTTTTAACTATTCGAATACCGGTTACTTATTAGCGGGTTTAATTTTAGATGAAGTACTAGGTGAGCACCATCATATAGCAATGAGAAATCGCATAATTGAGCCACTAGGACTTAACGAAACTTTCTATCTTGGTCATGAGAAAAGTTTAGGTGACATCATTTCAGGCTATGTAAATGATGACGGTGAAATTATTAATACTAAACCATTTTATGAAAACGTGGGGGTAGCAGATGCGCCACTTGCAACGACAGTAACAGACTTATCTACACTTTTAAGAGCAATCATGACTGACGATACTATTGTCAATGACGACATCCGAGAATTATTACTAGGTGAAGAGAGCATTAATTTAGTGGATGCAACGAGTCAGTTTTATGTTGGTTTAGGTATGTTTAAAAACATATCTGGCGATTTCACCTTATACCAACATGGTGGTGAAGAAGCAGGATATAAAACATCAAATATTTATATACAAGAAATAGACACGACAGTGACAACCTTCTTTAACTGTAATGGACATGCTGAATGTATGGAGCAAACCGATGAGTTGGTTCAAACCGTATTAAATTCTTTACTTGAAGAATAAATATATCGATAAACACAATATATTTTCGATAGGTAAATAGAATAGTGTTGGCAATCGGTGCCAAATAAATATGCCAAGGAAGGCGCTTATGCTTTTGACACAGATTTTGGTGACAAGAAAATGAACAAGTATAAACGAATTACAGGTTGTTTGTTTTTTGCATTATGCAAGATGTTTCTGCGTCAACATTAGGCACAGACTCAGAAGCAGAAATTAGACATGTAATAGAGCAATTTCGTGTCAGCATTATTAATAAAGACAAAGCAACTTTTAGCGCTCTCTTTTTTAATGAAAGCATTCCCTTTATCGCAGTTTTTAGCGAGGAAATGTTAGCTAGTAAGCGAATTGAAAGTCCTAAGTATCCTGCTGTTGTTGATTTTAGCCAGTGTCCATTTTAATTACAGTGATCATGTGAATACTAGAAAGAGGGCATGGGGTACTGAATCATGGAGCTTGGTAAAGGTTGATTCAGATTGGAAAATAACTTCCGTGTCTTTTACGGTCACAGAGGTAGAAGGTGATGAGTAGATAATTATGATCCTATCAAGTGCGGAAGATAACTTATGAACGCTTTTATAACTTTTGTTTTTGGTCTCCTGTTAACACTTTCTATTGAAGCGAGTGACTGGAGAGCCCTTCAAGATGAAATACAAACGCTTTTTACTGAAACACTGTCAAATTCAAACGTTCGCAGTGCATCATGGGCAGTATATTCGCCTTCCAAGCATATTGATTTTAGCTCTGCTACTGGAACGTTAGAAAACAGCGATAAGGTATCTAAAGCTAGTCCGTTTTATGTTGCAAGTATTGGTAAAACATTTACGGCAACGGCTATTGCCATGCTTTACGAGCAAGGTCGTTTAAACCTAAGTGATAAAATAAGTAAATATTTACCTGATGAAGTTGTCAGTGGCATACATTTATTTCAAGGTATAGATCATTCTCATGAAATTACGATTGCGCAGCTTCTGCAACATACATCAGGAATTCCCGACTACTTTGAGGGGAAAACAACTGATGGTAGTGCTAATGCCATGGCCTTATTGTTTTCAAATACAGAAAAGCTTTGGACGCCACAGGAGATATTGAATATAGCAAAACAGCGAATGAAGCCTCTCTTTAAACCAGGAACAGGTTACCAATATAGTGATACAGGCTATATTTTACTAGGTTTGATAATAGAACGCGTAAGTGGAATGGACTTGCATGATTTTTTTAAGCAAGAGATTTTTATGCCTCTTAACATGAATCATACCTACATGCATTTGCGTGCTAAGCCTATTTTACCAACAAATAGCATGGCTGAAATTTATGTTGATAACGATGAAATATCGACATTTAACAGCTTAAGTTTAGATTGGGCCGGTGGTGGATTAGTGTCTACCGCTCAAGATCTCAATACATTTCAATTAGCGCTTTATGGGAATAATTTTCTCAGACAAAACACTTTAAACAAAATGCAAGCATGGGTTCCAGAAAGTAAAGGTATTTACTATGGTTTTGGCTTACGAAAAGTACTTATAAGTGAGCGATTTTCTTCAGGGCCAGACTTATCAATGATTGGTCACACTGGTAGCACATCTTCGTTTATGTTTTTTTGTCCTCGTTTAGATGTTTATCTGTCGGGCACATTCAACCAAACTAACCAAGTTAAACAGTCTATTTTGGCTCCAATTAAAATATTATCTTACATACAAAGGATCGTCGAAAATGAAAAGTAAATTCATAATTGGTCTAGTTTTTATATCAAGTATTGCTTTCGCACAGAACACGCGCAAGGAGCAATGGCTGTCTGATTTGGCTCTCTACCACCAAGCATTAGAAAGTAATCATATTGATTTATATCACCAAATCGATAAACCAAGCTTTGAAAGCAAACTCAATACTATTAGTGAATCAATTGAGGAATTGTCGGACTGGGAACTTGCTTTAAAGCTTATGCATCTGACCCGAAAAATTGGTGATGGACATACTGCTGTTTCTTTAACAAATTGGCAAACACAAACATTTCCAATATCGGTTAAAAAGGTCAGTAACCATTGGCGCGTTGTGAAAGCACCAGTAGATAAAAAGGAATTATTGGGGGCGAGATTAGAAAGTATCGACGGGGCAAACATCAAAGATATAGAGAGCAAGCTTTCTAACGTAGTTCAGTATGTTGAAAACTCATACTCTGAAGTGGTTCGCATCGGAAACTATATGCCTATTAGTGAGCTACTTTATGCGTTGAAAATTACTCAGTCCCCCCAAGAAGCGGTATTTGGCTTGGTAACAGGCGAAGGTAAAAAGCTTAGTTTAATATTGAAAGCTTTACCTAAAAGCGAATTAGCACAGCAGAAATACGAACACTTAAATATTCAAAGTTCCGCAGTTGTTAAACCTAAAAATACTGATTTTGATTACCTATGGTATACAACCATTGAAGGTACTAAAGCAACTTACATTCGTTTTGACAACTACCCTAGTTTCGAAGAAATGGTGGGTTTTGTCGAAAAATTAATTGACTTTACAACACAAAATCAAAGCCAACAATTAGTCATTGATTTGCGAAACAATGGCGGAGGAGACCTATATATCGGCTTGGTGTTAGCGAACGCCTTAAATCTTGTTGATAGCATAGATTGGAAAAATGGGGTGTATGTACTTACAAGCGGGGTAACTTTCTCTGCGGGCGCAAGTAACGCTGCACTTTATCGTCAGTTACTTAATGCACAAGTGGTTGGTACGCCAACGGGGTCAAACCCAACTGGGTATCAAGACATGGGTGAATTTGTTTTGCCAAATTCTAAGCTGCGTATTACCTATTCAAAGCGGTTGTTCCGAATTCAAGAAATGATAACTGAAGGAGTACAACCGGATAAACTGATAGAACATGATTGGGAAAGCTACTCACAAGGCTTAGATAATGTGCTAAATGAAGTGATCGAGAAACTTACCCAACCGCACGAATCAGAGTAACTGGAATATGAAAAACGCGACGAAATAAAGTATCAAATATGTTAACTCAATTATTGAGTACTATTACCCACATGGAGAATTTAGAAATATGATTAGAAAATTAGCTTTTATCCCCCTTTTATCAATGATGGTTGGTGCACATGCCGTCGAAGAGACATTTGTTAAACCGATGCAGTTTTCTTTTGGTAGTACAGTAGAGGAAGTTAGGAGGGATATAGATAAAGAATGTTCATCCATTGAGGTTCAAAATATAACCCCCATAACGGCTCCGTTAGCTAAAACGTCACAAACTCAAATCAACTGCTCTGGTTTTATGTATGGCGGACAAGCAAGGAATGTTGAATTAGTTTTTCAAGACGATCAGTTAGATATTGTTTGGATTTTATTTCCAAAGGAAGAAAAGCAAACATTTATATCGAACTTTAAAACATTGTATGGTCAGCCAACGATGGAGATCGATTATGGTGCTATTTTCCTACAAGCAAATGCAGCGATTCGAAATGAGCCTTCCGAAGTATTATTTGCATCTAATCGTCAAGTTAAGGTGATGATGAGTATACTAAAACAACAATTAGCAAAACCTGAAAAGTAGTCTTGTTGTTATCCTAATGAAGCGCTATTTGTTTAGTAGAAGTATGACTTTATTGCTACTAAACGATTAGCGCCCATAAGAGATTATGCGGTAAATACGTTGTCTACATATCGGAATATTGATTGTTTTAGGGCATTTATTTAATAAAATGACTCAGATACTGAAAGTCTTTATCGATTTCTACAAAGCAACAATTTTAACACTGGTTTTGGTTGAGCAATTTTTACTAAGTAAATTATATATTCTGACTTAATTACGCTTTAGCGTTAAATCAAAAATTGATTTAACGCTAAAGCGTATAGAAAAAGGCATAATTTATTGAAAGTAAAAGCGAACCTATTTATGTCCGCTTTCATTTCCCTAGAAAGCGTATCGTAAAAATAAGCTGAGTGCATCAGAGTCTGAATATTTAACGTACTCAGTACCTAGAGATAGTTTGCCAAAGGCATAATTAGCACCAAGGTGATAGGCTTTTTGATTTGGGGCATCTTTTGTGTTCTGTACTTCCAATCCTGCGTATAGGTTTATATCTTGAGCAACAGTATAATGAACAAACCCGCTACCACCGTAATAATCAACGTCAAAACCAGTGTGGCCATTGTTATTGTTTAATTCAGCTTCAATGTTGCCGTAGTTTGCACGTACATCGAAATGCATGAGCTCAGAAAACGGTATGATATAGCCAAAACTTGCGCTCCAACGGTTCTCTTCGAACTTAATACCATCTTTTGTATCATTAAGATCGCGGTAGCGGAGTTCACCAAACACGTTTTTCCAACGCTTGCTAGCACGAACTTCAAAACCAGTTAACCCAAATTGGTCAATATCTGAGTATTCAGATTTGACAATTCCATGTGCTTGCAAATAATCATAATCTTGCGAAGCATTAGCAGTTAACATCCCTAAAGATAACGTAATGATTGACAGAGTTGATACGATAGATTTCATATTTTTCCTTTAAAATAGCTTGATTAAGTAAAGTGAAAGCAAAAATATCAGGCCTGAAGTGAACAGAGGGCGAATAATCTTAGTCTTTAAGGAAATACTAAGTAATTATTACTTTGCTATGAGCAGTAAAGAGCAAGGGCTTGAACTGGGCTGATAAAAAAATGCAACATTTTACCTTTATTTGACCGTCAGAGAGATACAGTTACCCACCTTAAATATAGTGATAGTTCACTTATCAAATGGATTTTCTATGAAAAAAACACTTATTACTTTAGCTTTATTACCGTTCATTTCTTTTGCTAGCGAGTATGAAACTACGATTGGCATGGGCCATCAATACGGTGGCATTATTGGTGCTCAGCTAGGTTACAAAACAACAACGACAAAATACTTTGCGGCAATTGGTGCTGTCGGTTTTGCATTGGGCGCCCAAACTACATTTGGCGATGAAAATAATAAACATGCGTATGGCTTTGTGGCAGGCAAAGAAAGCGTTCAGGCCGAAGACGGTTTCTTATTTGTGACTTATGATTACCACTTTAATGGGTTTGAAAATAATGGTTTGGTCATAGGGACTGGTTTTGGTTTTACTCGAGCTGATGAATATCATTGGTTCGCCGATAGAGGAGAAGTAAAAACTACACCATTTATTACGTTAAACCTTGGATATAAATTTTAAATCAGTTTTATAGATTGTAATCATTGAAAACTTCAATAAACGTAAACTTACCACTGAAATCAATTATTTTAGAAAGCGTTTGCACTTGTGAGCGGTTTCTAACATTAATTTGTTTAATAATAATTATTTATCTATATATTATAAGTTAACTTATGTGTCGGGTTTTGACTTCTAATTAAATTTTTTTTCAATATCTTAATAGAGATATCAAAGTTCCTGTTGCTAATTGAAAGGTAGTCATAGGGTAATTCTATTATACCCTTCCTGTGGCGCTTTGGGGGCGAAAACGCCTTAGTATTCATACTCTAATTCGTATGATTTTTTAAAAATGTCAATGACCGCTTTGGTGGCAGAGCTGACTATATACCTTTATAAATTAATGATAAAAATTTATTGTTTTGGTTGGTAGTAACCTTGATAAGCTCTCGATACTGATAGTTAATCTATGCCAAATCAATAGAGTAATGTGCCACTACTGTTGACTTACTATTAATAAAACTTTCTTAATTCATTTGATAAAACTATACTGTATACATATACAGTTGACTGGTTTTTTATCATGAAAGTTATACCCATATTTATTGAGGCTGGAATCTCTGGTTTTGAGAGTCCTGCAGCAGAATATAAAGAGCTTGGTTTGTCATTAGACCAACTCCTTATTCGCCACCCTAATGCTACATTCATTGGGCAAGCGTCAGGACAGTCAATGCAAGGCATTGGCATATTTGATGGCGACTTATTGATAGTTGACCGTTCTATTACTGCGAGGAATGGGGATGTGATAGTGGCTAACTTTAATGGTTGTTTTGTTTGTAAGCTCATTGATAAACCACAAGCAAGATTGCTTTCCGCGTCCAAAGTTCATGCCCCTGTAAACATAAGACCTGAGGACGATTTTCAATTGGAAGGCGTTGTTACTCGCTCCATTAGGCTTCATCATCAGGCACCAGAATTAAAAGCATGTATGCACTAGTCGATGCGGTATCCTTTTATGCTAGTGCTGAGAAAGTTTTTGACCCGAGCATAAGAAATAAGCCTGTCGTGGTTTTAACAAATAATGATGGTTGTGTATGTGCAGTTTGCCCCATCGCTAGAAAACTGGGCATCCCTAAGTTTGAACCTTATTTTAAAATAAAGTGGTTACTACAAAAGCATGGTGTTGTTGTTCGTTCATCTAACTATGAACTTTATGCTGACCTAAGTGAAAAGATGATGAATGTCATTTCGAGGTATGCTGATAATCAGCATATCTACTCGATAGATGAGTCCTTTTTACATTTTAAAAACTATGATGGAGTCATCACCAATTGGCATCAATATGGCCATGAAATTAGACGAGCAATTTGGAAAGAAACAAAGTTGCCTGTTGGGGTTGGTTTTGGTACCACATCAACTTTAGCAAAAGCAGCTAATCATGCCGCTAAAAAACTCAGTGGTTTTAATGGTGTTGCAGTGATAGATAATGCGCAAAACAGTCAAAGAATATTAGAGCGAATGGATGTTAGTGATGTTTGGGGTGTTGGTAGGAAAATCTCTCAACGGTTGCACCATCAAGGTATTCAAACAGCTTATCAATTATCAACTCAAAGCCCGAAAGCGATACGTAAACAATTTAGTGTAGTAACGGAGCGTACCGTCAATGAACTAAATGGCATCAGTTGTTTATCGTGGGATGAAATTCGAGAGTCTAAGCGAGAGATATTTTCAACACGTAGCTTTGGGCAGCGTATTGCTGATATTCACACATTGCAATCAGCGTTAGCAACACATGGGGCTATTGTTGCGAAGAAAGTAAGGCGACAATCCTCTCTGGTGAAAAAATTAATGATATTTGCTTCAAGCTCTCCCCATGATGAGAATTATTACAAGCAAACCATGATTTATAAATTTCCTGTGGCGACTGACAATAGTTGTGATATTGCCAAAGCAATTAGTTTAGTGCTGGCAGATATTTTTGTTGCAGGTGTGCGCTTTTATCGATGTGGTGTAGGGGCAATTGAATTGGAAAGTCGAGCCTTTCAACAGCCTGATTTATTCGTGACTGATAACTCAAATCCAGCGTTGATGAATTGTCTCGATAAAATTAACAATCGTTATGGTCAGGGCATATTAACACTCGGTGTAGAGGGGCAATCTAAGTCGTGGCAAATGAAGCGACACTTCTTAAGCCCACAATTCACAACAAGCTGGCGAGATATACCTAAAATTCGTTGCTAAGCTAATCCTAAAGCCATGAGGAATAAAAGTGATGTAGGGGTAATCGATAAGAGCGTTTTAGATATTGAGATATTTATTTACCTCTTTCCATGAAGGAAAGTTGATTGAGCCAAATTCAATGATTTCACCATCAAAATTCTCCTGCCCACGACCATAAGTCCAATCATCAATGAGCCTAATGGCAGGAGTGGACTTCGTTGACATACATCAGCAGTAAATTTGACTAATGTTTAATTAAGCTATACTCATATTCAAACCTGCCATAGAGCTATAAGCAACAGCAGGAAATATAACGTTAAGCAATCACACAACCCTTCAACGAAGTCTATTGCTCCCAAGTAAAAGGAAGAGAAAATGCTACTCAAATTACTAGTCACAGCTATGCTACTGATGTCATCTTGTGTGGTGAATGCGAAAGTTAAATTAACTATTTATGATGACGGTAAATCCTGCCCAAGTCATTGCGATGCTCATGTGGTCTTTAAGTCTGATCTTAATGGTACAAAATACGCGCACAAACCAAGCGCTTCAAATCAAGCCTTTGCAAAGTGTCAATTAAACCAACAGTGTGAAATTTGCTTTGATGATGAAGCACAAGAATGTCTTGTCACAATGTATAGGGGCTCAGGACCAGGAGAGAATACATTCGACTTGACGCCTAAATTTTATGAACAGTGGTGTGTCAAAAGTGATATTCCAGCATTGCTTGCAAGTAAATGTGCTGACTTAACGCGTACTGCCTCAACTTTATCTGGTCGAGTAAATTGTATAAAACACCCTGAGCAAACCCAATGCTTGGCACTTATGCTTGCTGCTAAGCAAGCTCGAGAAGCTGATTTGATACTCTATAATCAATGTAAACTGGAAGGGCAAAAGCAATTCAATAAAGGTAAGTCTTCTGCGAGTAAGAGGAAGCATGGATGCGCATATGAATATGAATCGACAGGTGGACCGAATAGTAGAGGATTGAAGTGGAAAAAATTGTTACCAGGTGCATGTCGTGATGACACCTTTGTCGGGCGAGATGGTCTTGATTGTTGCTCAGGAAATGAATTTGTAGATGCTGCATTGGGTCGAGAATGTCGCATCTTTTATCCTAAATTAGACTAATACATAAAGGGAATTAAAAATGAAAGTTATCATTACATTGGTGTTTACCTATTTCTTCTCCTGTAATGTCTTTGCGTTGGCTGCCGCTGGTCATGAAGCTGTATGTCAAATTGCGTTTGAGGAATTAACGCCAAAAGCCAAAAAGGCCGTACTTCATATTATGTCATCAGAAGGTGATAAGAGATTTCAAACATTTAGAGATGCCTGTGTTTGGCCGGATTACATGGGGAGTCAGAGAGCAAGAAGCAAAGACCACTATATCAATGTGCCTAGAAATTGGTTTTATATTAAATATGAAAAGTGCGTGATTGGTGATATCTGCTTGTTCACGGCTATTCGCCAAGATGTCATTGTATTAAAGAACAAAGAATCATCTGACAAAGAAAGATTAGAAGCATTAAAGTACTTAGGCCACTGGGTTGGGGATATCCACCAACCTTTGCATGTGTCCTTCGAAGATGATCGAGGCGGCAATGATATACATTTATCAAAAGGTATTGGTTGTAAAAATAATCTACACTCAGTCTAGGATAGTTGCTTGTTTTGGGACAAAATGGCATAAAATGGATTCAAAAAGGTGCTAAAAATAGAGAGGCGTATGCTCTATTTCTTCATAAATCGATTACTCAATCTCAAAGAAAGAGATGGAGAGCTGCTGCAGAGATAACCACGTGGGCTGATGAGTCACTTAAAATTGCTAGGCAAGAAGCGGTACAGTATTATCACATGAGTGATAATAACCAATGTAATTACAGTAAAGATGAAGTCCCCTTTGCCGAAGGCGTTGAAGATGATGGGGCTAAAATCCTTACACTTGGCGATGCATATGAAGATGAGTTTAATGATATTTTGATGACACGTGTTAAGCAAGCAGGTGTTCGATAAGGGTCGCTATTAAATTCGATTTTTAATGAGCAATAGAAGGTAAAAGCTACACTTGTGGTGTGCTTTCCCAAATGAAAAACTCACTTCATTTAGTATAAGTTAATATTGAGGGGAATTATGTATAACGTAATAGCGTTGGATATCGAAGGAACATTGATTTCTAATGCCATGAGCCAAATACCTCGACCAGGCTTGAAAAGCTTTCTAGAGGAACTAAAAAACATATTTCCCCGCATTGTAATTTTTACAACGGTGAAAGAGCCATTATTTAGGGATATAGCCCAACTACTGAATGCTGAAGGCGTAGTACCTGATTGGTTTTTGACATTGGAATACATAAATTGGCAGGGTGAATTTAAAGATTTGTCATTAATACCAAACTCGAGTGTTAGTGAATGTTTGCTGGTTGATGATTATGTAGGTTATATACATCCAAATCAGAAAGAAAACTGGATGCCAATAAGGTGTTTTGAGCACCCATATGTTGATAGTGACAACGAGTTGGCTGTTACACTTGATGAGCTTAAGCTACGAATCAAGCAAATATACTAATCTACTTTTTGTGAATTTAATGCTCTGTATCGTGGGAATTATAATCTCCAGACTTTTTCTTTAATTGTAAAAGCCTTTGTGACAACTTTTTTAATGTTATTACGGCAGTATATCAAAAGTAGGTGAACAGTATTCTTTGATACTAGATCAGATATTCAACTGTTAGGTATTATATGTCTGAAAAATTAATTTCTATCTTACTTTTGGGCACAAAACGAGATAGTGTGAATGGCTGCTGCTCCGACATTGCTGTCGTTACCTAGTATTCTATCACTTCGATATTTTGAACTAGTAATAGATATTTAGCATTATCTAACTATTCCTACAAAGCAATCATTGATACTTATCAATTTTTAGGTGTCAATATGATAGATCAACGGCTCCTAATTTTTCTACCTTAAAAATACGTACAAAAAACAACAAATGCTACCTTTGCAACCTTTAGCGAGTAGTAAAAGAGCAAAATATTGAAAAAATACGTGCGAATATGCCCATCCGAACGACAACACACACCAATTAGGGCACTTTTCATATCAAAACCGATTACATGAAAAAGAAATGATATGACTAACACATCATCTAATATAAAAAATAAATACACCATTATTGCCGGAATAACCTATGTGATGATTATTGTATTATCGCTGATCCCCAGTGCAATTTTTGATCTGGGAGAGCTATTAAAAGCAAAAAATGCAGTCGATAACATTATCGGTCAAGAAGGTGTTTTTAGGATTGGTCTCGCGATCGAGTTCTTAATGTTTATCTCGGTTATGGTACTGACTTGGGCGCTTTATATTATTTTAAAGCCGGTAAGTAAAAGCATTGCATTGTTCGGGTTAATTTTTAGATTATCAGAAGCTGTTTTAGGCTGTGTTGTTATTATGTTTTATCTAGCAATACTACTGTTACTAAGCGGTGCTGACTATTTACAAGCCTTTCAACCAGAACAGCTACAGGTATTAGCGAGATTTTTTGGCAAACTAGGTGGCGTTGGCTATTACATTCTTTTGTTTACCATGGGTGTTGGTGCGGTTGCTTATTGTTATTTGTTCTATATTTCCCGTTATATTCCTAGAGCTTTAGCTGTTTGGGGGATGATTACCTATTCAACGATGATAGCCTATGGTTTCATCAATATCATTGTACATAACCCACCATCAGAGTTGGCTTATGCTATGGCACCTGGCGCACTATTTGAGGTAACGGTTGGCCTTTGGTTAACATTTAAGGGCATTTCAGTAAAGCAGAGTCAAACACCTTTAACAGAGAAAGTTTAATTTCTTCCTCTGTAGTTGAACAATCATTAGGTTATTTATTACATTAAAATTAAGAGATATGTAAAATGGGCACAGAAATAGAACAAAAAAAACAATATTTATACGCGAGAATAGCAGGCTTTTCTTACGTTCTTTTTACGGTTGCAGGCTTGGTTAAGAACTTTTTATTAAATACGAGAATGTCTGATATAAGCGCTGTTCAAGCAAGTGGTCTCTTTGAAAACGAAATGCATTTTCGCCTAGGTATTGCGGCAGAAATCATTATGTTTTTAGGCGTTGTTATGGCTTCAGTGTCATTTTATGTGGTGCTAAAGCCAGTCAATAAGCAATTAGCGCAGACCGCTTTATGCCTAAGACTAGTTGAGATAATTATTGGCGGGATTGCTGTTGTTATCAGTATGTTCATGCTGGCATTATCGAATCAAACTTATCTCATAGATAAGTTTGATTTGGAGCAATTACATACAATCGTTGTTATCGCTTCAAGTTTAATAATGCCTGCTTATGAATACAGTTGGATATTTATGGGCTTTGCGGGTGTTATCACTTTTTATTTGTTTTATAAAACACGTTATATACCAAGAGCTTGGTCTGTATGGGGAATTATTACTTACTTGAGTTTAATTATGTACCCTTTAGCAAAGCTACTTATACCTGATTTACCTCGTGAGGTTATGTTTGTAATGTTCCCTGGTGCTCTTTTTGAACTAGGAGTGGGTATTTGGTTATTAAACGTGGGGATAAAGATTCCAATTGGTAGTGCTTATGCCCCTAAAAAGTAATTAATTTAAGTTAATAACCTCTGGCGAGTTATTGCTGACTCGCCTTAATCAAAATCACTTTATAGCAGAATATGTTTCTGTTTTATTTAGTGCATAAAGCTGGGTATTTGACGTTATCTGGATTCAGGTGAGATTTAACTTTATACTTATTGAGATCACTAAAACACTGAACTCGGTAATAAAATGGTTAACCTTTTTCCTACAATTTTATATTCCTGCATGATGGGAATGACAATATCTGCCTTATTAGAGGTTTTTAAAAGATCAACACAAAGGCAGAATGTTTTTCTTAAAGGTTTATTGTTGTTATTGCTAATGCATTTGGCGGGAGAGCTTTTTATCTATTCAGGCGCCTATATTTATGCACCTGCGCTAGCAGGCGCTCAACTCCCCTTTAGGGTTTTGCTTGGGCCAGCACTGTTTTTTTATGCGATGGCAACCATGTCACCAGAAAAAAATATAAATAAGCGACTCTATGTATTGGCTTTATCTGGGCCAATTATCGTCTTGTTATCAATGCTTCCCTTTATTTTTATGATAAGCCCCGTAGAGAAACTAGCTCTTGCTAATCCTGCAACCAGAGACCCTGAACTTTGGCAAATAGCCGTGTTTACTTGTTTATTCACCACCTTTATTTTTATTGCTTTTACAGCGATATTTTTAGTGATGACCTTAAAGCTCCATAGTGCTCACCGCCAACAACTGATGGAGCGTTTTTCTGACATTGAACAGCGCTCTTTAGACTGGTTTAGAACAGTACTTATAATGTGGGGTATTACGTGGTTAATGTATGCTGCTGAGTTTTCATTGGGTGCATTAGGTTGGTTTTGGTTTGGCTCAGGAAAAGTATTGCCCGTTATTGAAGCGATTGTATTGGCTGTTTTTATACAGAAGGCATTAAGGCAAAAAGTGCTTAATGAATCTGAGAAAGGTTTACCTCAAACGAGTCAGGCTAGAGCAGCTTTACTGAGCGATGAAAAAATGCAATTGATAGCGTCAAAACTAGAGTGTGTTATGAAAGAAGATAAATTGTTCTTGCAAGATAACTTATCGCTAAACAAGCTATCTGAATCCATATCTGAAAGTGAAAACCATATTTCAGAAACGCTCTCTCAATTTTTAAATACCAAATTTTTCCAATTTGTTAATGGCTTTCGTGTTGAAGAAGCGAAGAAAGCGCTACAGGAAACAGATAAATTAATTACTAGTATTGCTTTTGATGTCGGTTTTAATTCAAAATCGACATTTAATACCGCTTTTAAAAAGGTTGTTGGTGATAGCCCATCAGCATATCGAAACTCACTAGAGGAAAATAAAAAACACTATGAATAAGTACGTCTGGGAGAGCCTATTTGGAAAGCAAAGTATGCTTTAACCAAGCAGGATGCACTGATAATGGAATATAATCTAACTATTGAGGTGTTAATTAGCAAAACAAACAATTTGTAAGGGACGGCTTGTGACAATTAAAGAGAGAAAGTTAGCTCAAAACTAATGTCTGCAATAGGCTCGGAACGGCCTTAAGCTCAATAATTATTCTTGATGATATTGATGTGTATTTTTTCTTAAGTTCAACCTCACTCTGGGGCAGGGCACTTAGCGCCATAGATTTTTGATATTGCACTATCAAAAATTTTTTATTTCAGTGTATTCATCAATTACTGTGTACGCAGAATGCATATTATTCGGTTATATATAATGTTCGTCAGCATAACTCTGTCATCGCCTGTCGTATTTGTGAATTGAATAACAACAGTATCTAAGTCTGCGTGATATTTAGCTATGCTTGAATAACCAAGTACCCAACCCGTGTCCATACTCATACAATGAACCGTATATTTTCTGCTCTTGCTCGCTGAACAAGCTGCCGTCGTTAAGTGCCCTTAAAAAAATACCCACATCTTCAGCTGTCGCTACATAGCCTTGAACTAGGTGTTTTAAATCATCTTCATAACCAACATAGTAACCACTCATCAGTGCCTGAGTGTCAACTTGGTGTATAGAAAAGTATGTGTTGTATAAGTCTAACGGTAGAAGAATATGGTTTTTAATGTATTCGGTATAATCGTAACCTAAGGTTTTGCTTATCAGCATCTGCAACAAAAGATAGTTAGTATTGGAGTAGCCATAATCAGTATTGGGCGAAAAATCAGCTGGCTTATCTAACACTAAAGCTAATACATCAAGTGAATTAGATGCCCAATCGAATCCTTCTTGATCAGTATAGTTAGGAATTCCACTGTGATGCTTTACCATCATGCGAATGGTTATTTGATCAGCATACTCGATACGTTGTGACACGTCAGGTAAATAGTCAGCTAGTGTTTTATTTAAGTCGAGTTTATTAGACGCCACCAATTTTGCGACCGCTGCAGCTTAGTATAATTTTGCTATACTCGCTATTTTAAATATCGCTGAGCCATAAGCCGGTATCTTTTCTGCTTTGTTATGCCAGCCGTTTGCATATAGTTGAGCAGGCTCATTGGCTTTTGAACATATACGATGATGCCGTCTAATCCCTGCTGAATTGCTTCGTTAGTTTGTGTTTTCAAGTTACCCGGCAACGGCTTTAGATAGTAAAAAGCGTATTCCCAAGGAGAAAAAAATAGATACTTGTAGTAGTCAATGAAACCGCAAGCAAAAATTTTAGGATGATTTTTTGCCATTTTTTCATAATTGTTTATCTGAAGTTAATAACTAACGACAAGAACGCGATAAAGTATTTACGTTATGCTTTAAGAGTTAAATTACAATTTCAATAATTAAAACTAATAATTTACTGATTAGCTGAGTTACTAACTCGATTACTCACTTAATTGGTTATTTGGCCGCACATTAGCCTTTGCTGAATTCACTATTTATTGGTGGATAAAATTCATTGGCATAGCCGGGATTGCGCTTGTCACGTCACTCTTACTTTATGCCTTAGCAGAAAAACCAAAGTCCAGTATTATGCTCTCTTTGTATTTTAATGCTTTTTGGATGTTTTTATAGAATGATCTTGCAAGACAGGTTTTTTCTTTAATCAGTATGCTCGACGAGCTGCACCCACTTTTTAGGAGAGATACCCACAAAGCGTTTAAAAAATCGCGTGAAATGACTCTGATCACTATAACCTAAACCTAATGCAACGTCAGTTATTGTGTGTTGTTGGGTCAGTAGATCTTTAGCCAAAACCATACGGGACGCGTGGATGTGTTGAAATAGGGTCACGCCGAATACAGGCTTAAATTGTCGAGATAACTGCCATTTGTTAATACTAAATCGTTCAGAAATAGCTTCTAAACAAAATGGCTCTTCTAGGTGTTCTTGAATATATCGTTTAGCCCCTATAAGTGAATGAATTTCAGTTTCTTCTAACAAGCTTCTCTCTTTATCCAGATCGCTTACTGCTTCGACAAGGCTTTTCAGCCATTGTCGATAGTTGCATGGTTCTAACGGTTGCTCTATTGACTCAAAAAGTGGCTTTGAAAATGCTTGGGTTTGACTTTTGCTACTTAAAATGGTGTCTAACTCTGGCAAAAATAGATGACCACTGGCGTTAAGAGCCTCTACCGTATCAATATAATGAAAACAAACTGTCGAGCCTGAGCTATTAGATGTGGAATAGGAGTGAATTTCTCCCGCAGGGATCAGTATCGTATCGCCCTGATTCAGCATGTAATTGCGCTCACGGTAGCGCAGTTGTATCTGGCCTTTCTTAATCAGAGCAAATATATGGAATTCACGTTGGTGCGGCTCAAAATCTGAGCCAGAAAGCCTTATTTGAAAACGTCGATTTGGAAAATGCTTTATCCAACTGTGTTTAACATCAAGTTTCATGGATATTCGTGTGTTGTTAATTATGAGCGAAAATGTTATCAAAGCCACTGTTATTTATCTATCAAACTTTGCTAATAGCCAATCACTGTGACGATTCACCTCTCCATAATAGGGCAATAACAAAATTGAACATATCTAAATATGTAGAGTTTTGTTTCGTCGCATCTATTACGATATCGGCTGGGGTTTCTATATGGTTCGCAATATCATTCAATAATATTTCAAATAAGTGCTTTACGCTTGTTACCCGCTAATAATAATTACTGAGGGTTTTATAACTCTTTACTAATACATCTTTTTAGGGAGATAGGTATGGGCATAAAAACAAAAATGTTTGAACTGTTAGTTGGGTGGGAACGTTTCCAAGCCGGACTGATACGTAAAAGCCTTACAATTGATGAGGGCGAAATAGCCTATTTGGAAGGCGGTAGTGGCCCGTCTTTAGTTTTATTGCATGGCTTTGGCGCGGATAAAGACAGTTGGAACCGACTGGCTAAAAATCTTACTCGTCATTTTCATGTCATTGCAATCGATATACCTGGATTTGGTGAAAGTTTTAGCCCTGTCGCTAGATATGATATTGGCATGCAGGTTGTTAGGGTGACGGAATTCTTAAGGCAAAAAAACATTTGTAATTGCACCGTATTAGGAAGTTCCTACGGTGGCTACATTTCTGCGATATTAGCATCACGTTTTCCTGACGTTATTAAAAGCTGTATTTTGATAAGCCCATTAGGTATAGAAAAAGTTTCCTTGACGTCCATATTCAAAGAAGTGGTCAATGGTTGTTCACCGTTATTGTTGCCAACAAATCTAAACGAATTTAGGCACCTGCTAAACAAATGCTTTTATAAAGCCCCGTTTATTCCTGAGTTTGCTTTAAAGGAAATGTTAGAGCGTAATCTTGCAAAAAATTCTTTGCATCATAAACTTTTCTACCAGACACATTTGTTAATTAATGGTCAACTAAATTTCGATTATGCACTGGAAGAGCTTCTTAATGAGATAAAAATACCCATTCATGTGATTTGGGGTGATAGTGATGAGGTTTTATCTGCCGAGGGGTTGAAGGTGCTATTGGGTTTAGATAATAAATTTATTACTTTAGAACGACTAGAAAGTGTAGGCCATTTACCTCAACTTGAAATACCTAACTATTTGTCAACTTTGGTTATAGACGCAGTTCAAGGTATAAAAATTTCCCGAATTTAAATGGAAAATAGTGTAGCGAATTAATTAGGCAGCAGTGTTTAATTGCAACTTTATTGACTAATCAGGTTGGGTCTAAGCAGTAAATATTAATGATAATTTTTCTAATGTCTGGGAGTTGTATTTGGGCGTGGCACCAAGGGCTTAGGTCGTTGCAATATCGTTCTATTTTTAAAGGAGTAAAAATGGGAGCATTACTATTAAGTCTGACGTTTAGTCGAAGCTAACCTGAATATCAAGTGGAACAGATAACAGTTGGTTTTTTATTAGGCACTATAACTATACGGAGTTCGCATGAAGGGTTGCATTAAATTATCAGTATTTTCTTTTATTGTTTTGGTTTCAAGTTGTGTATCAACTACACCTGACACGAGTTCATATGTCAACAAACAATTATTTTCCCAATTAAAGTTTGGTGAAACAACTAAAACTCAAGTTAAGGAAATATTAGGTGAGCCATCTTACATAGATAATAACCCTGATGGGCGTAGTGTGTTTATGTACGACACTTCTAGCGTAGCAATATCAGGTTTAGTTTTCACCAAAGAAGGTGTCCTGAAAAAGATTGCTGACTTCGAGAAAAATTAAAGTAGTTATAGCAAGTCATTCAAAAGGGCAAAAAATAGTTGGTTTTTGCCCTTTCATCGCTAATTTTAACCAACTATGTTTTGCCTCTTCATGTGGCGTTTTTTACTAAACAAATTATGAGTATACGAAAGGCACTAGTAGAAGATGCCGCTGAAATAAGAAAGTTAATTATAGAAGCTGTTAAGCCAGAATTTAATTCAGACTTTGACGAGGAAGGTGTAAAGTTATTTTATAAACCAAATGATTTATCATCAATTAAAAGTCGAATTCTAAATGAAGATTATTTGATGTTATGCTTTATTAAAGATGAAAAAATCGCTGGAATAATTACTATTCATTCAAACGAAAAAATCGATCAACTTTTCGTATAACCTTCCTATAGAAACTTGAAAATATCTAAAAAATTATGGGAAGAAGCAAAAAATATTTGTTTTAATAAAGGGAATAGGAACGGCTATTGGGTAAAATCCTCAACTGTTGCAGTTCCTATTTATGAAAGTTTTGGCTTTCGGTTAGATGGTGAACGTCAGAAGAAAAACGGCATTATTTATTATCCGATGGTATCAGTTCAGTGAAAACGTAAGCTACAAGGTGCTATGGTTATAGAATTAGGCGGTAAGTGTGAAGGAGAGTCTGGCCAACGAGGGCCTAAGTTTTCTGCATATGCGAGAGATTTAGATAATAATGAAATTGTTTTTTCCGTATAAAGTTGAGCAAGCAAAGGGAATACCCCCTTTGACATTATTTCTAAGAAAGTCTAGTTACTTGAAAGAGTCTGAACCATTGAGAATCATGTTCTTTGAAACACTTAGTAAGTCGAGTCGTTATGTTATCGCTTACGGCTTAATAAGTGCAAAGAAACCTGAAACTAGACAAAGGCGATTTGAAAAGTTCATCGCTCTGCTTGTTAACGAAAAAAAACCTTAAAATAAATGGAATTCGGCAAAAACAAGTCATCAATAAAGGATAAATAGTAGTTGGATTTGCTCTTTAGCGACATGTAGTAGTGCTTTTAATTCTGTCACCTACATAGCGGTGTTATTATACATTTTCAAAGCTCTTAGTTATTAAAAAACCTCAAAAATAAAACTTATTTTAACTTTTTTGTGACTATTCTCCATAAACTGCGAATCATTAGGTAATCAAGTTAATTATTTCTAATTTCGGAGTTCAGATGTTTAAAAACCAAAAAGCGCTTAAAAAATTTTTTACCGCGTTTATTACCTTAATGATTGCCTTTTTTGCCATTATCGCTTATATGGTTTTTTTAAATGAGCCAAGTTTTGATAGCCAGCCAACTCATGAAATGACGGCTAAAGAAATTGACGATCTAGGCTTTGAACAACGTTATCAAAGTCAACCTGTCCAATTTGCGATGCGAGACAATTCTATATTAACCGCCCAGCATTTTATTAATAATACAGAATTGTCAGTGGTGGTTTTACATGGGATCCTTTCAAGTAGTTATACCAATAATCGTTTTGCTGGTTTGATTCGTAAAGCGACTAATGCAGAAGTTTATGCATTGGACTTACGAGGTCATGGTTCTTCTGGTGGTAATCCTGGAGATGTCAGTTATATCGGTCAATATGTTGATGATGTTGCCGATGTTATTAAGCAAATTAAAAAATCAAAGCCAGAAGGAAAAATAATTATTGCTGGCCACTCTATGGGAGGAGGAGTCTCCCTTCGGTATGCGATGAAAGAAAGCGTACCCGATATTGATGGTTATTTATTGTTTGCACCTCAATTAGGCGACAATTCACCAACAAATGTTTGGCCTGAAGATGCTGCAAGGCAACAAGATGAATCATTTATGGCGATAGATGTTTCTCGATTGATTGGCTTAGCCTTATTAAATTCACTAAACATAGCTAAATGGAATGATATGCCGGTATTCTTTTTTAATTTACCTGCTGAAATGGGCTTGAATAAGTATAGTTTTAGAAGCAGCGCTAGCATGTCTCCTAGCGATTACAAAGCGGGCTTGCAATCAGTAAATAAACCGCTATTAGTTATTGTAGGAGAAAATGATGAAGCCTTTAATGCTAATGCTTACCAGGCCGCGATTGATACTTATAGTCAAGGTGAGTTTCACATGATAAAAGACCAAACCCATAACGGAATCCGCCATGATGCATTAGCGATGAAACAGGTTGAAAAATGGATAAAATCGAACCAGCTAGATGGGAAGGTGAAATGAATGAAACAAAAGAAATCAAATTCTCTCAATTAATGAACCAGCATAAAGGCATTGTTTATAAAATTGTGAATTCATACTGCCAAAATCAAGATGATAGACAAGACCTTGCTCAAGAAATATTAACAACTATGTGGCTTGCTTATGATAACTACAATCAAGACTATAAGTTTTCTACTTGGATGTACCGAATAGCACTGAATGTAGCAATTTCTTATTACCGTAAAGACAGTAAGCGAGAAGATAAAGCTAATGCAAATGAGGAATGCGTTGTACATATTGCAGACCTATCTCAAGAAGATGAACGAAGCGAAGATGTAAAGCGGCTATATCGTTTTATTGGAAAACTCGATAAGTTAAATAAAGCCATTATGTTGCTTTATCTTGAAAGTGAACCATACGACAGCATAGCTAATAGTTTGGGTATCAGTAAAACCAATGTAGCCACACGAATTAGTCGTATTAAAGAGACATTAAAAAATCAATTTGAAGTACAGGAGTCTTAACATGAATTTAGATGATTTTAAAAAAACATGGCAGCAACAAAACAGTGACACTGGCGCTGCTATTAAAATTAACGAAACAATGTTGACTGAAATGAAAATAAATAAACAAATGAAAGTACTTAATAATATGAAGTGGACGCGCATTATTGAGAGCGTAGTCTTTTTCTACATCGTTGTTTCATTAGGGCAGTATATTGCCAATAATTTTAGCGTTTCAGCACCTGTTATATCTGCTTTTATTCTAAATATTTTTGCCATTGTAGGGCTAGCTGGAAATATCGGTCAAATCGTATTAATTTCAAATATCGATTATTCAAAGCCAGTTAGTGAAGTGCAGAAAGATATCTACAGTATTTGTACTCATAAATTACAATTAACCAAGTTATTATTTATGTCTGTTCCTTTTTATATGGCTTATGTTTTTATCGGGTTTGACGTACTGTTTGATATTGACTTATTTCAGCACATAAAACAGCACATGATTTTGTTTTATTCCTTATCATCAATGCTGCTTCTAGCCGCTTCAGCATTCTTGTTAGCTAAATTAAATTACAAGAATATTGCTATTACTTGGGTTAAAAGTACCATTGGATTTATTGTAGGTGAGCGTTTAGTGAATATGGCACAATTTATTGATAATATAGAGACGAGTGAATGTTAAACAATTGGCTGTTCTATTCACATTGTTAGCACTAATCCATTCATAAATTGGAACTTAATAGCTGGCATGTTTAGTTTAAAACAGACTATAGATTAGTCTGTTTTGTCTTTAAACTCACACAAACCTTCTACCAATCAAACCAATGTATTTTAGGAACTATAATTATTATGGAAATACTCAGAGTTGGAAAAACCAAGGTTATCGCTGGGGGGATTTCGTTAGCTGGACTAGTCATGATCGTTTATTTTGCGGCACAGACAAGTTTCAGCATCAGGCTGGAAAGTTGGTTCAATCAGGAATACTGGGTGCAGTTTGTGCCTTTGGTATCAAGTATGTTGTTATTCACAGCTGGTATGCTAGCCATCTTCGAACGGCCCAATGCAAATTTCACTTTAGCGCTGTTTGGTCATTCAATTTCGGAACAAATTATTTTTGGTTGGCTTGGATTAACCGATATCAGCTCCAGCTTATTGGAATTGATTGGACTAAAAAGCTTCAATTTTCCGAATTATACAGTATTGTGGTTTTTTGGTTTATCACTCATCACCCTATATATTGCCTATAGCAATGTGCTAAACCTGAGGCGTGTGACCCTTCCCCAAGCATTGATTGGAATTGCCACTGGAGTTGTCGTTAGTTTTTTTGCCTGAAGCTCTCTATTATGAACAAGGTAGAGTTTCTATCTTGTTTTTAAAATGAATAACTTTGATGTCAACAGCTATATTCGGCTAGCCAACAGGTAATAATGGTAGATGATAAAGTGTTAAAAAGTATTTTGTAGCTTTGAAATTGCTCTTCTTTATAGGATAATTTAAAGGCTTGCATGTGAAGGGAATGCTTATTAAATGACAATATATCAATGTTCAAATTGGACATTCAGACCAGATAGCCAAGAAATTATTTATCCCGATGGGCATTCTGAACAACTTCCTACCAGATTAAACAACTGCTTATTAACCTTGATATCTTCCAGAGGTTCAACGGTAAGCTACGACGAGTTGTTGCTAAAAGTATGGGGAACCACACACAAGGACTCGAGCACTATCTCTTCTGTAATATCGGAAGTAAGAAAACTTGTAGGATGTGGTAAGGACGGTAAGAAAGTCATTATTACCGTGCCCAAACGAGGTTACAGGTTTACACAATTAGTAGATGTTATCGAAGATGAGCAGTTATTGCAGGATATTCAACGAAATCAGCACAGTTCAACTCAGCACAGTTCAACAAAGCCACCGTTGTTAATACCACAACAAGATAAGCATTCAAAAAATTTGGAAAGTGTAAACACTGATGCCGATCCCTTACCAAAAACGACAAGTTCAAAACGCAATCAATGGGTTTGGTTGGTTATTGTTGCTCTCCTTGCTGTTTTCTTATTAACGTTCAATCTACTGAAGGGTTCGAGTAAGAACATAACGGTAAAAAAAACAGACGTCTTTTCTTTTAGTGACTATGAAGTTATTTCTCATGAGAGTGGTAGTGAAGATGAATTTGACGTTAGTAAAGATGGTCATTGGCTAACTTATGTGAATAAAGCTCCTAATGTAACCCCCTCTTTAATTGTTCAAAACTTATCGACAGGACGAAAACAAACCTTAACAGCAAACGGTGAATACTATTTTGGCTCACCTGTATTTTCTTTTGATGCAAAACAAATAGTTTTCCATAAACAAACGGCTCAACACTGTGAAGTATGGTTAGCTGATTTTAGTACGTTTAATCTTGAATCTAGTAAAACAAAAAAGCTAACTAATTGTGGTAAGGGAGGTTTTTGGTCAACAACTGCTTTTTCACGAGATGGAAAACATATCTTTTTCTCTAGAGCTAATAGCTTAACTGACCCATTCAAATTATATAGATTAGACTTAAGAACATTGTTTGAACGAAGCATTACTTCTCCCACCTCTTCTGGTAGAGGCGATTATGCTTTTTCTTTATCTCCTGACGGAAAACGCTTAGCTGTTGTTCGCAACGTACTTTGGCAAGAAAGCCATATATTACTAACTAATACAATAGATAACCAATCACAATCTGTAATTGAGCTGCCATACCTTATCGACAGAGTTGGTTGGCTAAGCAATGACCTACTGGTGTACTGTGATAAAAATGAACGACTATGGTCTTATGACCTTATTCAAAAAAAACAAACTCAATTAGCTCAAATAAGTTTTTCTTGTCATTACCCTGTAGTTGCTTCAGAACAATTATATGCAATTAAAAAAGTCCGAACTAATAATGCAATCTGGGCTTTAAAGAAAAATGCTAACGATGAATTTGTCATTCAACCATTAATTACAAGCCCTTATTACGACTATAATGCGATGTTTGGTCCAAATAATAGTTTGTATTTTATCTCTGATCGTTCAGGTGAGAAGAAGCTTTGGCAGCAAACGGAACAAGGATTTGTGCAACATAAAAGCGTTGGTTTACCTGAACATGCTAGAGAGCTAGAATTTTCAGTTAAAACTAATACATTATATGGATTATCTGAAAAACGCTTATTCCGCTATGATCTCAATTTAGGTGAATTAGAGTGGCTGTCACATAAAAAGCATGAAGTGTTTAATTTCAGCATTTCAGATGATGAAAAATTAATTTTCTCAGAAGGAAATAACGAGTACTGGGTATTAAAGTCGTTAGATTTATTTACACTCAAAATAACAGAGTTAAAGATTAATTCTTTTTCTGCTCGACAATCGAATAACAATTTATACTTTACTAAGTTTCATGAAAAAGGTCTCTGGAAAAAAGATTTACAAACAGGTGTTATCGAAAAAGTTTTTGAAGATATTAATATTAAGTTTAATACTTTTTGGGATATTTGGGATGATGACACACTTATTTGGGCAAAAGATAATCGATTTAAGATATTTGATTTGAATACCAGAAAATTGCTCAATGACAAGTTAACTTATGAAGGTCATGCTGGTTTTTTAAAGTGCAACAAGGATGAATTAATGTGCACGTTTTCTTTTAAAGAAAACGATGAGTCAGAAATTATCAAATTCAAGTGAGCTTTAACTAATTGATTTTAAAGTTAATTGTTTTTATGAAGATTTTCCAAGGGTTTTCCAAAGCTTTTACTGAATTGTTTTTTTGTTCTCTTACGTATGATTTATGGCAGACGAAATAAATCATTTATATAGGACAACCATGAACAAATTTATAGCATTCATATTAATTATTTTCTTTATCGCCTTTAACCAAATAGCTCAAGCAGAAGACAGTTTAAATGTCATGCTACAGCCAGAACAAATAAGTGAAGACTTAGATCAATGGTTGGCATTTATAAACAAAACACATCCTCAACTCTCTTATACTGTTGAAAATGTTGATGCATTTTATTCTGATGTTGAAAAGCTAAAAAAGAGTATTTCAAAGCCTATTTCAGTATTAGAGTTTTGGAGAAAAGTATCTGTATTTAATCGCGTATTAAATGATGGTCACACGGTTATTAAATTTCCTAAATTAAAAACATTAGCTAATCAACATGTAAAAAATGGCGGTGGGTTATTTCCGTTTCAAGCCGTTTTTGATCAAGACAAGCTAATCATTAAGTCAAAACCTGACGGTGAACATACTAAATATCGAGGATACGAAATTACCCATATTAATGGTCAAAAAACCAGTGATTTTATATTGCCGCTTTTACAACGCAGTAATGGGCACTTAGCGAGATAGAATTTAGATGACGTCATATACAAATCGGAAGTTAAGGACATAAACTATTTCATTATAAATATATTTCTAATGAACATAATTGCAGCTCACTCTCTATCTAAGGGACTCATTGTATGGCTAAATCGAGTACCGACAACATGTGTATATATTTCGGTTGTTCTTAAGTCTGTATGGCCGAGTAACTCTTGTACGGTCCTAATATCAGAGCCGTTTTTTAACAATTGTGTGGCAAATGAATGCCTGAAGGTATGTGCTTTTACTCGTTTTGTAATATTACTTTTCAATACCGCTTGCCTTAGTTGTTTTCTAAATGCAGAGCCATGAATGTGATGGCGGCAAACGTAGCCATCGTATGGGTGCACACATCGCGTTGTAGAAGGCAGTAAATATTGCCAAGTAATATCTTTAGCCGCACTACTATACTTTTTGAGTAGCGATGGGGGTAATGAGCTGAGGCCAAAGCCCTCACGTAAATCTATGTCATGTGTTCGTTTAACTTTTTTAATTTGCTCCTCAATTGCTGAATTCAATGATTTAGGCATCAAAGTATATCTGTCTTTGCGCCCCTTTCCTCTGAAGATGAACAGGGTATTGTCTGCCAAATTAATGTCCTTTATCCTTAGCTGAAGTACTTCACTTATTCGTAAGCCACTACCGTATAGTAGAGATGCAATAAGCCAATGTGTTGAATTTAAGTGGCTGATGACTGTAGTTGCTTCTTCATGCGTTAAGACGGTCGGCATTGTCTTTTCACGTTTTGTAAAAGAATAACGTAAATCACTAATATCGCGATTAATGATATACCGATATAGAAATATGACAGCGCATAGCGCTTGGTTTTGTGTTGCTGCACTGACTTGACGATTTACTGCTAGATTATTTAAGAACCTTTCAATTTCATGATTACCCATATCCTTTGGGTGCTTTTTATCATTGAAGAGTATGAAGCCTTTAATCCATTGCAAATATACTTTCTCTGTTCTCAAGCTATACCGCCTGGTTCTGAGTTCAGTGCGAACTAATTCTAAAAAAGGTGATTTTTCCATTTTTATAACCTTAATCTAATGGCTGTATATACATACAGTTATAATTGAGTTTTCGAAAAAGGCAAGGATATGGCTCACTATGTAATTTTATAAATGGCACGAATATTTAGCGTTTTATTTTTAGTGCACTGTTTTTGTTTGGTATATTTTTTCTTGATTTGTATATAATGTGCCGCGCTACGGCTCACATATATCAATGCTCACTTTTGCCGGTCAAGGTAATGATTGAAAAGGGAAAGGTTCACTGGTAACGTACTAAAATTATTAATAAAAAGGTGTGCTTGAGTGTACTAAAATTCACGGTTGAATTTGTATTAACCTGAAATGCGCACTAATACACTGTTATGTACCGCCTTCTTTTCGAGGTAAATACTTTTGTTAGTTCGGTGGTTTCAGGTTGGTTTGGCATTTGTAACTTTTGAGTTTTCGCCAATGCTTGTTTGGCAAATATAATCACTAATTTTTAGTTGGCTCAAAATTATCGGTTTAGTGTTAATTAGGCGGTGGGTGTTTTTGTCTTCTCACTTCCATCTATTAACTTTTAGTATTTCTTGTTATTGTAAAGTTCATAATAACCAAATACATAACAAGTAATTAAACAAGGACTAAAAACAGTGGGCTGTTCGCTTCGCTCCATTTTAGCCCACTATTTTTAGCCTGTTAATTGGGCGTTAGGTGCACAAGGAGGTTCCATGCAATCTGCTGACAATCAAACTTTAAAGGTAATATCTTCAATTATTCTAGTTCAAGGAGGAATTTTACTTTACTGGATTATTACGTCTGATAATTTCTTCGGCTCCATTGGTTTCGCGACATTATCAAATGTAGGCTTAGTGTCATGGGGCATAGCCGCTTTGGTTGTTATCTCATATGTTTGGGGGGCGGCAAGTATCTCTAATGTACGCGAACACATGTTTAAGTTTAATAAACTAAAATATTTAGCTCTACTAGGTGCTTTAGTTTCTGGCTTTTTTGAAGAAATATTATTTCGAAAAATATTGATGGATTACCTTCAAGAAGAAGGTTTCAGTGATTTCATTCAAATAATTATTTCTGGTATAGCATTTGGAACTGCACACTTAGTATGGGGTGGTAAGGCTTTATCAGCGGCTATAAATGCTACTTTTTATACTTTTTTCCTAGGTTCTGGTCTTGCGCTTATCTATATAATGAGCGATAGAAATTTAGCTCTTTGCATTATCGCACACACAATAGTTACTGGTTTAATCGAACCAGGCTTAATAAAGTCAGCAGTATTAAATAAGTTGGGCTATTTGAAAGAGCGCACCTAACAAGGGTTTTCAAGTCGGACAAATTACAGTAGGCTTTTTGTTCGTGCCTCACTTATTTTAGCCAACTGCAATTTGCCGCTTAAAACGGCGTTATGTACCGCCTTATTTCTAAGGTAAATTCTTTTATAAGTTTGGTGGTTTCAGGTTGTTTTGCTATTCGTAGCTTTGAGTTTTCGCCAAGCAAAATAGGGCAAACCAATTTAACAGATTTAGGTTGGCTCAAAGTTATCTGTTTGGTGTTAATTAGGCGGTGAGAATTTTTGTTTTCGCACTTCCACCTATTAACTTTTAATACTTTTTGTTAGTGTAAAGTTTATAAGTAACAAATACATAACAAGCAATTAAACAGGGACAAAAAACAGCGGGCTGTTCGCTCCGCTCCATTTTAGCCCACTATTTTTTGCCCATTAATTGGGCGTTATGTTTCTAAAAGGGATTGGTGTTTACTCAAATGAAAAGTATCGATATTCAATTAAATTTCCCTGATGAACCTGATTACAGCAAAGTACCAGTTGCAGTGCTTTACGAATTAGTTGAAACATACAAAATAGAACAAAGTTGCGCTACATCGGCAATTTATGAGTTGCACCGTAGAGCAGATTCAAGGCTTCACGAACTTTGTACATGGATTTTAAGTCAATCTGAAGCAGATGAGTGGTTAAAAGATTGCGCTAAAGAAAAAGGTCTTGCGTAAATCGAAACATAACAAGGGTTTTCAAGTCGGACAAATTACAGTTGGCTTTTTGTTCGTGCCTCAC
>OJDH01000221.1_pt1 | contig 37890 bp, 32 predicted proteins | sample 1592761 | NCBI WGS metagenome assembly OJDH01 (sample SAMN05416855, study PRJEB24817) | seawater metagenome | isolation source: Sea water | place: Canada:Atlantic | collected 2013-11
ATCAGCCTCGGTCTCGTGGGCTCGGAGATGTGTATAAGAGACAGCTGCTAGAGAAGTAACCGTTAAAATTTTCCTCACAAGCAAGATAGGTGCCCCAAGGTGTGCGCCCGTTACCACAGTTATTCCAGGTTCCTAGAGATTTAGTGCCTGTTGGATCACTGGAAGTTTTGAGTAGGCTGTGACCACGAGCAGGGCCTGTTATCTCCATAGGAGAGTCAGCTGTTATCCGGCGATTGAACTCAGAATTTTTAACAATAGACCATGTGCCACCTTGTTGTTCAATTTCAACAACTGTGACGCCGTGGGCAGCTTTACCTTTACGAATATCATCAGCCGTTTCAGGGAGTTTGGTTTCCCTATTAGCATACATGATGCTCCGGTTAGTATACTCGTTGTTTGAAACCAGAAGGTTGCGCCCCTTTACCGTGAAGAGAGACATGCCGTCGTTATTATCACCGATAGAAAGTTCCTGGCTCTCTCCTGTGCCACGGGTTTTATGATCAAACTCGACTGACTTGGACCAAAGAGGGTCACCCCACTGGGTGACGACCTGCCAGGAATACCCTTTAGGTACAGTGACAGTATCTAGGCTATTTGCCTGTACAGGTTCAAAATCAAAACCGTTAGCAGCGTTTGCTTTAAAAGGTGTTAGGGCCGTTGAACCTAATACGAAAGCAGAGGCGCCAATAGCGAGGCCGCCACCAAGGAAACCGCGACGAGACATGGCTTTTTCAACAACCTGTTCAAAACCAGTTATCTCAGGTCCAGGGTTGGAAATTTCATCAAAATCGTCAAATGAAAGTTCTTCCGGGAATTCTCGGTTATTTCTATCGGTCATAATGCACTCCTGAGCGCTCAACACCTGCTGTAGTGGTGCCGGCTTTATTATTATTGAATGCCTTAACAACTACTGGGCAGTCTTTGCAAAAATATGACAATTTCAGGAAGCTTTAAAAATAAACGACATACAATTAGGGAAGGACAAATGCTGGAAGATTAACATTTTCCTCAATTACCTGCCCTTTTCAAAAGTGTCTCGATAATCAATTTGAGAAAGGGGTTTTCTTTTACTGACTTTGCGGTGGAGATTGTGAGAGCCCGGTTGAGTTTTAAGCTATGTTTAAACGGTGTTACCAAGCGACCACTTTCCAGATCATTTTCAACAAGAGCCTGGTGCCCCATCATAACTCCGGCACCATTACGAGCTTCTTCTATGGCAAGTCCATAGAGAGAAAACACGGGGCCAGTTAGTTTTATTGATTGGTTTGGTAGTGCGGAAGTAATCCAGTTTGACCAGTCTTCGGACCAACTGGAATCGTGAATACAGTTTTCATTTTCAAGATCTGATGGCTGGCTGAGGCGTTCAGCTATAGACGGGGAGCAAACAGGCAGAATGATATCTTTGCAAACTTCATGGATATCGGCGTCCATTCCATCTGATTGTTCGAAGCTGTCATTGTAAAAGATACTAATATCAAAGGGTTCTCGTTGAAGGTTTGGTTGCTTTTCCAACGCTGTCACAGATATGGTAATTTCAGGGGCCGCTATTCTGATCGCGGGCAGCTTGGGTGACAACCAAAGCTGAGCGATGCTTGGCAGTGCCGCTATTCTAATGTGTTTCGGGGCGGCTCGAGAGCGCAGTGTTTGAACGGCCTTGCCTAAATGATCAAAAGCCGAACTAAACTCATCAATTACTCCAATCCCGAGGTCTGTTAACGCTACACCTTGAGACCGCCTGACAAATAAATCTGCGCCAACCCAGACCTCCAGTGCTTTGATATGTTGAGCAATGGCGCCAGGCGTCACGCAAAGCTCATCAGCTGCAATTGAAAACCCACCCAATCTTGCCGCCGCTTCAAAGGCGCGCAAAGAATTCAGGGGTGGAATTTTAGGGCGTGGAGGGGATATTGCCATATTGTTGACTCAGTTTTACTAGGCCTAAGAAGTAGCAAAACTGATTTGCGAAGTCCAGTGAAATAGAGAGATCATAGGGACGTAACAAACGAACAACGGTTTAAATGGCAAAGACTTCTACTCAAACATTGTATGATGTCGGCGCGTTCACATAAGGAAAAGAGCAGATGTCGCAAACATCACAGGTTTCAGTACATTTCGAGGCTCCTGTAGCTACGACTGACCCGTTAATTGCTGAAGCATTAAAAAGTGAGAAAGCACGCCAACAGTCTCAAATTGAATTGATTGCTTCTGAGAATATCGTAAGCCGGGCTGTTCTCGACGCCTTAGGGCATGAGATGACCAACAAAACCCTTGAAGGCTATCCGGGGGCACGGTTTCATGGTGGCGGTCGATTTGTTGATGTCGTTGAACAAGCAGCCATTGATCGAGCCAAAGAATTGTTTGGTTGCGCGTACGCAAATGTCCAGCCTCACTCTGGAAGTCAGGCAAATCTTGCGGTGTTTTTCACCTTATTAAAGCCGGGTGACAGAGTTCTCAGTCTTGACCTTGCCGCGGGTGGGCATCTTAGCCATGGCCTCGGAGCAAACTTGTCTGGCCGTTGGTTTGAAGCACATCATTATGGTGTTGATCGTGAAACAGGCCAGATCAACTATGATAAGCTCGAAGCACAAGCACTTGAGCTTCGTCCAAAGGTGTTAATTGCAGGTGGCTCAGCTTATCCACGAGAAATAGATTTTGAACGCATGGCCGCAATAGCGAAAAAGGTTGATGCTTTTTTCCACGTTGATATGGCGCACTTTGCGGGTTTGGTTGCCGGTGGCGTACATCCAAGCCCAATTCCTCATGCCGATTTGGTAACCTGCACAACGACGAAAACTCTCCGTGGTCCTCGTGGTGGTATCATCTTGTCAAAGTCTTCAGAATTTAACCGCAAGCTTCAGGCTGCTGTTTTCCCTGGCGTTCAAGGATCGATCCACACACAGGTTATTGCAGCAAAGGCCGTTTGCCTTGGTGAGGCCTTACAACCTGCGTTTAAACAATACGCACGGCAAATTAAAAACAATGCGCAAACATTGGCTGAAACATTGAAAGGTAAAGGAATTGATCTCGTTTCCGGTGGAACCGATACACACATTGTGTTGCTCGATTTGAGCTCACAAAAGAAAACGGGTCAATTTATCGAAGGTGTTTTGGAAAAAGCGAACATTACAGCAAACAAAAACCCGATACCTTTTGATGCAAAACGTCCTGCGGATTGGGTTGGACTTCGTCTTGGTGTGAGTGCCGCGACAACAAGAGGGCTTAAAGAGCCGGAGTTTACCAAACTGGGCGAAGTAATTAGTAGCTTGATTTTGAGCGCTGAAACGGATCAAGAGGCGAGCGTCATTGAGCAGACAAAACAAGTCACTGCAGAACTATGCAATAGTTTCCCAATTTACTCCTGAACAATCACTTGATTTTCTTGGAGCAAACAGAAATGAAAAAAGTACGAATTTCTCTGCAAGGCAAGGGTCGTAACAGTTTATCCAAAACAATGAAGCGAACTTGTAGGGCAAGGTTATTATCACGTTACAGAAGGTGGCAATCCAAAAAGGGTGAATCCTGTTTGTCTGATAATAAAGGAGATATTGGCATTGCCTGTTCGTTTTCTCTACCAAGATCCTCGAACGAAAACATATCATAGAAATAACAAAACTGGTTTCCACAAAAAGGAAACCAGTTTTGTGGGTAATACGTCTCAATTTTTCATGACTAAGACTATTTTAGGTATTTTACTTATGAGATACTTTTAAATTTATCAATAAGTTATAACTGTTCCTTCTGAGATCAGGTTCAGAGGTAACCTATGTTCATCGTTTAAAAGAGACAAGGCACTGATCTTTTCTAAATAGAGTGGATATGTTGAATGATGAATTGGTATTATATTTTGGGGTGAAATAGCTTTTGCAAAGGGAATTAGATCTCTTGCTTCCATACTTATTTTTCCTAATGGACCAGTGGTTCCAACGCCTCCCATGTGGGGTATCATTACATCAGGTGAACCAAAAGGGATAAGGCTTTCAAGAACGATAGGAGTTCCAAAAGTATCGCCCGTCCAGTAGATGGTTTTTTGCCAATTTCCTTGAGTGAATTCTAACCAGTACCCGTTCCCTTCGCCCAGAATTCCAGAAATTGATGAGGCTTCAGAATGCAAGGCAGGGATGGATGTTATTTTTATAGTGCCGCTTTTTATTTTGTAGGTACGGGTATTTTTCCAAGGCAAATCCTCTACTAGATTGAACCCCTTTTGGGTAATCGTGGCTTTATCCTGTGAGGGAACTAACATTGGTAATGACGGTGATAATGTTGCTTGTGCCTGTTGATCAAAATGATCTTCATGCGCATGGCTTAATAACATCAGGTTAATATCGGAGGTTTCAAGGCCTACAAAGGGTGTCAGACGTTCGTGATCAATAATATTGGGGCCTTTTGCTAGGTCAAACATCTCATTCGGATCTCCCATTGAAAAGGCCTTGTTACCTTGTCCAAAACAAGGATCCGTAAGGATTGTAAAACCATTGAAGGTGATGAGCATTGTGGCAGCCCCAAGCCAGCGAATGTGTACTGCAGGGTTTTCGGGCTGTTGACCAGTTGTTGAGGCAGTACTTTCTTGTGCATTAAGTAGCATCGCAGCTGAACTCGCGATTATACCTGTCGTTAAAAACTTACGACGATCCATAATGGGCTCCAATAATTTAGGGATTTGCGTATCGATGAGTTGATAGTAAAACAATTAATTTTGATGATTAAGTCAGATAAAATTGGTTTCACTATTCAGGTATATTGAACAATGATCTCTCTTACCCAAATCCAAACTTTTCTGGAAGTTGCAAAGTTGGGGAGCTTTTCCAAAGCAAGTTTGCGTTTGTCTGTACCGCGTTCAACGGTAAGTGCGCGTATTCAGGCATTGGAAGAAAGGTTAAATGTCAGATTACTGGTTCGAACCACGCGAAAAGTATCGCTGACGCATGAAGGCCAGAGCTATTTTGATAAGTGTTTTGCAGCTATAGAAACTCTCGTGGCTCTGGAAAGTGAGTTCGAAGATAAGCAACAACTGTCGGGAAACCTGCGTCTAACGGCCCCAATCGATATTTCTAAAACCTATTTGGTTACAATTCTTGATGAATTTGTAAAGCTACACCCGCTTGTGAATATAGAGGTTATTATCACGGACGAGACTATTGATATGGTCGAGAATAATATTGACATTGCACTGCGGGGAGGCGCTCCCGGAACATCTGGTATGATTGCTCGTCGGTTGGGAGAAGGAGAGTTGGGATTATACGCGAGCCCAGCTTATATCGAAAGTAACGACGTCATTGATCTCTTGGACGAAACCGTCAACCATATCGTTTATGATCCGACAGGTATCGGGCGTCATATATTATCCAATGCCCGTGCCTCGAAATCGATAAACACGACCAACTTTGAACTGGTTAAAGCCATGGCCGTTCAAGCCCTGGGAATTGCATTACTACCAAAAGTAATCTGTTTAAAGGAAGTGGAAAGTGGTGAACTGCTTGAACTTGATTGCAATATCGTGTTTCCGAGCTTACCGATTTTTATCGTAATGCCTTCAGGTAAAAGGATCCCCGAAAGAGCGAGAGCCTTGATTGATTTTCTTGTTTTAGCGAACCAGAGCACTAAGGTCCTATAAAACAAATACTAAGAACATCGCCTCTGTTTGATGCAGGATACTTACGTTGGTAAAAAACAATACGTTCCCTTGTTTTTATAAAAAGAGTATAATCGCTCAGTATTACGGTAAGTCACTTACAGGTGTCCGAAAATAAGTTTGTTGATCAATACTCCAATTTGATCGAGGGGGGCATGACAATGGATCGCGAGAAAAAATGCGGTGTCCAAAATGTAACTCTGACAACCCGGTAAATCATCGCTTCTGTAGTGCTTGTGGGGCATCCCTAACTCTTACCTGTTCAAATTGTGATTTTGAAAATCCACCTACCAGTAAGTTCTGTGGTGAATGTGGCAAAAGCTTGGATCAGTCCGATAATCAGGTCACTGATAGGGTACCCTCAACTGCAGAGATAAGTCAGTCTGAAGCTGAACATCGTCATTTAACGGTGATGTTTTGCGATTTGGTTGGATCGACGCAACTATCTCGACATATGGATCCAGAAGAACTGCGTCGGCTTAATCTAAGCTATCAAGAGACATGTGCGCGTATCATTAAGCAGTTCGATGGTTTTGTTGCTCGTTATATGGGGGATGGCGTACTTGCTTACTTTGGCTATCCCAAGGCGCACGAAGATGATGCACAAAGAGCCATCCTCGCGGGCCTTGCTTTGGTCGAGGCTATGGCACCTCTCGAGGAAAAGTTTAAGCAGTATTTAGACACGAGGCTGGCGATCAGGGTTGGTATTGCAACTGGCAATGTGATTGTTGGCGATTTAATTGGTGAGGGAGCATCACAAGAAGCTGCCGTGGTGGGCGAGGCACCAAACCTTGCAGCGCGTTTACAGTCACTTGCTGAACACAATACAATTTACCTATCCAAGAAAACCCAACGCCTTACCCAGGGACAATTTATGTTTGAAAAGTTGGGAATGAAGGAAATAAGGGGTTTTGAAGAGGCTCAGGAAGTCTGGCAAGTCTTATCTGAGAGCGATACTGTAAGCCGTTTTGAGGCGACCCATAAAACAGGCATAACGCCTCTTATTGGTAGGGAGCAAGAAATATCTCTTCTGTCTGAAAGGCTTATTTCAGCACGTGCAGGCAATGGACAGGTTGTTTTGATTTCTGGTGAGCCTGGCATTGGGAAGTCAAGGATCATTGAGGCGCTTAGCCTGGATGATCTATCACAAGGCTTTACTAAAATTCATATTCAATGCTCACCCCATCACTTAAATAGTACCCTCCACCCCATTTCAGAATGGTTGATCCATATAGCAGGATTTGAAAGGGGGGATACCAATAACCAAAAACTGAAAAAGCTCGAAGAATATTTAAAATTAAATCTCGAGTTGTCTCATCATGGGATGATCGATGAACAACTATTTCTTCTCGGTAATTTTTTAACGATCAAATTACCTGAACAACGACCTTCTCTTGAGCTTGGTGATCGAGAATTAAAACGTCGGACACTCGGTCTCCTTACCAATCTTTTGCTCGGGATGGGACATTCTGAACCAACAATTATTATTGTTGAGGATGTTCATTGGATTGATCAAACGACGCTTGAACTTCTTGATGGCGTTATTGATAAGTCACCAGAAACGGCAAGTTTAGTTTTGGTGACTTTCCGTCCGGAATTTAAAGCCAGTTGGACAGGGCAGGCCCATGTAACTTTGCTTTCCCTCAATCGAATGAGCCAAAAAAATTGTACAAAACTGATTGAAAACATTGTCGATAAAATAGAGATGCCAGAAGAAATTTTGGCTCAAATTGTTGCCAAAACGGATGGAATTCCTTTGTTTGTTGAAGAGTTGACGAAGACCGTTCTCGAATCTGGGGTGGTCGAAGAGCGACAGGAAAATCACCTGCTTAATCAACCACTACCTTCTTTGGCTATTCCTGATACATTACAAGACTCATTAATGGCTAGGCTTGATAGGTTGGCTCCTGTAAAGGAGATTTTACACATCGGTGCGGTGATCGGCCGAGAATTTTCTTATGACCTGTTGTCGGCAGTCGCAAAACAAAGTGAAAAGAATTTACGAGAATCTTTAAACAAACTGCTTGAGTCAGGATTGGTTTTTCAGCGGGGAATTGCGCCCGATGCGACTTATATATTCAAACATGCCCTTGTTCGAGATACGGCCTATGAAAGTATCTTATCAAGCGCCCGGCAACTCTTGCACGGTCGTGTAGCGCGTGTGCTTGAGCGAGACTTTCGGGCAATTGTTTTATCAGACCCCGCTATTCTGGCTTATCATTTTGAAGAAACTGGCAGTTTGTTCGAAGCATTGGATTATTGGCAAAAAGCTGCTGAACAAGCTTTAACCCGAATGGGCACACATGAAGCCGTTGAACACTATCGAAAAGCCATCGCCCTCATACCGAGCCTTGGTCAAGATGACAGCTTCGTTGAAAAAGAACTATCCATCCATGTTTCTTACGCCAATACCCTCAGAATTTTGGATCGCTATGAAGAAGCCCATGAGAGCTTACAACGGGCAGAAGAGTTAGCATTAACGCACAAGAAAAACGCTGAACTGGCAAGGATTCACCACTGTCGGGGGAATGTTTACTTTCCTCAGGGAGAGATTGAATCCTGTATGAAACAGCATCAACTTGCGCTGTCTTGTGCGCTTGAATCTAAGCTTCCTGATCGTGAGGCACAGGCCTTAAGCGGCTTGGGGGATGCTTATTATCTTCGCTGTCAGATGCCAACCGCCCATGATTATTTTGTAAAATCAGTAGAGATCTGTCAGCGCCATGGGTTTGAACGAATTGAAGCCGCAAATAGACTGATGGTTGCTTGGACAGCGATGTGGGCAAAAGACCTTTTTACAGCTGTTCGACTGGGAAAAGAAGCGGCAACCTTTGCCGAAAATGTCGATCATAAACGTGCAGAGATGATTGCACGACAACTGCTTTCTGTTGCTTTTGTCGATATGGAACAAATTGATGATGCACGTTGTGAGGTTGAACGGGTGTACCAGATTTCTGAACAATTGGGTGCGGGACGGTTTACCGCTTTTTCTTTTTATCACAAAGTAAAAATGGCTTTGGCACAAGGTGATAAGGCCCTTGCTGAAAAAGAAGTTGATGAAGGCTTGAAATTCAGCCGTCAATCAAGTCACACCTTTTCAGGACCTTGTTTATTAGGTCTAAAAGGGTACTTGGCCTCGTCATCAGAAGAGCGATTGAACCATTGGAATGAAGCCAAAACCATGTTGAGTAAAGGTTGTCCCGGTCATAATCATTTGTTTTTTAATCGTGATTTAATTGATGTTTGTTTGCTCGAACGAGATTGGGATTCTTGTGAAAACTACTGTTCTCTATTGGAGCTTTATACCAGTAAGGAACCCATGCCTTGGACTGATTTGGTGATTTCCAGGGGAAGATGTCTATCGCGAATAGGGCGGGGCGCAAACAAAAATAATGCTTCGCAAGAGTTAGTTGATTTGGAGGCTGAATGTCATCGCTTAGGCATGATTACTCTAGTGCCTATGTTGCATCAGGCGGGTAATTAAACCCGTTATTTATTGTCATTAAAACTAAAAACGCTGATCCCTTGTGAAAGGGATCAACGTTTAGTTTCAGCAGATCTTATTAAAACAAATTAGACCAGTTCAGGCATTCCTTTTGAAAAAGGAAGCTTGGTGATGGTTTTACCCGTTGCAGCAAAAACGGCATTGGCCACGGCAGGTCCGATAGGTGGGGTGCCGGGTTCTCCAACACCTGTTGGTGCGGCTTCACTTGGGACTATATGGACTGAAATTTCAGGCATTTCATCTATACGAAGCGGTTCATAATCGTGGAAGTTGGATTGCTCCACGACACCTTCGTCCAATGTCACTTCATTACGTAATATCGCGCCAAGACCAAAGCCGATGCCACCTTCCATTTGGGCTTCGACAATACTTGGATTGACGACAATCCCGCAATCAACAGCACACCAGACCTTTTCGACTTTTAGAGCGCCATCGTTATCAAGACTGATTTCTGCAACTTGTGCCACGACGGAATTGAAGCTTTCATGGACGGCTACGCCACGATATCGGCCTTCTGCAATAGGTCCACCCCAATTCGATTTCTCAGCAGCCAGATTAAGGGCTGCAAGATGACGAGGATGATCCTTTAACATTGAGCGTCGAAACTCTACCGGGTCACGGCCTGCTTTGCTTGCTAATTGATCAATAAAAGTTTCTGTCGAATAGGCTGTGTGGGTTGATCCAACTGATCGCCACCAGAGAACCGGAACCTTTACATCTGTGGTGGTAAGATCGACAGAAATATTTGGAACTTTGTAAGGGAGGTTTGCTGCACCCTCGACCGAAGTCGCATCAATACCATCTTTGACCAAGAAGCCTTCGAAGGCTGTACTTGTTACAATGGATTGTCCTACGATCCTGTGTTGCCATCCTACGATGTTTCCTTTGTCATCCAAGCCAGCTTTTAACGTATGATGATAAGCTGGGCGATAACGGCCGCCTTGGATATCATCCTCACGCGTCCAGACTAGTTTGACGGGAACTTTACCGTCCAGAGCTTTCACGATCATAGCTGCTTCTGAAACCATATCTGAATCAGGCGTTGCACGACGACCAAAGCTACCACCTGCAAGGAGAGTATGTATTTGAACCTGCTCTGGCTTTAACTCCAAAATGGTAGCTACGGTATGTTGATCACCCGTTTGAATTTGAGAGCCAGTCCATACTTCTGCCCCACTTTCGGTCCGCTCGATCAAGCAATCCAAAGGTTCCATCGGCGCATGAGCAAGGAATGGGAAATCATAACTGGCTTCAATAACTTCTGTGGCTCCTGCAATTGCAGTTACCGCGTCACCATCGTTGCGTGCTGGTAACCCTGCAGTCTTAGCGAGTTCTTTGTATTCAGCCATGATCTGATCGGTACCACGCATCTCCGCATTGGTATCATCCCACTCTACAGAAAGGGTTTCTCGTGCTTTTATCGCTGCCCAGGTGTTTTTGGCCATAACTGCAACACCACGTGGCGTTGCCAAAGCACCAACAAAGCCTTTGACCTTTTCAGCTTCGGAAGTGTCATAGGACTTAACAATACCTCCAAACCTAGGTGGTCGCTTTACAACAGCGATTACCATACCTGGGCGCTTCATATCCAGGGTATATGTGGCTGTGCCATTGGTCTTTCCCGCGATATCTTTTCGCACAACCTTGCCACCAATGAGTTTGAACTGATCAAGAGATTTTAAGGTAACGGTTTCTGGAACGGGTTGAATAGCCGCCTGTTCAGCGAGTTCACCAAAGGTGGCTGTTTTACCTGAAACCTTATGGTGTATAGTTCCGGTGTCTATTGTGACCTCTGCTACAGGAACATTCCATTGGGTTGCGGCAGCTTGAGTAAGCATTGCACGGGCCTTGGCTCCAGCTTCACGCAATTGCATCCAGGAATTGGCAATAGCAGTTGATCCACCCGTGCCTTGAAATTTCCCCCAATGCAAGTTGTTGTAACGACTTGCATCTGCTGGAGCTGCTTCGATCCGGATGTTATCCCAGTTGGCATCAAGTTCTTCAGCAAGAATGGTTGCCAGACCTGTGTGGCTGCCCTGACCAAACTCAATGTGTTTTGCGATCACGGTTACTAAATTATCGGTACCAATACGGACAAAAGCATTGGGCATAAAGCCTTTGCTAGAGTTTGCAGCGGCTAGACCTTTTCCTGACATGTGAAAGCCAACAATAAGCCCGGTCGTAACGCCTGCAGTTCCTTTTAGGAACGAGCGACGTGTAGAGTTTAAAACTGTTTTTGAGTTCATGACTTAAGCCTCCATCAGATTAGAAGCATGATGAATGGCTTTGCGTATGCGTACATAGGTGGCGCAACGACAGACGTTCCCGTTCATGGCTTGATCAATTTCGTCATCGCTCGGCTTTGGGTTCTGTGCGAGCAATGAGGTTGCAGACATGATTTGACCCGATTGACAGTATCCACACTGTGGAACTTCGATTTCCTGCCACGCGGCTTGGATTGCTTTGGCGGCTTTACCTTCGAGACCTTCTATCGTGGTAATGTTTTGATCCGCTGCATCGCTAAGTGATGTTTGGCAAGACCGCACAGGTTCGCCATCAATATGGACGGTACAAGCGCCACACAGGCCTGCGCCACACCCAAATTTGGTACCGGTTAGCCCTATTTCGTCACGAATGACCCAGAGCAGGGGCGTATCCGGATCGGCATCAACCGATCTTTTTTCGTTGTTTAAGGTGAAAGTGATCATGGGCGGAGTTCCTGACAATTCCTAAAGTTCGTGGCTTCGCTCTTTTGGGAAGCTGTGGATATTAACTTAAGAAATATCAGGAGACCTTAATAGGTCAGTTCTTGGGATAGTTTATCAAAATCTTGGGACGAGGGGTGTTTATACCCGAACTTCTCTATATTTTGCGGGGGTAATACCTGTAAGACGGCGGAAAGCTTGAGTAAAATTACTTTGGCTGTTGTAGCCAACTTGATAGGCGATTTCTGCTGTTGAAAGGCTTGATGACATGAGGAGCGATTTTGCCTGTTCAATCCGGCGTTCTGCTAAGTAACGGTGGGGAGGAAGAGAGGTCAGGTCTTTGAACATTTTGGCAAAATGATATCGGCTCATGGCGGAAACACTTGCAAGCTCGTCCAATGTAATGGGCTGGTCTAGGTTATCTTCAATATATTCAATGGCTCGTTTTATGCGTGGATCGTTTGTTTGAGAAGAGGTTTCTTCTAACTGCCCATGGGAGCGATATAAATGCGCCGCCAACGCAAGTGTCATAGTATCGCGATAAAGCGCGGAATAGGCATCATCTTCCTGGCTTGCTTGATAAAGATTAAGCGCCATATGCAATATGCTGGGATCTTCTAAACAGGTGATCGGAAGATGGGGGATTATCTGTCCTTCGGGAAGTACGTCTCGTAGAGTTGAAAGAGGCAAGCGAACCCTTAAGCTTCGTGATGTGGTCTCATAACTACAGTTTATGCTTGTTCCTGCAGGTAGAAGCCATCCCGTGCCAGTATTATAATTGACAAGGTTTCCAGAAGTATGCCGCTTGGTGACCGGGGCGAGCATAAAATTTAAAGTCAGCTCACTGGTGGAGAATACATAATCGCCCTGTCTTGTCTCATTGACCTCAATTGTCCCGGTGCGCCAGGAATTGGACAAAAATTCAAGTGATCCCAGTTTATCGGTTATTCCTGTATCTAACATCAAGCTACTCCCCAAAGCTGTCAATTAAGATAGGAAGAGAAGCGGGGAACTACAACATTCAATGATAAATAAGTCAGCGTGAGCGTTATTAACGGGCACCAGCTTAATCGGAAATCTCACTTATACCGCACGAATGTTCTCTAAAAATTCGTTGACCTCTTCTCCAAGATCATCAGATTGTTGAGAGAGCTCCTTTGTAGCACTCAATACATCGTGTGTTGCTTTTCCGGTTTCATCAGTGGCTTTTGTAACGCCAGTTATATGACCACTCACATTTTCTGTGCCCGTTGCGGCCTCTTGGGTATTACGTGCGATTTCAAGGGTTGCTGCGCCTTGTTCTTCGATTGCAGCAGCAATTGCGGTAGTGATTTCATCAATCTGACCAATGATGTCAGAAATGTTTTGAATAGAATCCGCGGTTTCTTTGGTTACATTCTGGATGTTATTGACCTGTTCAGATATTTCGTCGGTGGCTTTTGCAGTTTGATTTGCCAAGTTCTTCACTTCACTGGCGACAACTGCAAAGCCTTTACCAGCATCCCCTGCTCGCGCGGCTTCTATGGTTGCGTTAAGGGCCAAGAGATTGGTTTGTTCCGCGATATCGGTGATCATACTCATGACATCGCCGATGTGTTGGGCAGCTTTTGAAAGACTGGTAACCATGACATTGCTTTCTTCTGCGCCAGTCACGGCTTGTTTGGAAATGTCACTTGCGCGTGTCACTTGCGTGTTAATCTCATTGATGGAAGCTGTTAACTCTTCAGAGGCAGATGCTACAGTTTGCACGTTAACGGTTGCCTGGTCCGCAGAAGTCGCAACAGAACTAGCCAGGGATTGTGACCGCTCAACAATTTTTAAGGTGTCATTTGCAGTTTTTTCCATATTGGTTGATGAATTGGATACAGCTTTGAGTGATATCCGAATATGATCGTTGAAATTTTTGATAAGGCCCTCGAGCCTTTCAGTTCGCTCCAGTTTCATTTGTTGTTCGCGTTCTTGCTCTTTAGCGTGGAGCTCATTTTCGATCATGTTGGATTTAAAAACTTGTACGGCTTGAGCCATTTGACCTAACTCATCTTGGCGGTCAAGGGCAGGGATCTCTGTCTCGGTGTTACCCTCAGCCAGTAATCCCATTGAGCCTGTCATGGCAATCAAGGGGGAGGTGACAGACTGAACCACAAGCCAAGTTAAAACGATGGCAACTAAGATACTGATCGCCAACATCACTATGCTGGCCGTGCTCGCCTTCTGGGCTGCGGCAACAGATATTTTGCTTGCAGCGACTGCATCTGATGTTGCATTTACTGCAGTAGTTATCTCGGCTACTGCCCCGTTCGCCTCTGAAACGGCTTTTTGTGCTTCGCCAGCTGCTTCGTGAGCTGAGGTGACGGTTTGTTGTTTAATGGCTTCACTGTCTGCCTGTAATTTTTTAGATAAACTTAAGAGGATGTTTTGAACGATTTCTATATTTGCGCGCCCTTTTGTAACCAGACTGTTACCAAGAACCCTGTTTTCATCAACGTAGGCATCAACGGCTTCTATTGAAACATCATAGAGTGCGAAGGTGTTTTCCCGCATAGTGGTGATGTCTTCTGGAGAGGCTATGCCGTCTAACTCTTTGAACAAGCCTTCGAGCTTGTCGCGGGTTTCCTCGGCCATTTCTTCTGACTCGTTTAGCCAACTGACTTCGAGGTCGCTTAACCAGTATTTTAATTCACCAAAACTACGTAAGGTTTCGGTGGCAAGAGCTAAATTTTTTCCGGCTTGAACATCCTTTTGCAGGAGTTGAGTACCGTTTTCAAGAGTATTGCTTACGCTCTGTAAAACCGAACTTACATGGCTTACTTTGGTACTGCTTTCTTGTAGGGTCGCACTGATGCCTTCAAGAGTCGTTGACCCCTTTTCCATCGTGGTCTGACCGTTGACGATTTCGTTCCTCATAAAAAGGTTAGAGCCTGCGAGCACTAAAAGTAAAATTGAAGACAATAAAAACAACCGTGCTTTTATGGTCAATTTGTTCATTAAGTTTTTCATTCCCGCATCCTAACGCTTACTTTGTGAAGCCTTTTAAATCCTGTCCGTTAAGACAAAGAGTGAGCTTTGCAGCCCCTCTTTGTCTTTTTGTTGTCGGGACAATATTTTAATGGAAGATCACGACACTAATCGCGCCCCCAAGTTCTCCAAGTTTACCGCCTTCTTTTTTACCGCCAGTGATGTCCCGTTCGCCTTTGGGATCACCGTGACAACCCAGGCAGGATTCTCCGTAATACTCTGGGAGAATAAGACGAAAAGCGGCCTTACCTTTGACATCAGCAGTTTCAGAAAAATGCTGACCTGTTGGGTGATCAGGGGAGCGGAACATCTCTTGAATGATGTTTTGTTCCCATTTGTCCGGACGGTTCGCGCGGTTGCGAACGTAATCTTTAGGCGCTGTTAGTTTAATCGTTGCTTTGCCGCCAGCGCTTGTTTTAAAGCGTTGTGTCACCAACCTTGCAAAAACAGCTGGTAAAAAGCCCTTTAAACCAACACCTTCTTCATTGATTGTCGTCTGTGCTTCATCCATTACTTCTTTAATGGCTAACAATTCAGCATCAACAAGTTGACCGTGTAGAGTAGATCTGTCGATCGTGTCGATATCGGTTCCGGTCTTATTCAGGTAATTTTTCTTGGCAGTAGAAATCACCAAATCCGCAGTAACTCCTTTATCACCGATTTCGGCAGTGTTTATATGCTTTTGTTTATCGGAGATAACGGCCCGTGCTGAACGCAGCAAGGTCGCCACACTAATTGCTATTTCTTCATCTGTATCTGCGAAGGCAGGAGGGGGAGATAATAAAATAACAATGGTTATGGCAAGAAGGCCAAGAGAGAATACTTTCACGGAATGGAGGTAGCTTGATGCATAGGCATGCATTTTTCGTCCCTTCCTTTAGACTCTTAATTTTAATTTGCGAATAAATAGGAGTATTCGCACTAAAATTATTTTGAATTTAAATATTTAATATTTTCTTACAGTAAATATCATCTATTAATTGTGTAATCAGTTTGGTTGTTATCTTTGCGTGTGATTTTAAATTTAAGTAAACATCATTATTATGGTTCATTAAATACATATCATAGTGTTTCTGCATACTGGTGTATGACAAAATATTTATAAATAACTTATGGTTATTTGAAATAGTATGTCCTGCTTGTAACATTGGTTGCCGTACAAAAGTGTATCAGTATAGGTGAAAAAATCTCGCCTTGATTGCAAAACAAGACGAGAAGGAAGTGGGTAGTTAAAAAACAGGAATATTATAGTTAAGTGTTTACGGTTCTTAGTTTGCCCATGAATTCACCAACATGACGTTCCAACTGCTCGGCTTTTCACCACACTCGTTCTCAAATTACCTAACCATCTTATTTTATTTGTACTCGTTATTTGATTTTATGAAGAAGAGGTGAGTTCCCGAGAGATATAAAAAAGATAATATCTTTAATTTAACCTTCGAGAACTCTGATATTTACTCAGCTACCTAACGTAGAGGCCATATCCGGCTAATATGATCACAACAGCTCCTGCATAGAGCCATACTTTTGAGCTCTGAGTCTTGTCTCGTTCATCTAGTTCTTGGGTCAGAACTTCTGTGGTGTCATTTGTGCTTTGATCTTCTGTACCTGATTCAACAAGCTCGCCAAATTTCCCGAAAAATTCCCCCGATAATTTTCGCGCTGTTGAGTCAATCAACCGTGTTCCAAGTTGAGCAAGCTTGCCACCAATATTAACGTTCACGGTGTATTGAAGCAGGGTACCATCGATCTCTTCTATAAGTTTGATATCAGCCCCACCCTTGGCAAAACCAGCAGGGCCTCCTTTACCTTCCCCTGTGATGGTATAGCTTTCGGGAGGGTTAAGATTAGAGAGCTCAACAGCCCCCTTTAGCTTAACCTTCACAGGGCCAACCTTCAGGGAAATCGTTGCGGCCATATCGGTTTCTGAGGTTTTTTCTAATGTTTCACAACCAGGAATGCATTGTTGTAAAATTTCTGGATCATTGAGTGCCGCATATACTGTTTCGCGGGACGCATTGATTTTTTGTTCGTCTTTAAGTTCCAAAGAAAAAACTCCTATCGTTTGGAATAATCAGCAACAGGCCGGCAATACGACAAATTGCTTGAGCCAGTAACTGTAGTCGTTGGGGGTGTCGATGTCGGTGGTGTGAGATGCACTGGTAACGTCCAGTTTGTGCACATCCTGAGGTCTGCTTTCTATCAGGCGTCGACAACCAGCCTGAAGAGAACCATTGATAATTTCATCCGTAAGTCTTTTGGGGATTATGATCGGATTGCCGCGTTTACCAGAGAAGTAGGGCACAACAATTTTATCACAATTCTTGTTATAGAAGCCCTTGGTGATCCCTTGATAATCTCTTGATGTCAGGTCAGGCATATCTGCGAGGGCAATCATGATCCCTTGTGTGTCTTTTTTCAAATTCTGGACGCCGCATTGTACCGACGACATTTGGCCAGAGGAGTAATTAGGATTGAATTTAAAATTAAGACTAAGGTCGTCAAGCGCCTGTTCAATCAAGTTTGCATCATGACCCGTTATAACGGTAATCGGACCGGCTTTTGATTTAATCAACTGTTGGGCCACATAACGCACGAGGGGTTGTCCCCGAAACGGCATGAGGAGTTTATTACGGTTTCCCATGCGGCTTGAGAGCCCTGCAGCGAGCAGTATGATTTCAATGTTTGGTGCTGGTGTTGTCATATCAGGCAATCATAGGCTTTTGATTTGAAGTCATATTGCAAGACAGTGATCCAAGCCTTTGATAGGAAACAATCTCTGTAATAACCGATAAGGCGATTTCTTCAGGCTCAATAGCGCCGATATCAAGGCCAGCTGGCGCATGTAGGGTTGGAATTAACGTTTTAAAAACTTGATCCTCAGAGTTTAAACGGTGGGTTAGAGCGGCTATTTTTTTTCTGCTACAAACCATGCCCTTGTATCCTACTTTTGATTTGAGGACCGCCCGCAGAGCATCGCTATCTTGTTTTCCCTGGGTCGCGACGATGGCTGCATCGGTGTGGCTAAGGGTGAGTTCGGTGAGGGTAAAATCATCAAGGTAGTTGGTTGCACCAGGCATTTTGACCTGATCCTCTTTTGCCGCTGCAACAATGACCCGATACCCTAATCCCAAAGCGAGTGGGAGAATGGCTTGTGCTATAGGTGAGGCCCCACAAATCAATAGAGTTTTTGGTGCTTTCATCGGTTCTAAAAATACTTCAATCGTTCCTCCGCTTGGACAGCTGGATCTGTGCAGTTGTATGCCATCAATATCAACTGCTGAAATGACATCCTCTTTAGGTTTTATCCTGATCATTTTGGGGTGCCCATCTTGGATAGATTCCAGTGCCCCACGCCGGACCGCACCAGTTACACAACCGCCCCCAACAAAACCATAAAGATCGCCATCCGTGGTGATGACGGCTTTTGCTCCAGGTCGTGCTGATGTTGAATCTGCAGTGCGTAAAATCGTTGCAATACAAAAGGATGTACCCTCGGCCCGAAGTTTTTCGATGAGGTCCAATGTTGATTCTGATGTTGTCATCTCTATTGTCCTTAAAGTATCGCCTTTAAAGTTTGGCAAGTTCGGGTTCAATGGCAGCGAGCGCATCGAGAGTATTTGCTGCCGCAAAGTGATCTATGTGGGGGAGGGCCGCGGCCATGGCGGCTGTTACAGGTGCGTAGGTACGCCAACCCAAAAGCGGATTTAACCAAACCAATCGTTTTGCTCTTTTTTTGATCCGTTGTAATTCCTGAGCCAAGGTTTCAGCGGGACCAACTTCGTATCCATCGCTCAGGATCATGACGATTGTGCGTCCGTTGAGCACCTGTTTGGCGTAGTTATCATTAAAGACGCCTAGGCACTCACCTAGCTTGGTTCCACCGCCAAAGCCTTCGGCCATAAGCGAGAGTTTTGTCATAGCCCGCATGGGATTGTTATCGCGCACGGCATCGGTGACGCGGATGAGTTTGGTGTGAAAGAGAAAGGCATCGCTATCCATCCATTGGCAAACCAGCCCCTTTACGAATTGGAGAAAAAAACGGCTGTAGTGTTTCATCGAACCGGATACATCAAGGAAGGCAACGATGCGTACCGGGCGATCAGGAAGGGATTGTTTTCGAAGATCAATCATTTCTCCGCCGTACTTGATATTGGCGCGTATAGTGCGGCGGAAATCTAACCAACGGCCTCGTTTTTCAATGCGCCTGCGACGTGACAAACGATAGCGAATAGCCAATGCAAGTTTATAGGCGAGAGCTTCAGCTTCAGCTATTTCTGTGGGATCGACAAATTGTCGAAAATCTATTTTGGCACACGACGTTTTCTCGGATGCGATTAATCGTCCGGATGCTTCGCCGTCATTGTTTCCCTGTCCCAGACTTTCGATCTGTGGGATTTCATTTGAACCACCTTTATTGTCTTCTTTAAGGTGGTCACGCCATGCTTTTAGAAGCTTAGGTGTGGCTTTTGAATTTGGTGAGGTTGTTTGGTGTTTGGCTTTTTCTTTACCTGCCTTTATCCAATAGGCTTCGAATAAATCGTCAAATTTTTTCCACTCATCCCGGCAACTCGTTAGCAATATTTTTAATCGTCTTTGATCTTCTGCCTGACGTCCAGTCGTCTGCGTAATTACAGATAAGGCGAGCTCCGTTTCCCTTGGTCCGAGAGAAAAGTTATTTAACCTGAGATGTTCTATGAAGCCCTGCATCGGGATTATTTGCGGGTGTTTATTGGTGGGTTTTACGGGCAACATATCTATGCAGCCTTACCTGAAAGACGGCTTGTAACTTCTGGTGTTATCGATTTTAAATCTCGTTCAGTTTTTAAAAGACAAATCAAAGTTTTCTGAAGTATATCAAAATCTTGATCTATAATTTTAATGTTTAAGTTTGAAAGGGCAGCAGCCCAATCCAGAGTTTCCGCCATGCCTGGAAGTTTCTCGAGATCTTCTTTTCGGAGCTCTTGGACAAACCTTGAAATCTGGTCTGCGAGCAAAGCCTCAATATTGGGAAGGCGCGACAGAATTATTTCCAATTCCTGTTCTTGAGAAGGAAAATCCACGTAGGAATATAGACACCGCCGACGAAGCGCGTCGGACAGTTCTCTGGTTCCATTAGACGTCAATATGACGTGCGGAATAGAGGTTGCCTTGATAGTCCCCAACTCAGGAACAGTGATTTGAAAGTCTGAGAGAATTTCCAAAAGATAAGCTTCAAACTCCGTATCTGCGCGGTCGATTTCATCGATCAGGAGCACGGGCGATTTTTCCTGACGAATTGCTTTCAGGAGAGGGCGCTCAAGCAGGAATTCTTCCGAAAAGATATGCTGTTCTACTTTTGTCGTATCTTGTTTTTGCGTCTCAGATATCTTTATGGACAGTAATTGCCTTTGATAATTCCATTCGTAGATCGCACTGGCAGCATCAAGGCCTTCATAGCATTGAAGGCGGATAAGCTTGGTTTCCAATATAGCTGCGAGAGATTTTGCGATCTCAGTCTTGCCGACCCCGGCTTCTCCTTCCAACAATAAGGGACGGTTGAGGTCAATGGCGAGCTGCAGAGCCGTTGCCAGATTGTCATCAGCAACATAATTGACCTCAGCCAGTTTGGTTTTAAGTGATCGTGTTTGGGACATAACCATACTCTTGATTTTCGGAACTCAGGTGTTGAAGAGGTTTTTCTTTTGCAACGACACTCTCCAGCACCTGAACCCGACGCATTAACCCGTAAGGCCGAGACGTTGAGCTGTTTGCCATACCCGCCAGTGATCGTGTGGCATTTGCGTATGTACTAAGCCTTTGTGCGCAAAAGCATCGTTCACGGCGTTGGACAATGCGGGTACCCCACCAACGTTCGGGCTCTCGCCAACTCCTTTGGCGCCAATTGGATGATGGGGACTAGGCGTTACCGTGAAATCGGTCTCATAAGTTGGTGTTTCCACCGCTGTCGGCAGGTAGAAATCCATAAGGCTGGCGCCTTTGACGTTACCAATTTCATCGTAAGAGATCTCCTGCCCCATCGCGATGGCAACGGCTTCGGTCAAGCCACCATGAACCTGGCCCTCAATAATCATTGGGTTAATCCGGGTCCCACAGTCATCCAGTGCATAGAACTTTCTGATATCTGTAACACCAGTATCCACATCGACATCGACGACACAGAAATAAGCCCCAAATGGATAGGTCATATTCGGTGGGTCGTAATAGGATACGGCTTCAAGCCCAGGCTCTAACCCTGGAATGGCCTGGTTATAAGACGCAAAGGCGATTTCTTTCATGGTTTTATGCGCTTCAGGATTACCTTTGATCTGAAAACGATCGACATCCCACTCAAGGTCGCCTTCGTGTACTTCTAAAAGATAGGCGGCAATCATCTGGGCCTTTGCACGAATTTTACGCCCCGCCATTGCCGTTGCTGCCCCTGCAACTGGTGTTGAGCGTGACCCGTATGTGCCTAGGCCATAAGGCGCGGTATCGGTATCACCTTCTTCAAGGGTGATATCTTCTGCTGGAATACCAATTTCTGAAGCCACGATTTGAGCAAAGGTTGTGGCGTGGCCTTGTCCCTGACTGATCGTTCCCAAACGGGCAATCGCCGAACCCGTTGGGTGAATACGGATCTCGCAGGAATCAAACATCCCGAGACCAAGGATATCGCAATTTTTAACCGGACCAGCACCAACAATTTCAGTAAAGAAAGCAACACCGATCCCCATCAAATTCCGGGTCTCGCCGCGATCAAAAGCAACCCGGTTTTCGGCTTGTTCTGCCCGGAGTGCCGGGTAGTCCACTGCTTTCGTGGCTTGGTCCATGGCGGTATGGTAATCACCGGAATCATATTCCCACCCAAGTGCTGATTGATAAGGGAACTGTTCTTTTTTGATGAAGTTCTTTATCCGGAGTTCTACTGGATCCATATCCAGCTTTCTGGCCAAAACATCAATCATGCGTTCAATGAGGTAGGCCGCTTCTGTAACGCGGAAAGAGCAACGATAGGCAACACCACCTGGTGCTTTGTTTGTGTAGACCCCGTCCACACCAACGTAAGCAATCGGGATATCATAAGACCCGGTTACAATATGGAAAAAACCTGCTGGGAATTTGGTCGGATCAGCGCAGGCATCGAACGCACCGTGATCGGCAAGAACATGGGTCCATAGGCCTGTGATTTTACCGTCAGCAGTTGCAGCAATCTTACCCGTCATGTGGTAATCACGTGCAAAAGCGGTTGATGTCAGGTTTTCAATTCGATCTTCTACCCACTTTACAGGCTTACCTGTGACGATAGAGGCCACCACTGAGCAGATGTAGCCGGGATAAACCCCAACCTTGTTACCAAAGCCGCCTCCAATGTCGGGAGAGACAACCCGGATATTGTGTTCAGGAATATTGGTAATTAACGAAGCAACAGTTCGAACCGCGTGTGGCGCCTGGAAAGTTCCCCAAAGTGTGAGCTTACCGTTGATTTTATCCATAGAGGCCACGCAACCACAGGTCTCTAGCGGGCAGGGGTGAACGCGTTGATAGGTGATTTTTTCTTCAACCATGACTTCTGCATTGTTCAAGGCCTGTTCAGTACCTTCTTTGTCGCCTTCCTCCCAAAGGAAAATATGATTGTGGTGTTTACGAGGGCCGTGCGCCCCTTCCATTTTATCTTTGATGTCTTCGCGTAATAACGGCGCATCGTCGTCTAAAGCTTTGAAGGCATCATTTATAACCGGAAGTTCTTCATAATCAACTTCGACGAGTTCTACTGCATCGGCTGCAGCGTAGCGGTCTTGTGCTACGACAAAAGCAACTTCCTGATTTTGGAAGAGAACTTTTTCATCGGCGAGGACGGCTTGGACATCACCAGCAAGGGTCGGCATGTAGTGTAAATTAAGGGGCTTCAGGTCTTCTGCTGTGAGAACAGCGATAACGCCGGGGACGGCAAGGGCCGCTTCTTTGTCGATAGACTTGATCCGGGCGTGTCCGTAAGGACTACGAACAAAGTCACCAAAAAGCATACCGGGTAATTTGATGTCATCGACATAGTTACCCGTGCCTTGGGTAAAACGAGCATCTTCTACGCGTTTACGCGACGATCCCAGACCTTGAAGCTTTTTGATGCGTTCTTCTCTGGATGGGGGGGATTGAACATTCATATTATTCTGCAGCCTCCTTTAAAGACAGTTCCCGGCTTGCAGCCATAATTGACTTCACGATATTCTGGTATCCTGTGCACCGACAAAGATTTCCTGAAATACCGTATCGAATTTCTGTTTCGGTTGGCGTTGGGTTTTCCTGTAACAACCGATAAGCACGGGTGATCATACCCGGTGTACAGAACCCACATTGCAGACCGTGGTTTTGGCGGAAGGCTTCTTGAATAGCGTGTAAGGTGCCATCAGGGTGTGCGATACCTTCGATGGTTGTTATGTCGCTGCCATTGGCCTGACCGACAAACACGGTACAGGATTTTACTGATTTACCGTCGATATCAACTGTACAAGCCCCACAGTGACTTGTGTCGCACCCGATATGTGCTCCGGTGAGGTTCTGATCTTCTCTTAGAAAATGGATAAGCAGCGTTCTCGGATCTGCTTTAGCTTCGATTTCTTGACCGTTTATGGTCATTTTGACATCTATGTCTGACATTTATCTCTCCAACATCCCCCGGATGCCTTATCCAGGGGTGCCTTATCAAAAATCTTATGAGGTATCTATCGCGCGCGGCTATGAGCTTTGGCTATGGCGCGCTCAACCATGATGCCGGCGACATGCTTGCGGAACTCAATCGGACCTCGACCATCTTCCGCTGGGTTCGTGATGGCCTTGGCAGCCGCAGCCGCAGCTTTGATTGTTTCGCGATCAAGCGAGGAGCCCACGAGGATTGAGGCAGCTTCTTCTGCCCATAGCGGGGTTTCTGATAGGTTGGTTAAGCCGATAGAGGCCGTCGCACATGTTCCCCCAGACAGGGTCAAAACTACTGCAGCAGCAGCCGTCGCGTAGTCGCCTATTTTTCTTTTTTGTTTTTCATAGGCCGACCCGTGGCCGGAGGTTGGAGCATCTAGGTGGATCGAGGATAGAATTTCGCCGTCTTCACGGGTAGTATAATAGGCACCCTGATAAAAATCTCGGGCTGCAACAGACCGTTCGCCATTGGGACCAACCAGCGTAAAGCTGGCATTTAATGTCTGCATGATCGCGGGCATATCATTGGCGGGGTCACCGTTTGCGACATTGCCGCCAATGGTGCCAACGTAGCGAACTTGTGGGTCTGCAATCTGCAGTGCGGCCTCTCGTAATAGAGGACAGATTTCGTGGAGCTCTTCTGAGGTTATCAGCTCTGCCTGTGTCACCATCGCGCCCAAGGTGATTTGACTGTTCTCAATGGATATCGACTTCAGAGATTGTACATCTTGCAGATCAACCAAATGTTCAGGCAAAGCCATTCTGAGTTTCATCATGGGAATTAGGCTGTGCCCACCAGCAACGATCATCGCATCGTCCCCAAGCGAAGACATTAGGCCGATAGCATCACCAATCGACGAAGGTCGATGATAATCAAAAGAACCGGGTATCATACTTCTCTCCTGTTTGTTCGGAACGTTGTTTGTCTTGTCCGAATTTCTTTCGAAAAGACTAAGCCCGAATGTCTGGAAGAGGTGAGCGCCGATCCTTGATTACCGCCATTGGTGCACGAATGGCGTTTATTCAGCACGAAATACGATGGGTTAATAGTGAAATGGTAATTTCTTTTTTGGACGGGGATGTCAGAATTGAAATGAATATAAATTGTTTCGTTTTCAATAGTAGTGGATGATCGCTGTATCAGATAAATTCATTTTTAATATCAGGCGTATAATACCAAGTGTAATTTTTTCTAATACGTAACTACACAAATAATCATTATATTTTAAGGCTTATTCAGATGACCGTAGAGTTGCACATTCTTAATGCTGGTGGACGATTATCTCCGCTGCTGGAGTGTATCGACCAAGCTTTTAGAGAAGGAGTGAGGGAGGTAGGATCGCTTATACCTATTTCAAACCTAGATGTGGTTGTTCAGGCTAATGATCATGTCCTTCCCGAGATCGGTTTGGTCGGTCATTGTTACCAGTCAGATGTAGTTTATATATCCATTGATCCAAATAACTCTAACCTTCTCAGCAAGTTTGATAACCTATTTATTTCAGCACTTGGGCATGAATTACACCATGCTATGCGACACAAAGGGCCTGGTTATGGCAGTACTTTAGCGGAAGCTTTAATAAGCGAAGGTTTGGCATGTCATTTCGAAACAGAACTCCGAGATGGTGATACCCCATTCTATGCGAAGTCTTTTGATATCACTGATCTCGAAGATTTCTCCTTGAAAGCGACGAAAGAGTTTGGCCAAACGTCCTATGACCACAATGCGTGGTTCTATGGATCAAACGTGGCACGTTTACCTCGTCACGCAGGTTACTCGTTGGGTTTTTGGATTGTAGAGAAGTATATAAAATCTCAGGGTATTCCAGCCTCATTGTTGTGGAGTAGGGGACACGAAGAATTTTATAACCATTCCGGTTAAGGTTATAAAAACCCCCATTAGATTTGAAGTTGGTTGTTTATAATTTAAGTAAGCTGAAGCAATTTTCGTAATTCAGTGACGCGGGAGCGACTGACCGGGATTTCAGTGCCATTTTCGTTACCAACTCCATTGCCAATGATGCAAAAGGCTTTGTCGCCATCCCTGCGAAAGCCCGTGATTTGGCTCTTGTTGACGATAAAGCTGCGGTGGGTACGAACAAAACTGCAGGGGTTCAGACTTTTTTCCAACCGGGAAATAGACCAGGGGCAGAAGAGATCTTCGCCGCCATCATTGATCTGGGTGTAATGACCATCCGCTTTTACAATGTGAATGTCTTCGGCAGACAGGAGTCTTTGGATCTTGTTTTGTTCGTAGGGGATTTTTACATCACCGTCTGTTTTGCTGACTGCATGCCCTTTTGCTTCATTTGGCGAAGGCGCGTCTGGTAAATGTGGTTGAAGTTCCTGCCATTGCTCGTTCGAAATTTCAGGAGTGGTGATCTGATTAGGAGTTTTAGTCTTCCTGTTGGTATCGTTTTTTGTGTCTTCAGGAACAGCCATTAAAAGAAAAAGTCCGGACAGCACAAAAGACGAGAGCACAACCACAAGAGCGAGGCGGTCATTATCAAGGAAGGAAGGGGCAGTCGGTGTCATCTCTGCGCCAAGACTAAACACGGTAAAGTACATGGCGGAATAGTGCATTGCAGATATAGCCAGCCCGAGAACGACAGAACCAGCAGAAATGCTTAAGAGAGAGCGATTGCCGTACGCAAGCTCTATTGCTGCAATAGAAGACGCGATGCCTATCGCAATGGCCATAACAATCCCTGTGGGGCTGTAGGTCACTACACAATTGGCTGATAAAGCACTCATGCCGAGATAGTGCATGCCCACGATACCAAACCCAGTCAGAGTTCCGGCAATCGCAATCCGGGTTTTTGTGCGCACACCAAAATGCAGGGAAAGCAGGGCAACCCCGACAACAAGAACGGCGATCAAAGCTGATGCCAAGGTCCTTAAAGGGTCGTAACTGATCGTAATGGGGAGTTCGACGGCAAGCATACCCGTGAAGTGCATGGACCAAATGCCCGTGCCCAAGGCAAGCGCCCCTTGAGTGACCCGCACTTTCCGTTTCGAGGCATCGAGATGGCGCAGGTTTGAGGTCAGACGCAAGGCCGTAAAGGCCCCCATAATGGCGACAGCCAATGACCCCAAGATAAGAAGTGGTGAATAGGCCACCTCTAATGGCATGTTTCTCTCCCCAGACTTCGTCTTGTTTCTGCTTTTATCTTGTTGATATTTTATGATGAAAGCCGATTTTTCTTTTTAGCCTATAACGGCAGATCATGAAATTCAAGCAAACGACTTTTTGAATTAAGTATGATGTCCTTAATTATGAGCTGAAATCCTATTCGCGAATAATAATATGGGCTTTCAACCATGGCGGTTTTAAAAGCGCTTTTTTTAATGAAAATTTGAATATTCTTCTGGGAACAAAGAAAGAACATTGACAGTTTTTCTGACCGCGCGCATTTTAGAATGATGATGAAAAATGATGTTCCCATATATCTTGGGCAGGCTGTGAAAGGATCTTTCTTTCCCTTGCCTCTCTTTGCGTCCAAAGTCCCCGCGGGCTTTCCATCACCAGCCGAAGACTACATAGAAGGTTCCCTTGATCTGAACGAGCAATTGATCCCACATCCTCACGCGACCTTTCTTTTGAAAGTTTCGGGAGATTCCATGATTGGAGCGGGTATTATGCCCGGGGGAATGTTGGTGGTGGATCGCTCGGTTGAGGTTAGGCATGGCAAGGTCGTGATTGCCGTTCTTGATGGGCAGCTCACGGTTAAACGGCTCTACAAACGGCAGGGGGAAATCCGGTTGATGTCGGAGAACCCTAACTATAAGCCCATTAAAATTTCAGATGAACAAGATTTACAGGTGTGGGGAGTGGTAACCAATGTTATCAACCCGCTCAACTGACCTTCTCAAGACAGAGTTTTCTGATAAGGAAACTGATGCTGGTCAAAAAGAACAGTGGGTAGCACTGGTAGATGTGAATAATTTTTATGCCTCGTGTGAACGGGTTTTTCGACCTGATCTAGAGGGCTTACCAATTGTGGTTCTTTCCAATAATGATGGCTGCATTATTGCCCGGTCTCAAGAAGCTAAAGATCTTGGGTTTAAGATGGGAGATCTCTTCCATATGGTCAAACCGCGGTTACACCAGACGGGAACGAAAGTCTTTTCCTCGAATTACGCGCTTTATGGCGATCTCTCAGATCGAGCGGTTGCGGTGTACCGGGAATTTACCCCAAGTATTGAGATCTATTCCATTGATGAGAGTTTTCTTAATCTCACTGGTTTTGGCGGGAGAGAAGAATTATTACGACTTGGAAGATCCATTAAGGAACGGGTGCGACAATACACGGGGTTACCCGTTTGTGTTGGTATTGCTCCAACCAAAACACTTTCCAAAATTGCCAATAGAATTGCCAAGAAAAACAAAGAGCATCAGGGCGTTTTTATCTTAAGTTATGAAGATAAGGACAGGCTGCAACAAATTGATATATCAGATATATGGGGTGTATCTCGTAAACTGACACCTAAGCTTCAAGCGCTGGGAATTTATAATGCGCTTGACCTATCCCGCGCAGACCCCAAACGCATTCGCTCTCGTTTCAGTGTAGTTTTGGAACGCATGATCTACGAGTTAAATGGGCAGTCTTGTCTGGCGCTAGAGGAAATTGCACCGATTAAAAAGGGCATTATGGTTTCGAGAGGTTTTGGTCAATACCAGGATAATGTTTCTCGTGTACGAGAAGCTGTTGCCTCTTACGCAACAAGGGCCGGAGAAAAAATGCGTACTCAGCACCTTGCGGCCAATAAATTGACGACTTTTCTGCGCACCAGTCCCCACGGCAAGGATCAGGTTTATTATAGTAATTCCTTCAGTATAACTTTTCCGGAGGCAACATCTGACACCGGGCAAATTATTCGAGCGGCGGCGTACTGCCTGAAGAAAATCTATCGACAGGGTTTGAAGTACCAGAAGGCCGGTGTTTTCCTCGATGGGTTGGTGGATGCAAGCGCAACGCAGCAGGATTTTTTCTTTAAACCGGATATTAAAAAATCGGAAGCTCTGATGGAAGTTTTGGATAAACTCAATAGAGATCATGGGCGAGATACTGTCCGCTTTGCCGCATCAGGCATGAACAAAGACTGGAAAATGCGCCAAAAGATGATTTCCCCGCGCTACACCACCCGTTGGGAAGACATTAAGGTGATAGATTAATTCTATTGCTAGCAATAGTATATGATATGTTTACAGGGGACGACCCTGAGTTTGGAATAAAAAATAATGAAGCAGACTAAAGTATTAATTTCTGGACGGGTACAGGGGGTTTGGTACCGTGGTTGGACGGTTGATAGAGCAAACAAACTCGGCATTAAAGGCTGGGTTAGAAACTTAAGCTCTGGCCAGGTTGAAGCCATTTTTCTCGGAGAAGAATCCCAAATCGAGGCAATGCTCGATGCTTGTTGGCGAGGTCCTGAATTAGCGAAGGTCGAGGCTGTCGAAACCTTCCCGGATACATCAGATTTGTCGGATGAAATGGTATTTGTCCAAATACGCTAAGTCATTTATCTCCAAGGTATCTCGTCACAATCTCTTGGCCTAAGCCTGCTTCATTGATCGTCTTCTGACTTTTGATCTGGTTTAAAAACCTCATAGAATGATTCTTTTAAGGCAACATCCAGATCTTCCATAGAAACACATAATCCCAGATCAACCAGTGATGTAACACCGTGCTCGTTGATGCCACAGGGAACGATGCCCTCAAAGTGGGATAGATCTGGATCTAGATTGATGGCGATGCCATGAAAGGAAACCCACTTTCTAACCCGAACCCCAATGGCAGCGATTTTGTCTTCCCGGCCATTGCCACGATCGATCCAGATGCCAACACGACCTTCTCTGCGTTCACCTTTGACGTTGAATTTTGCCAGAGTACGGATGATCCATTCTTCGAGATTAAAGACGTACTTTCTGACATCTTTATTATAGAGGCTTAAGTCCAACATAGCGTAAGCCACACGTTGACTTGGTCCATGATAGGTGTATTGACCACCGCGCCCGGCGTCGTAAACCGGAAAACGATCGGGATCGACGAGATCTTCGATGTTTGCAGAAGTTCCTGCTGTATAAAGGGGGGGGTGTTCAAGCAACCAGATAGTTTGAGGGGACGTTTTTGAGAAAATTTCGTTGGCCCGATTTTCCATAAAAGAGAGAGCGTCAGGATAAGAAACCTGATTTTCTGAGATTCTCCACTCGATTCCAAGTTCATCCGTCGAGGTTGTTACGCCGTCATTTGAGGATAGCTGCCCCTCTTGGGTGGAAATTCGGGTATTTTTCACTTTTTGCCCATCCTGTCTATGGCACAGTGCCGACTGCTATGTTTTAATCGCGTCAGGGTGTCGCCCTTAAGCGCCACTCTGTCAAGACCGTCATTGGCAGGAACGAGCCGTTCCCCCCGGCTATATATAAGGCATCGACTGCCCCAAGGAGCAATAAACTTTATGACGCAAGACCTACGCGACGCAGCCCTCTTTTACCACCGTTATCCTACTCCAGGAAAACTTGAAATTTCAGCGACCAAACCTCTTGGTAACCAGCGTGACCTGGCATTGGCCTATTCTCCAGGTGTTGCCGCCGCTTGTGAAGTGATCGTTGAGGACCCAGCCGAAGCCGCAACCGTTACCTCGCGGGCAAACCTTGTTGGTGTTATTACAAACGGTACCGCCGTCCTTGGACTGGGTGCCATCGGCCCGCTTGCTTCAAAGCCTGTGATGGAAGGGAAAGCGGTCCTTTTCAAGAAATTTGCCGGCATTGATGTTTTTGATATTGAAATAGATGAAACGGATCCAGATCGCTTGATCAACGTAATCTCGGCTCTGGAACCAACCTTTGGCGGAATTAATCTGGAAGATATTAAAGCACCGGAGTGTTTTATTGTCGAAGATGCACTCCGTGAGAAAATGAATATTCCGGTATTCCATGACGATCAGCACGGTACAGCTATTATTGTTGCCGCAGCGATTTACAATGCCTTGCGCCTGGTTAAAAAAAATAAAAAAGACGTCAAAGTCGTTGCCTCAGGCGCCGGTGCCGCCGCACTTGCCTGTCTTAATCTCTTAGTTTCGCTTGGTATAGATCGTAAGAATATCTGGGTGACCGATATTGAAGGCGTGGTTTATGAAGGCCGTGAAAAATTGATGGATCGTTGGAAATCCGTCTTTGCGCAAAAAACAGATGCCAGAACGCTTTCAGATGTTATTGGCGACGCAGATATTTTCCTCGGTCTTTCAGCTCCAGGTGTCTTGAAGCCTGACTATGTCAAACGAATGGCCAAAGACCCGATTATTATGGCCTTGGCTAATCCAACACCAGAGATCATGCCCGAAGAAGTAAAAGCCATTCGTGATGATGCCATTATGGCAACTGGACGGTCGGATTATCCCAATCAGGTTAATAACGTACTCTGCTTCCCTTATATCTTCCGTGGCGCGTTGGATGTTGGTGCTACGGCGATCAATGAAGAGATGAAAGTCGCGTGTGTGAAAGCGATTGCCGATCTGGCAATGGCTGAGCAGGATGAAATCGTGATTAAGGCCATGGGCGGTGAAGCAAAGAACTTTGGCCCGGAATACATTATTCCGAGCCCCTTTGATCCTCGCTTGATATCTGTGATTGCGCCTGCTGTTGCCAAAATGGCGATGGAAACAGGCGTCGCTAGTCGCCCGATTAAAGATTTCGACGCCTATAGCGAAAAACTTAAGCGCTTTGTCTATCGATCTGGATTGGTGATGAAGCCACTGTTCGAACGCGCCAAAAAAGACCCTAAAAGGATTATTTATGCTGAGGGTGAGGACGAGCGTGTGTTGCGCGCTGTTCAAATCGTTCTGGATGAAAAAACAGCTATTCCAATCGTCGTCGGGCGGCCTGATGTTGTGCAAAATCGTATGGATAAGGTTGGTATCAAGCTAACTGTGGGCAAGGACTTCGAGGTTATCAACCCTCAAGATGATTCTCGATATAACGATTATTGGACCACCTACCACAAACGTATGGAACGCAGCGGGATCTCTCCTGATACCGCAAAGGTGATTGTACGGACCCGTAATACGGTTATTGCGGCTCTTGCGGTTTATCGTGGTGATGCGGATGCTATGATTTGCGGGTTAGCTGGTGGTTATCATCGCCACCTCAAGCATGTTCGCGGTGTTATCGGCCTTCAGGAAGGTGTCTCTGACTTTTCGTCTCTAAGCCTTATGATAATGCCAAGCGGTACTTACTTTATGGCTGATACCTATGTGACAGAGGAGCCAACGTCACAACAGCTCGCCGAGACAACAGTTTTGGCAGCAAAACATGTGAGTAGATTTGGTCTCAAGCCGCGTGTTGCTCTGTTATCGCATTCAAACTTCGGAAGTTCTGATAGCGAGTCCGCGTGCAAAGTTCGTAAAGCTTTAGCAGCTATCGAAGAGTTGGCACCAGACCTCGAAGTCGATGGAGAAATGCATGCTGATGCTGCTTTGGACCCCGCATTGAGAGAACGTGTGTTCCCGAACTCCAATTTGACAGGGCCAGCGAACCTTTTGATTTTCCCTAATCTGGATTCTGCAAATATTGCCTTAAACCTGATGAAAACTGTCGAAGATGGTTTGGCTGTCGGGCCTATTCTTGTTGGTGCAGCACAGCCGGCTCATATTCTAACGCCTTCTGTAACAGGAAGGGGGGTTGTAAATATGACTGCTATTGCTGTAGTTGATGCACAGAACAGAGAAAGGCGGGCTAAAAAGTAACCGCCCTCGATAAAAATAGCCTTGAGCAAGGTTACAGCATGAACCTGTAACCTTGCTCGTTTAATAATGGCAACAACAGCAAGCGGTAGGAGGCGGGATGTCGGAAGATATTAAAGGCGGAAGCGGCCTGCAAAATCTCTCGGAAGATGAAAACTTCGGGGTTTCTGCCGACCTTATCCATGCTGTTGAAGATGCGCTCGAAGAAAGTCGAGATTCCGAAGTTGGGGATCTTGTCGAAAGTCTCCATGAAGCCGATACCGCTGACCTTCTTGAAACGCTGGGTCGAGACGAACGCTACCGCCTGATGGAAGTTATGGGGGCGGGGTTTGATCCTGAAATTTTACCCTATCTTGATGATACCGTTCGTGAAGAAATTGTTGAATGGCTTGGACCTGACGGCATTGCCAAGCTTGTTCCCTCCCTTGATAGTGATGACGCGGTTGAACTTATCGAGGACTTGGACGAAGATCTCCGTATCCACATTCTCGCCGCGTTACCCCAAGCATATAGGCGAGTTATTGAAGAAAGCCTGAGTTACCCGGAAGATTCCGCTGGTCGATTGATGCAGCGCGAGATTGTCGCTGTACCATCGGTTTGGACAGTCGGAGAAACGATTGATTACATGCGGGTAAGTGAAAACTTACCGGAAGATTTTTATGATATATTCGTGGTTGATCCCAGACACCATCCGGTAGGATTTATCCCCGCCAGCCGTTTGATGCGTTCTCGACGTCATGTTCGGCTGGATGAGGTCATGGACGAGGATATGCGCATTATTCCGCTCGCCCTCGACCAGGAAGATGTCGCTCATATGTTTCGCCAATACAGTTTGGTTTCTGCTCCCGTCGTCGAGGAAAGTGGGCGCCTCGTCGGAGTTATCACCGTCGATGACGTCGTCGATGTGATCGATGAAGAAGCCGGCGACGATCTTATGAAGATGGGGGGAGTAAGCGAGCCCGATCTTTACGAAGATGTTGCAGATACCACGATTGCCAGATTTACTTGGCTTGGGGTTAACCTATTAACGGCAGTACTGGCTTCGGCCGTTATTAGCCTTTTTGATGCGACGATTGAAAAAGTTGTTGCTTTGGCTGTTCTCATGCCGATTGTTGCCTCAATGGGGGGCAATGCTGGCACTCAAACTCTGACCGTAGCGGTTCGATCTCTGGCGATGAACGATTTGTCAGAGGCTAACGCAGCAAGGTTCGTGGGCAAAGAGCTCATTGTCGGGGTTATCAATGGTGTATTATTCGCTGTTCTAACTGGTGGTGTTACGTGGCTTTGGTTTGGTGAGTGGGCTTTGGCTATGGTTATTGGCGCTGCAATGATTATCAACATGATAATTGCAGGGCTTTGCGGTACTCTGATCCCTCTGGGGTTAGAGCGGTTTGAGATCGATCCTGCGGTTGCATCAAGTGTTTTTCTTACAACGGTAACCGACGTAATAGGATTTTTTGCCTTTTTAGGGTTGGCGGCAGTATTCCTTTTGTGACCTTACGCAAGGGTCTATCAAAAATGAATTTCTTTAATATTTCAATGACAAATTTGAAAATTAAAACAAATGCTTGCATCGCATAATAGATTTCCACTTATAGGACTAAGTTTACTTTCCTGCGTTAGAATATAATAAAATGGAGCCTAATTACGCAGTTTGATTAAGCGTGTCTTTATTGACTGCTAAGGTGAAAGGCGTAAGGTGCGGGTATGGATAGAGTTTGTCCAAAAGGGTTAACAAAAGATGGAGTGGCTACGTGCCGAGTGTCTTAATTACAGGTGCCAACAAAGGTATCGGTTTGGCTTTTGCCCAGTCTTTCGCTGTTGATGGTTGGAAAGTGCACGCATGTTGCAGACAACCAGATAAAGCAAAAGAACTAAAAGCTATTGAGGGAGACGTGGTGCTCCACAAGCTTGATGTTTCTGATGGTTTACGTGTTGCAGGACTTGCGCGTGAAATGGATGATGATCCCATTGATATCATGATTAACAACGCAGGATATTTTGGACCACGTCTTGAATTTGGCGAAATTGATTATGAAGATTGGGCCTATACCTTTCAAATTAATACCATGGGGCCCCTTCGTATGGTCGAGAACTTTGTCGAACATATCGCCTCAAGTGATCGCAAGCTGGTGGTTAATATCTCGAGTAAAATGGGGTCTGTAGGCGCCAATGAAACTGGTGGACAATATGTTTATCGCTCATCGAAAGCTGCCTTGAACGTCTTAACAAAAAGCCTTTCTGTTGATTTGAAAGACAAGGGGATCACTGTTATCTCGGTACACCCTGGCCACGTTCAAACCGATATGGGAGGGGAAACGGCTCCCGTTACTATTAGTAAGTCCGTCTCAGGATTAAGAAAACTGATTGGTAAAGTGACTGAAGAAGATAGTGGTCAGTTTTTCAATTACGACGGGTCAGTGATACCTTGGTAATTTCTGGGGTAATCTCAGGGGTAATCTCAGACGACAAATTTAATCCGAAAGCTAAGCACGAAGCCAAACAGGAATAAAAATCCAGTAGAGCCAGTAGAGCCAGTAGAAAAGGAGGCCAGATGTCATCAGGTTTAAGTGAAGAGCACATCCTTATTCGTGACACCGCACGGGCATTTTCCCGTGAAAAATTGGCTCCTTTTGCCGCCGAGTGGGATAAGAGTTCTGAGTTTCCTAAAGAAGCAATCGCGGCTCTCGGAGAGCTTGGCTTTATGGGAATGTTGGTCCCGCCTGAACTCGGAGGTTCTGGCACTGATCATGTATCTTACGTTCTGGCACTTATCGAGATTGCAGCCGGAGACGGCTCTTGTTCAACAGTAATGTCTGTTCAGAACTCTCTTGTGTGCTCTCCCTTGCAGAATTACGGGAGCGATTTTCAAAAGAAAACCTATTTGGAACCGTTAGCCCGGGGAAAAATATTGGGGTGTTTTGGTCTGACTGAACCGGGTGCTGGTTCCGATGCCGCAGCACTGACGACAAAAGTCAATCGAGATGGTGATGAATACGTTTTAAATGGCAGCAAACAGTTTATCTCCACTGGAAAAAATGCTGATGTCGCTCTTATTTTTGCGGTAACGGATCCGGGTGCTGGGAAAAAAGGGATCTCAGCCTTTTTGGTCCCGAAAGGTTGCCCTGGTTTTATTTGCGCAAATATTGAAGATAAATTGGGACAACACGCTTCAGATACCGCCCACCTTGTTTTTGAAGACTGTCGGATCCCGGTCGAAAATCGCCTGGGGGAAGAGGGCGAAGGTTATAAAATCGCGCTCTCCAATTTGGAGGGAGGACGCCTTGGCATTGCGTCGCAATCCATCGGTATGGCGCGTTCTGCCTATAGGGCCGCGAAAAAATACGCCAAAGAACGAAAGGCCTTCGGGAAGGAAATCGCACAACATCAGGCCGTGGCTTTCCGGCTGGCGGATATGGCAACGTCGTTACAGGCTGCTGAATTGATGGTTCTCGAGGCGGCCAGGGTACGTGATGCTGGATTGCCTTGCCTAAAAGTCGCGTCGATGGCCAAGTTGTTTGCATCTGAAATGGCTGAACGTGTTTGTTCTGATGCAATTCAAATCCATGGAGGCTACGGTTACCTTCGAGACTATGAAGTTGAGCGTATTTACCGTGATGTGCGGGTGTGTCAAATATACGAAGGAACATCGGATATACAACGCTTGGTAATCAGTCGCCAAATATTACAGGAGGATGATGAATGAAGGGTGCTATCGATTTCTACTTCGATTTTTCAAGTCCTTACGCTTATTTCGCCGCAATGGAAATTGACAAACTTGGGGAAAAGCATGGCCTTCCTGTACATTGGAGGCCGATCCTTTTAGGCGCGATTTTCAAGAAAACGGGGGCGAAACCTCTTCTACAAACACCCTTAAAAGGTGATTATGCTCAACACGATCTCGAACGTACCGCCAGATTAATACGCCTGCCCTTTGCGCTTCCTGTAAATTTTCCCTTCGCTGCTTTGGCCGCTTGTCGTGCTTATTATTGGATCAGACGCGAAGATGAAGGTCTCGCAAAAAGTTTCGCGAAAAATATATTTAAGGCAGGTTATCAAATGCGTCTGGATATCTCAGATCCCCAGACGGTTATTGATCTGTCGTCTGCTTTAGGGTTGGATAGTGGGCGGACCGGCCCAGCTTTACAGAGTGAATCAGTCAAGGAAGAACTCCGTAACGAAGTCTCGTTTGCAGAGCAAAGAGGGGTTTTTGGTAGCCCGTTCTTTATTTACGAAGACGAACCTTTTTGGGGATATGACAGATTACCAACTCTAGATGCATGGCTTACTCAGAAGGGCTGGTAAGCAAACATTTGAAGGCCTTTGTATGCTTAGTGATTCTTTTTAGATTTTGCCCTATTAAAAGTAATTCCGGAAATCAGGAAAAAATTAAGGGTTTTATCTCAAAATAGGGTATAATTCCTTCATGGACCTCCCCGTAAGAGCATGAAACAGGTTTGTAATGCATGGTTTTTTTACAAATGATTTATGCCTTTAATGTGGCTGAGAATGTGACTGAGCAAGATCTCTCGTTTAAATCTAACGAGGGGTCTCTCTAGGATAAAGAGGCCTTTTATGCGATCCCCTTTTTTTGTTGAAGAAACAGGTTCTGATGGCGTTGCATATATAACGCTTACTAAACTTGAAACTCACAATAGTTTAAATGGTGAGCTTATTGGTGAGCTCATAGATGCTATAGTTGGTATCGAAGATGATCGTCGCGTCCGGGTTCTGGTCATATCAGCCAAAGGCCCCAGTTTTTGTGGCGGGGCTGATTTAAAATGGCTAAAGACCATGTCCTCCAATTCAGTAGAAGAAAACCTTATCGAAGCACGACGATTAAAAAGACTTATGTCTGTGCTGGATAATTTAAATGTACCCACCATTGCCCGGGTGCAAGGCAATGTGTATGGCGGTGGTATCGGTCTTCTATGTTGTTGTGACATTGTGGTTTCCATGGCAGGTACTTTTTATAGCTTGCCAGAAGTTCGGATGGGCTTGATCCCCGCGATTATTTCGCCCTATGTTTTAAGGACAATTGGACCACGCCAGGCCCGACGTTATTTTTTAACAGGTGAAAGATTTTCTACCGATCAGGCGCTTCAAATTGGTTTGCTGCATCAAGTGGTTCAAGGGGATATGATTGATCTAACTATCGATGGTATTATCAAGGATTTATTAAAAGCGGGACCACAAGCTCTTATGCTTGCAAAACAACTCGTATCTGATGTTGCAGACAGACAAATTGATGATACTCTTCTTGATGAGACAGCTCAGTTGATTGCAGAGGTCAGCGCGAGCGAAGAAGGTTTGGAGGGAATTAGAGCTTTTTTAGAAAAACGAGATCCTGAGTGGCCTGATTAAAATATAGAGCCCAGAAAAGTCGAGCAGATTTTAAAATAGGGGAGGGAATAAACGCGTATGACGGGGGCTAATCATGGAATTTGGAAGGCTGCTGGATTTACGGCCTTTTTTCTACTGCTTGTTGCTCTCGCAATGGGGTCGGTTAATCCTTTACAGTTAACCGTTTTTCTTATTTTGATTATTTCCAGTGTTACTTACCTGTATCTGTCTCTTATACACATCTCCGAGCCCACGAGACCGAGGCTGATCTCGTA
>OJDH01000222.1_pt1 | contig 37778 bp, 27 predicted proteins | sample 1592761 | NCBI WGS metagenome assembly OJDH01 (sample SAMN05416855, study PRJEB24817) | seawater metagenome | isolation source: Sea water | place: Canada:Atlantic | collected 2013-11
CACTATCCTCTTCGTCGGCAGCGTCAGATGTGTATAAGAGACAGGAAAAAACTGACCAGTTCAAGCGCACAGTAAGGGATCATCGCGCTCATACCAATACCGTAATTTTTACCACGCAACTTGGCATAGCAATTCGGTGAAAAGTGGTCTAACAATCCAAATTCTATATTTGGAATTTTCCATTTCTTCTGAGTCGCTTCATACATGTTGTCATGTATGTTCTTGAGGATGAAAAAGAAATCTTTAGGAGTTTGATTTACTCGAGAAATGAAACCCGCATTGTATATTTTGTTCGAATTTTGCTCGATTTTTCCACCTAGGTGAGCGAACATAGCATCGAATAATATTGAAAGATCTACTTTGGAGGACGTAATCATGTTAACTCCGTCAGAGATGCTTGCGCTAAATGATAGTGCATTATTTGAACAGTTGGGGATGGCTGTCAAGTCTGACTATTTAGGTGCCTTGCCTGAGGAGGAAGAGGCTGAGTTTGAGGAGCGAATAATTGGTAAATCTTACTTTGAGCGGCAGCTTGCTAACATCAAACAAATTTATTGTAACAATGCCCTTACGACCCGTTTATCCGATAATGAGAAAGAAGATGTAGATCTGTTTGTATCGGCCCTGCTCGATTCTTTTATCAGTTACTATGGAGGCTGGGCTGGCACTGTTATCCTTGTTCAAATATACAAAATAGGCATACATAAATTTTGTTGTGAAGAACTAACATGATAGAGGGCAGCGAGAACCTGAGCACCACTTTAGAACTAGATGAACTCCGTGCTACAGAGAGAGCTAACGTACATTTTAACGCTCGTATTCAAGATCTCGATGGACTTTTAAGAATATGCTACGCGGCTCATTCGCCTCAAGAAATTAGAAATCTACTGGAGAATCTAGATGAGGTAGCAGACAAATTTGATGGCGAGATAATAAAAGTAATTAACCGCTTTGCAAAGCCTTCTCCATTAGGCTTTAGAGATCTCAGGATACTGTTGTCATTCCCTGAAAGTCCGGGATACACCGGTTGCCTGAGAGTAGTTGCATCGCAAATGTATGAGTCCAGTTTTGCGTGTTTGCCATATATGGCTGCGAGTGTCTCTATCGCAGCTGAAAAAACACTATCCAAAATGGGGATCGCAAGCAGCTACATTGTTGTTATAGACAATTTCACGCGCGACGAGCCAGAATCCTTGACGTTAGTTTATGGTTTTCCATCCTTTGAAATAGCAAAGCACTACGCGGAAACACGTTTTAGGCAGTGTTTGGCAACGTTAAACAAGCAAGTGTGTACCCTAGAAGAACTTCGCTTGGCTTGGATGCAGCAGGGTGAGGATATAATCGTAGGGCAGACTAATGACAAAGATGCATTTCATCTATGCTCAGATATGCTTTGGGAATATATGACGGAAGCATCAGTCAATTTTGGATGCAATTGGGACGCCCTCACGGAATTACCTTCAATAAAATGTATTCCAGTCAGTGAGTACAACGCCTATATAGAAAGTTTAATCGACTAAGTTATGCTGTATTTGAACATATCTATTGTTTAATTTAATACGTTTACCACAGCAAATGCTCCCTAATAAGCTAGCTCAATAACTAATCTTCTATGTGCTTCAGACGTTTAAGAACAACTGTGCCATGAGACGATAACGTCGTACCATCTGGAATCAGTTGGCCCGCTTTATATAATTGTCGAACAGTATCTCTAATTTCATCAACAAACCTTTCAATAGGCCGACTATCGTATGACCCTTGACCCGTATACATTGCTACGTGAAGGTTTGAAAATGCATCTAACCCAACGATAAGCTTGTCAGATTTAGAGTATGAAACCCTTATGCTTTTAATGATATCTTTATCCATTTAAGTACCTGTATTGATTTGAATTGAAAAAGGACAAGCAAGGAGGCTAATTATGTATTGCTCATCTAAATTCGAACTCTAAAACATTGTGAACATGAGTATAGCCAAGACAATAATTTAAAACATACGTTGCTGGACTATTTGCAGCATATGCAAATTGAAGATGGAAATACACCGACTGAATGTAGATAGATCGAAAGTTTGCTTAACTAAAATAATTAGATCGAAAGTTTGCTTAATTAAAGTGATTATTAAATAAAAATATGGATATTTTCGACGAAAAATAGGTATTAACAAAAGAAATTTTTTGAATTTCTATAGAATAAAAATTCTCATAAAAAAATTCAAGAAACAATTTACAGGCTCTCTATTACCTTCTCAAGTATATATTTTCCAAATTTTTCCCGTTGATTTTTCAACTACAAAACATCATTGTTATTAAAAGTATAATAATTAGATTATTATTGGTCTTACGTCATAACTAGGGGTTAAAGCTTAATATTATGAAAAGTTTATCTATTTATAACTCCCCACACTCTATAGCGGAGAGCTTAGGGAAACGGCTCAAACGACAGCGCTTAAATCGCGATATGACACAAGCTGAGCTTGGCGCGCGTTCAGGTACATCTCGTAACATAGTGAAGAACGCAGAAAATGGGAAGGTCAGCCTAATTAACCTCGTCGCCATTTTACAAGAACTAGGCGTTTTAGAACATTTAGATGTTTTTCTTTATGAGCCAGAAATCTCTCCGCTACAACTTGTAAAACTGAAGGGGAAGGTCAGACAACGAGCAGGAGGCACGCGAAAAAATGCTAAAGAGCCAGTAATTGGCGAGCTATTAGATTGGTAATTGACAAATAACTTTAGCTAAATTCATCAGTTTACTATGGTTCAAATAGGACCAATATAGTCGCCTAATGTCTATAGTGGTCCTCATAAGACCACTATAATAAGTGTGTAATACCTTCGTTTTTACCCTGTGCTTCGCCCACTATTAGCTCGTTAGAAACCAACGCCTGAGTGCCAAAATCTGCTCATGGTATTATTGCAATAATCTCTATTTTTTAAGTGTTATTTATGAGTAAAAATCACAAGTCGAAGGGAATATTAAGGTCTATCAAAATTGACGATTTATCATCTTTGCAATCGTCAATTGAAGAAGACGACGAATTAATGAAACTAACTTATGGGCGGGAGCAACAAAAATAAATCGAAATTGACATAAATGATTTGTAGGACATGACTTGGGGGCATTCATTCCTCGTAATCTTAGGTAGTTCTCGTACTATGAGCATTGAAGTCCATTCAATAAACGACTGTTTTTCCTTCAAAGGAGATTTTTAGAGCAGCTATAATTTAGTTTTACAACTGTCGAGTTTAGATAGTCGCAACATATATTTTGTACTGCGGCCATTTGCGTCTGTTTTAATCAGAGCTCCCGATTTAACTAACCCAGCCAAATGGCGACTGGCGGTTGGTTTACTTACTTTAGTTAAAGCATGATATTGAGTGGTATTGATGCCATGCTTGAACTTTCCTTCCAGCATTAAGAGCAAAACGTCGAGTTGCGAGGTTGATAGTTTTGTCTGGTCAATATTATTTAATACTTTTGTTTTAAATAGCTCTTTATCTATTACTTTCATTGCATCGAGTAGAGTTGAATTAAGCGTTTGGATAAACCACATTAACCAAGATGTTATATCTGTATCGCCTTTTTGCGTTTTTTCCAGAGCATCGCAATACCCTTTTCGGTCCCCGAAAATGCTAACTGGCATAGCGAATAGTTGCACTGAATAATGCTCACCCTGAGCAAATACTAGATCGGTTAACAAGCGTGCTATTCGGCCATTCCCATCGTCGAAAGGATGCAAGGTGATAAACCAGAGATGAGTTATAGCTGCCCTCAAAAATGGATCTAGTATTGGATCCATTCGTGAGTCATTAAACCACATTAAGAATTGTGTCAGTTCGTCGTCAATTATACTTTGATCAGGTGCTTCAAAGTGAACTATTGTCTTGTCACCCGCTTTCGACACAACTTGCATTATCCCTTTACCTCTCAACCTCCCTAGATTAATTGATTTATCTATAGGCTGAGCGATATTCATCAGTCTTTTATGCCAATGAAGGAGTCGATTTAAAGCAAGGGGAGTATTCCAATTGACGACAGCATCAATCATTATTTCTGCCAAACCGTCGGCTTGCACTGTTGTTTGAACATTTTCTTGTTCAAAGCCTATTTGACTAGATAAAGAAGAACGGATCACATGCGCATTAAGCTTAACACCCTCTATCGCGCTAGAGTGCATGATATTAGCCACCAACGTATCAAGCATGATGCGCTCATCACTCTGTGGATAATGAGACGTTTTACCTAATAATATCCCTTGGTTCAGACGTGTTGTCCGGAGCAAGGGTTCGATGATGCTCTTGTCCCAAGTAAAATGAGGCCAATTCTCTCGCTGCCAAATCCACATAATAACTATCCGGATAACTGTAATCGCATCAGATTGTGATGTGATTAGCGAGATTAATCAAATCAAAGAGTACTTGATAGATGGTTATTGCTTTACTTTTTGAGTGAAATTTCTAGGCAGCGACATTCTATTTAAGTATGAAAAACCTGATAAGCATTACTAATGATAGGTTTGAAAGTTCCGAATGGAAGTAAACCATGAGAAAGCTAAATGGTCTGGCTTTATGGGAATATTGCGACGTCTCGTGAGTGAGCGATTGTCCTTTGTGAATCTAACCATTAAAACTAGTAAAACTCAACGAGCAGGGCAGACAACGAGCAGGGGGCACACGAAAGCATGCTGAAGAGGCTATAATTGGGGAGCTTTTGGACTGGGAATTAAGGAAAAATTCAGTCTTATTCATTAGTTTATTATGAGCTAAATAGAACCATTATATACGTGTAAACCCTATAGCGGTCCATAGGAGACCATTACAGGTCTTCCCCCGACTCTCTGGTATATTTAGATTGATGAGTTGTCACTGTTTAGTACCAATGAGTTTCAAACTTTAATACCACACATTTTAGTGCGGATTGAAGTGCAGGTTTCGATAGTTTCAAACTTTATCGAAGTGATAGAAAATCGACCTACACAAAACCTTGGTGTGTGCGTAGTTTCAGTTTCAAACTTTAATTAGCTTGTACATTTATTGTCCGAGTATATTAATGTTTGGAACTGGATATTAAAGTTTGAAACTAGACATTAAAGTTTGAAACTAGACATTAAAGTTTGAAAGCGGCTCAAATGAGCCGCTTTCAAAGCATTTCCGTTAAAACTTTCCAATCTAACACTAATGTGTAGGTGCCTTTCTTATTATCTGAGAATAAGCCGGTTTATCGCCTTCCAATCCTAGATTGCAGTTCTGCACCAAAACCTTCAATCTCTTTCGCAATTTTAGTATTGCCCTAACCCTATTTTGACTAACACTTTCATATTTATTAATCTTGGATACGTTCATCAATCGCTTAAATTAAGCTGTTGCTTGTAATGTTTGCGATCTAATTGATAGCATTCGCACGCTCGCGCCTCTAGTTCGAGTCTGTTTAATATATTTATATAACCCCTACTGTATTGAATAATATTCTTATCTTGTAACTGCCCCGCTGCGATCGTTACAGCGCTGCGTCTCACCCCAAGCATATCTGCAATAAATTGATGTGTAAGGTAAAAGTTCTCGTGCCTAGCTCTGTCATGACTCATCAACAACCACTTAGCTAATCGTGACGACAAACTATGAAACGACTGGCATAAACATCCTTGGGTGAGCTGTATAAACTGCACAAATAGATAGTGCTTAAGTAACGTGTTTAGTTTGAGATTTTGGGTTAACAATCCTACAAATATTTTGCTCGGTATTTCTAAAGCGAGACCATCTCCTTGCACGATCGCATTACTAGGTGCGGTGTGAATACCTAATAAAAGGTGGGCGCCTAACATTCCTTCACGTCCGATCATGCCTACCTCAAGCGGCTTTTGATATTCCATCCCTGCTACTTGAGAGATAAACCCTGTCAGCGGAAAATATACCGCTAGAGTTGGCTCTCCCGCGCGACCTAATATTTGGCCAAAATCCATACGCATTTTGCTGCCTTTCTCAAACAACAAGGTACTTAGTGGAGAAGGTAAATTATCGAGCAGCGAATTACTTGGTTTTGTTGACGGTTCACTCATTACGCAGCTCAAATATTGAACCACTTGTGTATATGATTGTACAAAGGGCGTTAATACCCGCAGATAAAACGCAATTAAATTCACACATCTAATGCACCTTTCAGATAGGTGTCTAACCTGTCTGCTTCATTTTTGACGACTTTATAGCACTCACAGGATTGTGCTTCTAAACCGAGACGATCAAGCACTTTTATATGGCCACGCTTGTAGTTAATTATCCCTAGCTTCTGCAGTTTCCCTGCTGCCTCTGTAACCCCTTCACGCCTCACACCTAACATGTTGGCGATCAACTCCTGAGTCATGGTTATTTCATTTGTGGACAAGCGATCGAGGGACAATAGCAGCCATCGACATAACTGCTGGTCGATACTGTGATGACGATTACAAACTGCGGTCTGCGCCATCTGCGCAATTAACGACTGGGTATAACGCAATAGCAACATACGTATTGAGGACTCAGAATTAAACTCCTTGCGCAGTTCTGACGCAGACATGCGGTACACTGAGCCAGCACTTTGCACTATCGCACGGCTTGGCGTACTTTCCCCTCCCATAAATACCGCAATTCCCACCACACCTTCATTTCCAATGACCGATATTTCAGCCGAAGAGCCGTCAACCATCACATATAGTAAAGATACAATGCAGTCGATGGGGAAATAGACATAATCTATTTTTTCACTAGCTTCATAAACAACCGTCCCAAGGGGCAAGGACAACAGTTTCAAGTGAGGGAAAATGCGTTCTCGCACTTCTGAAGATAGCGCGTCAAGTAACTTATTTTTCAACGGCGCCATACTAGAAAAATCTTTTTTTCAAGGATTTTAGTAGCGCGCGTAAATATTGCCTCAGCGGCGTGCTTGAAGATAATTTGGGAGGTGCTAAAAAAAATGGTGTGGATTCAATTGTTTCAATAATCAAGCTATCTGATAACACGCTCTCCCTAACCTGCGCTTTCGGCCAGTAGCGGTTAACTTTTTGGTTTAAGGAAGTATCGTTAGTGCCTTCATGAATTTCTATTTTTCTGACGCTTTTACTGTCCACTTTTAAAACCCTTTACTTATTCACCAGACCTGCTCAATGCAGCCTTCATAAGTGTCAATATAACAAACGACAACCATGTGATATGTACGCTACCACACATATTCGTGACTCTGTGTTAATACGCACCTAATCGGTGCTTTTCTACTTAGATTAATCGCAAGTACTTATCAAAATAAACTGGCTTTAAGCGTGCCAGCGCACCGACCATGAATATTATTTCTCTAATATCTAACTCAATTAAAAAGTGTCTGACGATAAAAAGCTCGCGAAAGTATAAGACTAAATATTTGCTGCAAGCTGACCTCTTTAACGATTTATAACACTCAACTAACGCCGGTCTACTTTAGATAGAGGTGTTTGAAATTCCTTTTCGGAGAAAAAAATATGCGTATTAAATCCCAAAAAATATTAGTGGCATCATATGTCGCCTTATTATTTAGCACTTCAACTTTACTTGGTGCGGCATCAGCAAACAGTTTAACGGAGCAGGATGATACATGGCAGGAAGCACAAATATGGACCACCTACCAGATCAGTCCCTATTTACGAAATAGTCATATTGAAGTCAAAGTAGAAGATGGAGATGTCACCTTAAATGGCTCCGTCTCACAAGACACCAATAGGGAATTAGCTGAAGCGATTGCTTCCGGTATCGCGGGGATAAAATCCGTGGACAACCAAATTGAAGTGGTTGAAACCGATAAGCCTAAAGATGCTTCCAGCGAACGCAGCTATGCCCAAATGGTCGACGATGCCAGCATCACGTCTGCCATTAATTCCAAGCTTTTGTGGAGTAAATTATCTGACACAACTGAAACTAGTATCGAAACTTATCAAAGCAAAGTCACTCTCACAGGGCTGGTGTCTTCGCAAGAGGACTCCGACACCATTAACGCGATGAGTCAACATACCAAAGGTGTTATCTCAGTCGCTAATCAGTTGGTCATCAGTGACGAGCCAATCTCAATATCCAAGAAGAAAAACTCAGATACAGAAGAATTTGAGGAGAAAAAAGGTCACTCCATGCTTGCGGACGGGTGGATTACTACAAAAATCAAGTCGACCTATATGTATTCTTCTAATGTGGATAGTGACCATATTATGGTCAACACAACAGATGGTGTTGTTACCCTAGAAGGCAAAATAAAAAACGGCGCAGAGCGGGCTCTAGCTATTGAATTAGCCAGAAATATCCGCGGCGTTAAAAGTGTTACTTCCGATAAATTGGTGTTGTTATAAATCACTTTTGAACTGAGTTAACACTCTAGACATATCAAAAATAAGCTTAACATCACGATTTTCTCACAGTCTTTGATCTAAGGCTGTGGCCCCCCCCTTACTTATCAAAAATTGGCACACCGTGCTTTTTATTCACTCTCTAATGTGCGCTAACGAACCGACTCAGTGCCGATTTCAATATAGATTAAAAATCATGTTCGGCTCTCATTCGTTATTGATGCAAAAGCACAATTAGCATCGTTACTTATTCATTTCGCGAGTCTTATTTTGTCTTCTTAGGTTGGTCCGCTCTTTAGCGGTCTTGTTTCGCCCATTTACCATAAGTGAAAGCAATGAATCTCCTTACTATGTTCAGTGGTGTTTCCCGTTATTTTTTCTGGTTTTCAGCCAAGGAGTTAATAGAGCAAACCCCACTCAGGGCGGAATTACTCAGCACTGAGCAAATGGGACGACACGCCATATCACTAGCCAAAACTCATATTCTAAATCCCATCAACTCCCAAGATAAATTACTCGATAGATTGGCTGATAACGAACAAGTTCTTATCGATACCAATAAATTGCTCTCCTGTGCTGTCAAAGCCAAAAAGCGCATTGCACCTTCTGGAGAGTGGTTACTCGATAATTTCTATCTGATTGAAGAGCAAATTAGAACCGCCAGACACCATTTTCCCAAAGGATATAGCCGAGAACTCCCCCGTTTAGCGCAAGGTGCGTCCTCGGGTTTACCCAGAGTATACGATATTGCGTTAAACGTGATTTCACACGGTGATGGCCGAGTGGACACTGAAACCTTAAGTCATTTTGTCGAGGCTTACCAAGGTGTTACCCCGTTAACCTTAGGAGAACTTTGGGCAATACCTATCATGCTCAGGCTCGCTTTGATAGAGAATTTACGTCGTGTAAGTGCGCGAATAACAATGGCTCGCCAGTATTTAAATTTAGCAGAGAAATGGGCAAATCAGATGTTGGAAACAGCGGAACAGGACCCTAAAAGTTTAATTCTGATCATCGCGGATATGGCTCGTTCCGCCCCGCCGATGGAAAGTGCCTTTGTGGCTGAACTCACACGCCAATTACAAGGGCATGGGCCAGCGTTAGCCCTGCCTTTAACATGGATAGAGCAGCAACTTGCAGAATCCAGCTTGACGATTGAACAATTGGTGCAATCTGAAAATCAACAACAAGCAGCTGACCAAGTTTCGATCAATAACACCATAGCCAGCCTGAGATGGTTAACTGCAATGGACTGGTGTGACTTTGTAGAAGCGAACAGTTATGTTGAGAAAATTCTTCGACAGGACAAAGGCGGTTTATATAGCGCCATGGATTTTGTCACCCGAGATAGATACCGCCACGCCATTGACCGCTTAGCCAAACGCAGTCCGCTAAGTGAAATCGAAATTGCCAAAGTGGCTTTACAGTTAACTCAACAAGCAGTCGTTGAAAATGATAACAGTCTAGATGAAAACGTTGTCACAGCGAACTCGCATACGCATGTGGGGTACTACTTAATTGATCACGGAGCGAAAGAACTTGAACGTAAAGTCGATGCCCAGGTTAGCTATTTAGGTCGATTACGCAGCGTCGCAAAGCGGATGCCACTTTTCCTCTATCTCGGGGCGATCTTATTACTCACCCTGACAATTGCAGCAGGTTTACTCTCTATTGCGCAGCCCCAAGAAATCGAGTTTTGGCGCTTCTTTTTACTCACTTTGGCTTCCTTGCTAGGTGCCAGCCAATTAGCCTTGGCACTCGTACATTGGATTGCAACATTGCTTATCGAACCACAGCGTTTGCCCCGTATGGACTTCAGCAAAGGCTTGCCCAATACACTGCAAACACTTGTGGTTATCCCCACCATGTTAAGTAGTAGTAAAGGTATAGAATCATTACTCGAAATCCTTGAGGTGCGCTATTTAGGAAATATTGACACTCATTTACGTTTTGCCTTACTGACGGATTTTCATGATGCGGAACGTCAGATCATGCCAGAAGATGACAAATTAGTGCAGCAAATCTCCGATGGTATCGAACGGCTGAATGCTAAATATCCAGAGCCTTTAGAGCAACAGCAGGGCTCAAGTGAATCTGTGGAGCCCAATAGTAAATTCTTTTTGCTACATCGTCCTAGAAGCTGGAATAAACAAGAACAGCTTTGGATGGGCTCTGAAAGAAAGCGCGGAAAACTCGGTGATCTTAATGCGCTCTTACGTGGTCAACAGCCAACACACTTTTCAGTAACTGTGGGTAATATTTCCACACTGGGGCATGTAAGATATGTCATTACTCTGGACACTGATACGCAAATGCCCCGTGACTGCGCACGTCAGCTAGTCGGCGCCATGGCTCATCCGTTAAACCAACCTCTTATTGATTATAAGAAACAACGCGTCATAGCAGGATACGGTATTCTTCAACCGAGGATGGCAGCTAGTCTTTCCGGCCAAAATATATCTCGCTATGCGCAATTATGTGGTGAGGAACCCGGTATTGACCCATATACCCGCACCGTTTCAAATGTGTATCAAGACGTGTTTGCAGAAGGCTCGTACATTGGTAAAGGTATTTACGACATAGATGCCTTTGAACAAACATTGAGTAGCCGCTTGCCTGAAAATCAAATCCTCAGTCATGATTTGCTAGAAGGCTGCTACGCGCGCTCGGGTTTACTCAGTGACCTGCATTTCTACGAAGAATATCCGGGGCGTTACGATGTTGACATGGCAAGACGCGAGCGCTGGATCCGAGGCGATTGGCAAATTGCTCAATGGCTATTACCTTGGGTACCGAATATTGCGGGCAAGCGCTGCCGGAACCCACTGCCTTCCCTTTCTCGCTGGAAAATTTTTGATAACTTGCGACGTAGTGTTGCGCCCTTTGCATTATTTATGCTCTTTTCTATGGGTTGGTGGTCTGTGTCTGTTTCTTCCCCTTCGATATGGACCTTCGCACTTCTAGGTATGTATATGCTGCCGTTAACGTTAAACGGCTTACTCTCCGCTTGTCGTAAACCAAGCGAAATGTTGCTTTATCATCATTTGCACAGCGTAGCGAAAGGCGTTACCCGTCAAATGGCTCAAATAGGCTTTCAACTTGCAACTTTGCCGTACGAAGCCGTTTTTAACTTGACGGCTATTTTTCGCAGCCTTTGTCGCATGATAATCACCCGCCGCGGCTTACTTGAATGGCAAATAACGGATCACAAATCCGACAACTGCACACTGGGTATAATAGGCTCCTATCGCACTATGTGGTCAGCACCGACACTCGCGATTGCTATGGCTGGAAGCTTATTGTGGCTGCAGTCGGCGTCTTTTACGCCATTGGATTTAATGACTTCGTTGCCCATATTATTATTATGGTTTTTAAGCCCTATGCTAGTTTGGTGGCTGAGTAAGCCACAAGAAGAGCCGGAACCAAAACTCAGTATGACTCAGATTGATTTTCTGCACCGGATTGCACGGAAAACATGGGCGTACTTCGATCACTTTAGCTGTTCAAACGATAATTGGCTGATCCCGGATAACTTTCAAGAAACCCCAGGCCCATTAACGGCTCATCGTACTTCGCCCACAAACATTGGACTATCCCTTTTAGGAAATGTGAGCGCCTACGATTTTGGCTACATTCCTGCCAGCGATTTACTTCTTCGTACTCATAACTGTTTCAGTGCCTTGAGTAAACTGGAGCGCCATCACGGACATTTTTACAACTGGTATGATACGCAAACACTTTTGCCGTTACCTCCTCGTTATATCTCATCAGTGGATAGTGGAAATTTGGCTGGTCACCTACTGACACTGCGTATAGCCCTACTAGAATTACCCAAAAAAAGCATTGTTTCTTCACGTCTTTTAGAAGGTCTTGAAACCACATTGTCACTTGTCGCGGCTTACGCCACTGACGTTCAAGACACTCCTATCGATGAGCCCGTTGTTGACGAAATAACAAAATCGATTACTTCCTCACACACCACTTTTTTAGCGGCTATTCAATCCATTCGCGTATTACTAAGTTCCACCAAGAACCAAACCTTAAGTCAGGTTTTCTATACTTTGCAACAGCTAGTTCCTCTCACGCAAAGTATGCGAATCATAGTGGATAAATCAGTAGAACATCCCCAAAAAGCCAAGTGTAAAAGTTGGCTCGTCGATCTGATTAAGCAATCTAACCTAGCACTAGAAGACATAGGTACACTTACTCCATGGGTAAATCTCTCTCCTGCGCCGACAGGGCTCGCTTCATTCTTGAAGCTATTAGACGTACCAATTAGTTCAACCAATTTTCAAGTTTTAGAAACCCTTTGTACGACCGCTTTAACTGCGATTGAGACTCGCTTTAAATCAGCACTTAGTAAAGATGAAGAACAATGGCTTTTGTCTTTACGTGAAAAAATTGAAGCGTCTGGCGAGTCCGTAAGAGCACGCAAATTTCGGGGACAAAAGCTAGCAGGGCAAGCATTTGAATTTGCCACCATGGATTATCAGTTTTTGTACGACAATACTCGCCACATGCTCGCAATAGGCTATAACGTTGATGACAACCGCAGAGATGCTAGCTTCTATGATCTACTGGCATCCGAAGCGCGTTTATGCACCTTTATCGCTATCGCTCAGGGCCAAATTCCACAGGAAAGCTGGTTTGCACTAAGTCGCTTGTTAACCACCGCAGGGGGCGAACCAGTGCTAGTGTCTTGGAGTGGTTCGATGTTCGAGTATCTGATGCCCATGCTAGTCATGCCAAGTTATAAAGGCACCCTACTTGACCAAACGATGCGCGCAGCTGTCACTCGCCAGATTGCCTATGGCAATTTGCGTAACGTTCCATGGGGCGTATCAGAGTCGGCCTATAATACCGTTGATGCGAATCTGAACTATCAGTATCATGCTTTCGGTGTGCCTGGACTTGGCCTTAAGCGAGGCTTAGCAGAAGATCTTGTTATCGCCCCTTACGCTACTGTTTTAGCGCTGATGGTTGCACCTGAAGCCGCATGTGAAAATCTTTATCGTTTAGCCCAAAACGGATTAGAAGGACATTACGGGTTTTACGAGGCCATAGATTACTCAACTGCTCGTCTAACTCGTGGGCGAACAAGCGAAATAATGCACTCATTTATGGCTCACCATCAAGGTATGAGCTTATTGGCGTTAGCTTATCGTCTATTAGATCGCCCCATGCAAAAACGCTTCGAATCAGACCCTCTGTTTCAGTCAACGCTATTATTACTGCAAGAGCGAGTGCCCAAAACTTCCGTGTTCCAACCTCATGTTGACCAAAATGCAGAAACGGGGACGATATTTGACCACGCTGAAGAGTCGGTCAATATTCCAATTTCTGCTGAAACGCCTTCCCCTGAAGTGCAACTTTTGTCCAATGGTCGTTACCACGTGATGATGACGAATGCCGGAGGAGGTTATAGCCGCTGGCGTGACCTATCAGTTACCCGTTGGCGAGAAGACCCTACCTGCGATAACTGGGGCACCTTTGTCTACATTCGCGATACCACCAGTGGCGTTTTTTGGTCAGCCACTCATCAGCCTACGCTAAAAAAAGCTCAATCTTACAGCGCATTTTTTTCCGAAGGACGAGCAGAATTTCGCCGTACGGATCAAAACATCGAAACCTATAGCGAAATAGTGGTATCGCCAGAAGATGATATCGAATTAAGGCGTATTCGTTTAACCAATCAATCGGGACAGCTCTGCAAGTTAGATATCACTACATACGCTGAAGTGGTCATGGCGTTGCCTGCAACAGATCTTACCCACCCATCTTTTAGTAATCTGTTTGTACAAACTGAAATACTAGAAGGGGAGAACGCAATATTATGCTCTCGCCGTCCCCGTTCTGATAATGAAAAAACGTCCTGGATGTTTCACTTATTAGTCGCCTATAAAAACGGAGGGAAAGCAATAATTGGTCAATTCTCAAGCACCACAGATCGTATGCAGTTTATTGGCCGAGGACGCACATTAGTCTCACCCAAAGCGATGGTCGAGTCTTCTGAATTACTTGCCAAATCAGGCTCTGTTCTAGACCCAGTGGTGGCCATACGTTGCCCTGTCACTTTAGATACAGGGAACATGGTGACCCTCGAACTTATCACAGGTATGGCAGATAGCCGGGCCGCCTGTCTGTCCCTTATTAATAAATATAAAGATCGACATATGACGGACCGAGTACTGGATCTTGCTTGGACCCATAGCGGCGTCACACTTCGGCAAATCAATGCAAGTGAAACCGATACTCACCTTTATCGTCGCCTAGCCAGCTCAATATTGTACGCCAATCCTACCATGCGGGCAGAAGAGGCAATTTTGGTACAAAATCGACGCAGTCAATCTGGTTTGTGGGGATATTCTATATCGGGTGATTTACCGATTGTTTTGTTGAAAATAGCCAGTAATCGTCACATCGAACTTGCTAGACAAATGATTCAATGTCATGCCTATTGGCGCCTTAAAGGATTGGTAACCGACCTTATCATTTGGAATGAAGAACAAGTTGGTTATCGTCAGAATTTACAAGAGCAAATTATTGGACTGATTGCCACGGGTACTGAGGCGCATTACATTGATCGACCAGGGGGCATTTTTGTTCGCTCTACCGAGCAGATTTCAAGTGAAGATCGTATTCTGCTGAAATCCGTTTCACGCGCGATACTCGTTGACACGCGAGGCACCTTAGACGAACAGGTGAATCGTCGCACCTTAGGTGAAAAACGTGTTGCGCCATTAACACCTACCCGCACATTTAGACTAAAAACGGCTATGGAGCCGGGCAAACCAAGGCGTGACCTATTACTTGGTAACGGCCTAGGCGGATTTAGCAACGATGGTCGGGAGTACATCATCACTACCACCTTAGCCAATCAGACACCTTTACCTTGGGTAAATGTGCTGGCAAATGCTCAATTTGGCACCGTCATCGCCGAAAGTGGTCTTAGTTATACTTGGAGCGAAAATGCCCATGAATACCGTCTAACGCCTTGGAGTGAGGACAGTGTTGGCTCAACAGGAGGCGAAGCATTCTATATACGCGATGAAGATAGTGGCTACTATTGGTCTCCTTCACCGATGCCCAGTCGTGGAGCAACTCCTTATGTCACGCGCCATGGTTTTGGTTACAGTATTTTTGAACACACCGAAGGCGGTATTCACTCTGAACTATGTGTCTACGTTGACACTGAAAATGCTGTTAAATTTTCGGTGTTAAAAATACACAACTGCTCAGGTCGCCCTCGTCGATTAACCGCCACTGGATACGTGGAATGGGTGCTGGGTGATTTACGTTCAAAAACAGCACTGCATGTACTGACAGAAATTGATCCTAGCAGTGGGGCCATCTTCGCACGAAATGCCTATAACTCTGAATTTACTGGCCGAGTCGCTTTTTTTGATGTTGACGACATGTCAAGATCACTCACTGGCGACCGCTGTGAGTTTTTGGGTCGCAATGGCACATTACGACGACCTGAAGCATTAACCCGCAAAAAGCTCTCAGGCCGTTTAGGGGCAGCCCTCGACCCATGCGGAGCGATTCAGGTGCCTTTTGAGCTTGAAAATGGCCAAGAACATACAGTTATATTTCGTTTAGGGGCAGGAAAAGACGTCGAAAAAACCAGAGAGCTGGCGCGACAACTCCGTCAGCCTGGTTCTGCACGTCAAGCCCTAGAAAACGTTCATCAGTTTTGGCAAGACACGTTAGGCGTAGTGCAAGTCGATACACCTGATCCTACAGTGAATATAATGTGCAATGGTTGGCTAACGTATCAAACTTTAGCTTGTCGTTTTTGGGGGCGCAGTGGTTTTTACCAAAGCGGGGGCGCATTTGGTTTCCGCGACCAGTTACAAGACGCCATGTCATTATTGCATGCCAAGCCAGATATATTACGTGAACACATTTTGTTATGCGCTTCACGCCAGTATCCACAAGGAGATGTACAACATTGGTGGCACCCCCCTGCTGGGCGAGGTGTGCGTACACGCTGTTCCGATGATTATTTATGGTTACCTCTAGCTGTCTGTCGTTATGTTAAAGGAACCGGTGATTCAGCTGTACTTAATCAAAATGTGTCATTTATCGAAGGCCGAGCACTTAATGAAGACGAAGAGTCATACTATGATATGCCCGCTATTAGCCATGAACAATCCAGTCTCTATCAACATTGTGTATTAGCGATTAAGCACGGGTTGCGTTTGGGCGATAAGGGGCTTCCGTTGATGGGCTCTGGTGATTGGAATGACGGGATGAGTTTAGTTGGCATCCACGGCAAAGGCGAAAGTGTATGGTTAGGCTTTTTCCTGTATAAGGTTTTACAAGAATTCTCCGTAGTAGCAAGTGAACATAATGACCCTGATTTTTCTGAACACTGCTTACGAGAAGCCAAGAACCTAGCTGAAAATTTAGCTAAAAATGCGTGGGACGGTGCATGGTATCGCCGTGCGTGGTTTGATAATGGCACACCATTAGGCTCAAAGGTTAATACCGAATGCAGTATAGACTCAATTGCCCAAAGTTGGTCGGTACTGTCTGGCGCAGGCGATAAGCAGCGCACGCAAAAAGCGATGGCATCCCTTGACCAATATCTTGTACGCAAAGATAGCAAGTTGATTCAACTGTTAAATCCCCCGTTTGATAAATCAGCCATGAACCCCGGATATATTAAGGGGTACGTGCCTGGGGTACGTGAAAATGGAGGCCAATATACCCATGCAGCAATTTGGGCAACAATGGCATTTGCAAAACAAGGGAACAATAAAAAAGCATGGGAACTGCTTACCCTTATTAACCCACTCAACCACGCTAGCAATGCAATTCAAGTCCAAACTTACAAAGCCGAGCCCTATGTGGTGGCTGCCGATGTATATGCTGTTGAACCGCACGTGGGTCGAGGCGGTTGGACTTGGTACACAGGCTCCGCTAGTTGGATGTATCGCTTGATGCTGGAATCCCTGCTAGGACTTACTCGCGAAGGTGACCAATTGCGCTTAGAGCCATGTATACCAGCACACTGGAAGACATACTCGATCAATTATTGGTTTAACAACACTCAATTTCAGATTAACGTTCACCAAACACCTGCTGATGAGGTGAATACTGACGTCTGTTTAACGCTCGATGGCCAAGAACTTACGCCCCCCTGTGTGCCGCTCGTTGATGACAACAGAAAACATAGGATAGAGTTTACGATGCCGATTAAAGTCGAATGTGAGGATAGCATTGAGTAACTAGGAGGATAGGCGATTAGATTAATATTCTAATCAGTGCCGTCGACTATAACCCACTCGATTGGTTAGATAACTATCACTGATTTATGTGTGCCAGTGCACAGAGAAAAAAGAGCAGCATGGTTATACTTTGAATACCACTTCAATAACGCTCTGAAAATTTTAATGTGTTATCAACGCAGATATCGATTCGTATTTGGCATGATAGACCGTGTCAACATCGACTTATCTATTTTCAAGTTAATATTAATGGTCACACTAATTAATAGCATTATTCAGGAGTATGATTATGAGTAAAACTAAGGTAAAAAAACAAACAGATCAGAGTGAATTCAATGAACTTAGTCCAGATCATGAGCGGCGTAAATTCATTAAGCGCAGAGCTTACCTAAAATCCCACACTCGCGGTTTGCGTGATGGCGGCATGCTAAAAGATTGGTTGCAAGCTAAAAAAGAAGTCGAAAATCAATCCTAAGTTATAGTGCAATAAAAGCTGCGCCAATTGACGCGAAACTTATGATTGTTCTCACACTATATTCTAAGGCCAGCATAGTAATATTAATAAATTGGCGCTGTTAAACGCTACTGAGTTTCGAAAATTAATTCCGCACATTTGTTTCGAATAAACTAAAAGCCAACATTCACTAAAGTTTGGTCATTGGATCTTAGGTGCTAATCGTGGCTAGATGTTACATGCATAGAGTGTAATAGAGTCGCAGCACCGCAATTCAATTCACTTTTTGCAGGGTAAATGCGCCGCGAATATCACCTACGGTGAAGCCCAGTGCTTCATCATAAGGGTACAACGCATCAATTTTTTCTTTCACACTGGGCGCTACGCTGCTGCCATGACAATTTAAACACAGCCCGCCGGTTGGAATGGCTTTCATATAGCGAAAGACAGTTTGCCCTTTGTTTTGTATCGTTGAATACGTATCGATATTGCCTACCGGCTCACCCGCGTCTTTACGTTGCTCGAAGCGTTGTAGGTTGGCTAACTCCCAGTTATCAGGACTATTAAGTGCATTACGAGGTTTTAATGAAGTACGTTCAACCCTCCAGTCTGACTGCGCTGCGAGCCGAGATGAAATAGCGGGGGCCTCAATATGACACGCATCCAGCGCATTAGTTAACCCACCCTGCTCAATGGCGGCCGAAAGTGTGCTTTTAAGCGTTTGACTGAATTCTTTAATCAACAAACGCGCCTCTTTTACCTCGCTCTCTTGAGCCGATACCCCTGCGTTAACCGTGCCTGCATTAACAATGAACGCGCTAAAGCAAATCGGCAATGCAAGGATAAAGGTAGGGATAAAACGAATTAATGTAGTCATGTGATTTCCTTTTACTATGAGCCAATGTTCAATATCGTATTTGCGAAACATCGTGACCGGATAATAGCGTAGCCGGTAAATTGCGTAGCCAGTAAATAGCGCGACCGGACAATATGCTGACAGCCCAATACCGTGGCAGCTTATAAATACCCTTATGAGATGATCACACTACTTGAGCTTAGCCAAAAATATCTCATCCCATTTGATTTAGAACAATTTGTTAGTGCCTGTACAGTCTAATGAACTTTGCTACTGTAAATAATGTTTACTGGGCCAAAAACCGAAACCAAATACGTTCACCCACTTCATCATACTCACGCACCTTGTTTCTAAATTGCTGACGAAGTGCCACATCAGCAAGCGGTGCAGGAAGCAGCGGATCAAATACAAGTTGCTGCAGTGCGTTGTCACCCACTAAATAAGACTCTTTAGCTGCCTCATCTAGTGCCAGAGTAGGTAAACGTTCTAAAGAGTCCTCGAGCTCCTGTAAGCCTTGACGATAGCAGGTTTCAAGGGCGTTCACATCCCATAGGGTTTTCGCTTTTTGTTGCAAGTCTGATGCGAAGTCGCTGGCGCGAAATACAGGCGCGGTGGGCTCTAATCCGAGATCTAGTAACTTTGTACGCACAAAATCAGTACCTTGCGCAAAATTACTCGGCCGTACGTACAGATCGTGTATGAGCTGTTGCATACCCATCATGTGCAAGGCTCGCTGGCGTATTCGCAAAGCACTGCGATTAGTTTTTCCTAAACCGTTGGTTGTGGCTACAACCCAATCACCTTGCCAATCACATAAGCTGGATTCTGCTTCTCGCCACGCGTTAACCTGTTTGGCTAACTGCTGACCTTTCTCGCCGAGCTGATAATCACCTCGCTCGACGATTTTTAGCAAATGACTCGACACTAACCTTGTGAGTGTGACGCGAACATTGTTTTCAGAAATACCGAACAACGCTCCCACGCGAACTGCATTAGCGGCATTCATTTTGACGTTGCCCCTGGAGCCAATTAAATTCAGTAAAAGTGACCTAGGCCTAGGTTTTATTGGCCTTATGGGTTTCGATTGAGGCAACATAAATGCACAGCACTCTGGTTATTATGGATACAAGTAAATTCAAGGTTTAGTTAATAATTTGAGCTTTCACTTCAAGCCAAAGCCTATTAATACGTGATGACTAAACGCTGATGGGTGAGCGCACAGGTTAATACGCAAACGGCCTGAAAACAATTTTACTCTTCAGCATGAATAACTTGCGGGTGATTCAAAGAAACGTTCGTTAACGCATAAATACATTCGACAAAACATATATGTTTTAACCCATCATAAACGCGACCAAAGATACATTACAATTATTGACATATTAATATTGAAAGTGTAATTTTGTATGATTCTCGTACACTGGAAAGCGTTATGTCAGATTCTGATCTCTATGCAACTCATACGGTTGAAAACCAGCCTCAGGTACTTTTACCTTATAATCTTTGGTCTGCTGATCGAATGTTGGTGCATGCGTTGCAGCAGAACCACAGTGACTTACCTACAAGTACATTAACGGACTTTGGCAATATTGCCGGTGACCAGCTCATGAATGCTGGCGAATTGGCTAATAAAAACAAACCACACTTTCAGCCATTCGATCGCTATGGGCGCAGAATCGACAACGTTGAGTTTCACCCGGCTTATCACGAATTAATGGGCGAGGCGATGACTGCCCAAGTACATGCTTACTCATGGAAAAACGAATCTACAACAGGTTCACATGTGATTAGAGCTGCTTTGCTATTTATGCACAGCCAAGCGGATGCGGGAACTACTTGCCCACTCACCATGACCCATGCAGGTGTGGCTGCCCTGAGAAACGCGCCCGACTTGCCACGCTACTGGGCAGATAAAGTGATCAGTGGCGAATACGACCCTCGTTCAATACCAGCAAGTCAAAAGCGTGGTATTACCTTAGGCATGGGTATGACAGAAAAACAAGGCGGCTCTGATGTACGGCGTAATACCACTCGCGCAGACATTCAAGCTGACGGAAGCTACCGGATCACGGGGCATAAGTTTTTCTTTTCGGCGCCCATGTGCGATGCCCACCTAATTTTAGCGCAGAGTACAAAAGGCTTAAGTTGCTTTCTGCTGCCGCGCATTTTAGAAGACGGCTCGCTAAATCACGTTAGAATTCAGCGCCTAAAAGACAAATTAGGGGATTGGAGCAATGCCTCCTCAGAGGTGGAGTTTCAAGGTGCAACAGCACATCTAGTAGGGGAAGAAGGACGAGGTGTGCCCGTTATTATTGATATGGTGTCCCTTACTCGCCTTGACTGCATGATTGGCTCAACGTCTTTAATGCGCCAAGCATTAGTGCAGGCGCTGCATCACACTCAGCACCGAGAGGCCTTTGGTGCAAAACTTATAGAACAACCATTGATGAAAAACGTACTGGCGGATCTCACCTTAGAAGTCGCCGCCAGTTTAGCCTTAACCATGCGCGTTGCTCGCGCCGTTGATTTGGCTAAAGCCAATCAGCACGAAGCGCATCTTTCACGCATTGCCACTGCCATCGGAAAATATTGGATATGCAAACGTACTCCTGCCTTTGTAAATGAAGCGCAAGAATGTTTAGGCGGTATTGGCTATGTGGAAGAAAACATTCTGCCGCGTTTATATCGCCAAGCGCCCTTGAACTCGATATGGGAGGGCAGCGCCAATGTACAATGTCTCGATGTGCTTCGTGCGCTACGCAAAGAACCTGAGGCCATTAATGCACTGTTTGTTGAACTGCAAAAAGCTGTCGGTAAGAACCGCGCATACGATAAGCACATAGAAAATCTTAAAGCTGCCTTCGATGAGCAAGAAACCCTTGAAATACGGAGTCGTTTGTTGGTGGAGCAAATGGCACTCGCACTGCAAGGAGCCTTGCTGTTAAACGCGGATGACAAAGACATGGCTGAGGCATTTTGCCTAGCTAGATTGGACAAACAGCAAGGGTTGGTATTCGGGACGCTTCCCGCTAGCGTGCCTTTTGATGAAATCATACAGCGGGGCATTCTCGAAAATTGAACGGTTATATTTGACAACCACATACCGAGAAATGGCAGCGGTTTTCAGCACGACGAGGTCACTTTCCCCAGTTGAAAGTTGCTGAGAGGGCAAACACTGGCAGTTCATTTACAGACTAAGATTGGTGTAGCTTCATTCATTAGCGAATCCTGTTGTCACCCTACCCGCTGCCCTGCTAGCATAGCGCCAATTTGGTACCACAGCGCTTATTCGCGCGTTATTTACACCCATTCTTTAAGGAGCGATTTTGAACAAAAGTATCCTAACCAATGTAGTTGCCCTACTATTACTAATTTTGGGTTTAGTGTTAGAAAATATGATGGTTACCACCATAGGCGTATTTGCTTTATCTGGTGCAGTAACGAACTGGCTTGCGGTACACATGTTGTTTGAGAAAGTGCCGCTTTTATACGGTTCAGGTGTTATCCCGTCACGCTTTGAAGAGTTTAAAGCTGGAATACGTGAGCTGATGATGACGCAGTTTTTTACTGAGCAAAACATTGCTCGCTTTCTAAACAGTGACAACCAGCAACTTAAGATTGACTTAGCCCCAGTGCTAGAAAAGGTCGATTTAGAGCCCACGTTTGACTCCTTAGTTGAGGTCATTAATGCATCTTCATTCGGCAGCATGCTGGGTATGTTCGGTGGCGCAGAAGCCCTCACTCCGCTGAAACAGCCCTTTGTGGAGAAAATGAAAACTTCCCTGATTGAAATAAGCCAAGATGAGCGCTTTCTGGAGACGTTAAGCAATCAGTTAGAACAGCCAAATGTGATGCATGACGTGCAACAAAAAATTGAATCGATTGTTGAGCAACGCTTAAATGAACTTACCCCTAAAATGGTCAAAGACATTATTCAAGCCATGATCAAGAAACATTTAGGTTGGTTGGTTGTATGGGGTGGTGTATTTGGTGGACTCATAGGGCTAGTGGGGTTGCTCGCGATGAATCTAGCTGCCTAGAGCAATGAAATATGTATAACCTTCCGTAAAGCTTAAGCCGTGCATATCTTGCGGGCGCTTTATGGAAGGCTTTTGAACAACTTAAACAACTCCTATTAGGTGCTCTTTATGAGGACACGCTTTAAGGACATTTTTAAACGCTATTTCGAAAGCCCATTTTTCGAAAATACTCATGTTTTCATTTCGCCCTTGCTATTAATACCCTCTAAGCTGTTTATCAGAGCACATCGACCGCTCAAAACCCCCTTCCATATGAGAGGCAGACACAGACATATCAAACACCTTGCCTCATATTCGACTAGTATTTTACATTAACCCCCAAATGCACTTGCAAACAATTCTCATTTAGATTAAATTAACCCTGCCTGTTTGATACTGAGTTTCACTGGTCCTGGCTTGGTGTCACATTTGTGGCAGATATTTCAAAATGAAATATCTGCCATTTTCTCCCCCGTTTTTTCTAAACGGGTAAGTAGCACACTCTTTACAATAAATTTAATCTCCATATATTGAAATTTAGTCATCCGAGGAGTACGGTGCAGAGTGTGGTATGCAGTGGCAAATGAATTGCCCATACCTGCCTCAAGAAGCACTTAAACGGATGACATGGAATGAAGTATCTTGCTAGTGGTAAAATGGCTAATGTCGTTTTTTGGTTAACCTTCGTGGTGGGTAGTGCCATCGGATTATTGCTGTTCAATCAGGGGGTATCGTCTTACCGTACCCAAGAGCTGAACCATGCTCAACAGCACTTACAGCAATTTGTCGCCCGGTACGATGTGGCCCTGCAACAAACCGTTGAACGCAGTACTAAATTGGCTGATGCGGTACATCTCAATAGCCCCTTAAAAGCGGCCCAGCTAAGTCAATTTATTCATTTGGTTTATCCCAAAGCCAATGATGTCGCGGAAATTTACCTGTTTAGCAATAATGCTGCCCTGCCGCGCTTTCACTATGCGCCTGATACCGGACTCAGTCAGCTCGTTGATGAATTAGCATCCTATATTCAACCTTACCTTCATGCCGCTCGCAAACTGGGGACAACCCAAGTTTCGCCTATCATTGCCGCACATAATTCAGCGGTTAAATCTCCAATGATTGTTGTAGTAAATCCTATTGCTGAAGGAGTGGGAGAGGAGAAAGCTCTAAACGCCGTAACTTTTCTGATCACCGTTCATCAAGTGGCATCCCTGACAGATGCGCTTCCTAATGAGGCGGGTCGCGAACATTTCGCCTATATTTTGGCCGATCACGAGCAAAATCACTATGTATTCCCTGATAACAAAATGCTCGACAGTGCGCCTAGTGTTGATGCAAAGCGGGCAGACATTCCAGACTTAAATGTACCGCTTAATATACTCGGCAATCAGTGGCAACTCTGGGTATATCCGCCAATAAGACACGTTAAACCGGTTGATTTTATTTATTACGTGTATTTGGCCTTATCTATTGTAGGTAGCTTTGTAGTCGGTTTTTTATTGCGCTATGCATTACAACAACACAGGAAACTTTACCTACAACTCTTGCGACAATCACGGGAAGTGAAACGCGTTACGCATTCGTTAAATGACACTGAAATAGCGTTAGCAGCCAGTGAAAAAACTGCAGCCTGGGCAGTCAGCGGGCGAACGCAATTCATGACCACATTGAGCCATCAAATCCGTACCCCTGTAAATGGTATCTTAGGTATGACCGATTTGTGCATGCAAACTGAGTTGAGCCTAAAGCAGCAAGACTACCTACGTAAAATTACTGCTTCGGCTGAACATCTCAATTCAGTATTGGGGGATTTATCTGATTTCGCGTTGTTGGAATCTGGCGAACTGCAACTTGCTGAACAACCATTTTCATTGCATGAAATTATAGATAGTTTATACGCCATGTTGTCTAAAGAGGCACAAGATAAAGGGTTAGTGTTTAATATTACATTGCCTCACACAGTGCACTGCGATCTCATTGGAGATCGCAGACGATTGAGCGAAATTATGCTGAATTTATGCACTAATGCTATTGAGCAAACTAGCAGTGGCCATATTCAGTTAGTCATCAGCACCGACAACCAACAAACAGAGCAAGACTCACTTCTACATGATAGTGATTACACGTTAAACATCATGGTTACCGATACCGGGGCTGGCATAAATCAAGAAGATATCAACCAACTCTTTAGCCAAGGACAACCTTTAAAGCAGAATCACAATGCTGGTGGCAGACTGGGCTTAACCATTAGCCAACAATTGTGCCAGTTGATGGGCGGTGAAATTGTTGTATCAAGTCAGCTTGGCATCGGCAGCTGTTTTACCGCCAGCGTTAAGTTGAAACTCAATAACCTGATTATTACGTCACCAGAAAAAGTCATGCAGCTATCGGCGCCACAGCGCATCGTCGTCATCGATGACAACCCTATTTCTTTAATTATGTTAGAAAATGCACTCAGTACAATGGGCGCCGAAGTAGCAACCTTTCAATCCGCCAGTGATGCGCTTGAGGCCTTAATAGAGAATGACCAGCCTGACATTATTTTACTTGATTGGGTGATGCCACAAGTAGGCGGTTTAGCTTTTCTATCTCGATTACAGCAGTTAAAAGTACAGATCACCAGCCGAATACTAGTCTTAACCGCCTACGATGCAAAAAGTATTTCGCGCATGACGCAGCAGTTTTCAGTTGAGCGCATTTTAAGTAAACCCTGTCGCAATGAAGAACTGTTTCACATCATTGAAAATACGGAAATGATAGCAAGCGAAGAAGACAACAGCCCATTGGATGGATTAGTCGTGCTAGTCGCTGAAGACAATATGATTAACCAAGAGATCATTAGTGAGCTTCTGCAACAGGAAGGAGCCGAGGTGCTGCTTTCGAACGATGGCCAACACTGCATAGATGAGCTCAAGCGCGCAGAAAAAGTGGATATTGTCTTGATGGACATCAATATGCCCGTCATGAACGGCCTTGCTGCGTTGAAAGTGATCCGCGGGGAGTTGGGGATGGCTGACTTACCCATTGTTGCCCTTACGGCCAATATATTCGAGCAAGATAAACAACAGTACATACAAGCTGGAATGAACGAACATCTAGGCAAGCCTTACGACCGAGGCGAAATTGTTCGATGTATATTGCGCCTCACGCAAAAAGCATAATTAATCTATTTAATCGACTGTTGCACTAAGCCACGTTAATAAGTGAGCACTTATTAACGTGGAATGATTTTAGATTAAATGGTCGGTTTTCTTAGCGATTTCAATAAATGTGTTCTGATATTCAGGTCTTGCTTCACCGGCCCTAAACCCCAAGTGAATATTCTTAAATATTCCCTTTTTACCCAATCTAACGGGCACAATAGGTAAATCTTTTTGATGCTGTTCCACCAGCCATTTGGGTAGTGCAGAAACACCTCGCCCCGCACTGACCATTTGCAACATGATTTCTGTTGTTTCAATCGTTCTATGTCGCTTAACGCTCGCTCCTGCTGGGGTTAAAAATTGGCTGAATATATCCAAGCGACTTGCCTCTACGGGGTACGTTATTAGCACGTCGTTACTGAGATCCTGCGGCTGCACCCACGATTGCCCCGCAACAGGGTGCGATTCAGGCACAACTAATACGTGCTCGTATTCAAATACTGGTAAGTACTCTAAACCTTTTTGAAATAATGGATCTGGGGTGACCAGCATATCAATATCGTAGCCCAGCAACGCCCCTAACCCACCGAATTGAAACGCTTGGCGCACATCAACGTCCACGTCAGGATATTGCTGCAAAAATGGGGATACGACTTTCAATAACCATTGATAACAGGGGTGGCATTCCATACCGATGCGCAGTGCGCCGCGTTGGCCTTGGGCAATCTGCTGGATCACTTGTTCACTGTGTTCGAATTGCGGTAACACCCGGTTGGCCAAATTGAGCAACCCCTGCCCTGCTTGAGTTAAACGCAAGCGGCGCCCGTCTTTTTGCCACACTGGCGCACCTAAATGCACTTCAAGTTTTTTGATACCATGACTCAAAGCCGATTGCGTCAAATGCAGGGCATTGGCGGCTTCGGTTAATGTGCCATGTTTGTCAACAGCGTGGATAATGGCTAAATGATGGCGTTCTAGCATAATGGCTGAACCTATGAGTAAAATTCATCTAATCTTAAAAATATACCATTAATTTCACTTTGGACTGTCTAATTTTGCTGAACAAATGTTAGATACTAGAAGCCAAATGCTCAGGACTAGACTTACGTTTTACGTTCGTGCTGATTTCTTCAAACCTAACGCCCGCCGGCCTTTTGCTTTGATCACTCGCCAAGGCGTTTGCGGCCCTCTGGGTACACTGGCCTGTAAGTGCTGGTAATCAGCATCGTCCAATTGCACTTCACCGCCGTGAGCGAGCAAAATAGATTCTGGGCGCATTGCCATAAGCCGCTCAATTGAGTTTCCATACACTTCGGGGAAAAACACTGGAAAAGGCGGAATAAAGCGACTCTTCACTTTAACCACCAAATCAGCCACGTACATGCGCTGACTTGGCATATGCATAACCGATAAATCACGGTCTGTATGCCCTGGTGTTTCATACACGCACCACTCATCAAAGCCCGGTATAGTCTGCTTATCAACAAGTTTGATGTCTGGTTTAAGAGTTTTTGCGTACCACATACTTCTGCGCTCACGCCCCATTCGGTTGGCGACCCAACGTGCAAGCATTAAATCTGTGACGAACATAAGCCAACCTGTTACGCCTTTATACCAAGAGTGCTCAACGTCACTAGCGATTATCTTGCAACCAACCAGTTTTCTTAATGTGTGCGCTGCACCAGCGTGATCTGGATGCATGTGAGTAACCACTACCACTTTCAAATCACTGAAAGGACGATTCAACTCTTGAGTAATAAAATCTCGCAGGGTATCGACATCGGCACGGGTACAGCCGTCCAGCAACATAAGGCGGTCTGGGTATTCAACTAAATATATTGACTGAATATAACCCTGTAAATGATGTAACTTCATAACTCTAACTGCTCTTTTAGCTTTATATTGCGCAGTAACTAGCATACTGGTCATGCCAGTGAATTCGAACTTTTTGTTGTAAATAGTTAAGCCAAATAAAATGATATAAACCTGATAGCACAATGGCTGCAGTGAATATAAGACTCACTTCCAACTGCCTACATCAGTGGATGTTTCATCCCCAGCGCAGAATCTTCAGCCATTTTACTGTGCTACCCTTCTCCACTTCGAACAATACAACGTTTTATCTGCAACTCTTTTAAGGAAACGACCTTGCATCAATCTCAAATTTCTACAACGCTGCACGTAGTCGTCGGCTCTCGAAATCCAGTGAAAGTGAACGCCGCCAAAAACGCTATCAGTATGCTTTACCCTGAACATGAAATAACGTGCGAAGGTATGCATGCCCCCTCAGGCGTAGCCGAACAGCCCATGACCAGTGAAGAAACTCGCATAGGTGCTATTAATCGAGTCAATTATTGTCAAGCCAATGCAAAAGCAGATTTTTATGTGGCGATGGAAGGCGGTGTCGATAAATTCGAATACGGCCCAGCTACGTTTGCTTATATCGTTATCGCTAATCACCAGCGCAAGTCTATTGGCCGGGGCGCAATTATGCCGATTCCTGAATCTGTTTATCAAGCCTTAGCCAGTGGCGAAGAACTAGGCCCGTTAATGGATAAGCTATTTAACACCAACAACGTGAAACAAAAAGGTGGAGCGATAGGGTTGCTGACCAACGGAAATGCCACTCGAGAAGGCAATTACACTCATGCAATGGTGTTAGCAATGGCGCCATTTTTACACCCTGAACTATATCCTGTTAAAAATTGACAACAGCTATGGGCAATAGGGTGTCTTGTCAAATAACAGACAACTTATTCCGTTAAAAAAGCAAAGACACCCGCACACCCAGATGCTCGCCCGTTTCTAAAGTGCGGTTTTCTATCTGAATATCACCACCGTGAAATTGTGCGATGGCTTTGGCAATAAATAGTCCCAACCCAAGGTGCGGCTGAGATGTAGCATGCTCAGGGCGTACCGACACCATGGAATCAAATAGCTTACCCTCCATATCATTCGGTAACGGTGGGCCATCGTTTTCAATGGTAAGTAAATGCTTACTTGCATGTTGTCTAAGCTTAATAACTATAAGGGAATGCTCAGGACTAAACTCAAGGGCGTTGGCAATGATCTTATCCAGCATTTGCCCAAATAAATCACTTGAGCCGAGCAGCAGTACATCCCCCGCCTCATTTGCATAGGCAAACTTATGACTAGCGTAGGTCATTCGATAACCTTCAACATAGCCGCTGAGCAAGGCGTTCACAGTAAACTCTTCCCGCTCGTTACTTTGTACTGCCTGCTCCAATCTGGTTGCTTCACTCATGTTATTCAAAATAGTGCTGAGGCGTTTGATACCAAGTTGCGCCCGTTCGATGTACTGGGCGTCTTCATCTGTCTGCTGACTCAATTGTAGGTTTTCCAAAGACGATTTCACTATTGCCACAGGGGTGCGCAACTCATGAGATAAACGTGCTGACATATTTTGCAAATAAGCGTTGTACTGCCCAAGTTTGCCCAGCACGATATTGAACGTATTTGCTAAATCACCGATTTCATCTCCCGCGGTGGCACTGGGAATTGTGCCAATGATTTTACCGTGCTGATCAATCGCTGCTTCCGTTTGGTTTCTAAGCTTGCGAATGCGAAACGAGATCCTAGAGGCGAATAAAAACAGTGCTAAGGTCCCTAACCCCATCACGGCTAATATGACATGAAATAATTTTTCGAGGGCCAGATTTCTGAGCGTGCGAATACCGTTGGTGGTTTGTTCAACGACCACAGCGCCCATCACCTTTTCATCTATAAAAATGGGGTGCGCTGCTGACAGAATAACCGCTTTGTTATCTGGGCTTAAACGCCATAAAGAGGCTGGTGTCCCCATTAGCGCTTGATCAATATCTTGCCCTTGCAGCGCATACGCATCTTGCAAGTCATCAATAAAATCCGCTGGGGGCTTGGTCAAAATTTGATAATACAGGGGTAATAGCCATTCCTGCTCTATGCTTTGCCACCAGCTAGCCTGCTGGTCGCCGTTTGATGAATAAGCGCTGCTGCTTAAACCAACCGATTTATGAATACCGCCAGAACGAGCGAGCACCCGTTTGTGTTTATCAATGACCCATACCCTTGCGTTTGAATATTTTAGCCCTTTAATAATGTTCTCTATCTCTGGCGATGGCACCAATACCGTGCCAAGGGCATCGCTCTTGTTCGGGTTGGCGGTGCCTATGCGATAGCGTATTTGCCGAGTTTGAGGGTCGTCTACATCCGTAATGGCAAAGGCGATTTTGCTGCTCATCATGGCCAAAGGAAATCGCAACTCTATGTTGTAGCCGTTAGCTGTGTTTAACCATCGGCCTTGAATTTGCGTTTCAAGTGAAACAGGGCGCATAGAGTCCACAGATTCAGATAGCAAATACGCGTTAACCCAGCCAGCCTCTTGCGGTGCCACAACATAGCGTTTAAAGCTACCGTCAGGGCCGGTCATCGCTATTTGCAGATAGTCATTCCGGTCCACCCGCAGACTGTTTTTAGACCGTAGCAATACATTCTCATCGGTGACTTCGAACATGGCATACAGGTATTCACCAAATTGCCCCACCATATGCCGAAAATGCAAGCTGCTACGCTGGTAATCGTCGCTGTCATTCAGGTAATCGAGTAGATGCGCTGGCCCATACTCAAGGCTTAAATGCTGATAATCCAGCCAGTCATCCAGCTTGCCATCCAAGCGGATCGGGTCGTGAATTTTATGGGCGTATAAGTCGGTCCCAGGTTTTACATCGGTAAGGTAAGCACTTTGGGTATCAAATAATGTGGGCCGCTCATGCAAAGCCGTCGCAACTGCACGCGCAGTGCCAACCATGGTTTGCTCCTGCCCAATACGCAGATAACTTTCTAGCTCCCAAACGTATTGATACCCAAGCCAAGGAATGGCAAACAAAAATATCGATAAAGCGAGTAATTTTAAGCGAATGCCGAAACGGAATCGAAACCGCCCCTTGTTGCGAACATGACTTACTTTGTGACTTTTAGCTAGACTGGTAGAACGACTCATTAAGGGTAATGGCTCATGCCGTTTTTCCAGCGATAGCCCATGCCATAAACCGTTTCGATACGATCAAACTGGCTGTCGACTTGCAGGAATTTCTTGCGAATACGTTTGATATGCGACGTGATGGTGCTGTCGTCTACTACCATTTTTGACTCATCCATCAATTGCTGGCGGCTTTTAACATGCCCTGCATACTTGGCAATGGCGTGCAGCATCCAAAATTCAGTCACAGTTAGCTCAATGCCTTGTGCTTGCCAACTGACGGTCATGCGCTTGCTGTCGATACTCAATGCACCAGTTTGTATTAGGTCTTCTGACAATTGGGGTTGATTCAACAGCGCCACTCGACGAAACAATGCTGCGATGCGCGCCAACAAATGAGGCAAACTAATGTCTTTTGTTAAGTAGTCGTCTGCCCCCATGCGTAAACCGCAAATGGTGTCGTAGTCGTTATCTCTGGCAGTGAAGAAAATAATCGGCAAGGTTTTAGATAAACTGCGTAGTTGCTGGCAAACCATAAAACCGCCATCGATCTCGTCTTGTAAACCAATATCAATAATGGCCAGGTCAGGCAGGCGCTGAGCAAAACCTTGCTCAGCCTGCCGTCGATTAGCATAACAGATAACCTCGTATCCTTGTTTTTTGAGGGCTGCGGTATAGTTTTCTCGAATAGCGAGATCATCTTCCACTAGCGCAATACGTTGAGACATAACCACACTCATATTATTCAGTGACGCACTTTACTCGGACGCGCCACTTTATTCGGTCGCGCCACTTTATTCGGTGACGTCACTATATCCTAAAAATCGCGCATTTTGCTGACATCAGGAAATTTCCATTTTTTCGCCACAATTGCTCCTAAGATTGCCATTTTTCACTCATTAAATAGCCGCAAATTCGCTGTGTAATAGCGCAACCAAAAACGCCAACTCTCTCTAAAAAAATAAAGGAACTATCATGAAATATAGCGCTATTGCACTCACCTTATCACTGCTCATCAACCACGCTTTTGCCCCACTTATTTACGCGCAAACACCGGCGCACGCACAAACAACACAGGAGAAGTCTGCACCGTCAAACACTCGAAATGATCTCGCTGGTTTTGGCTCAGGCGCATTATTAGGTACTGCAGTCGGCGGGCCAGTAGGCGGCGTAATAGGCGGTATAATGGGCCTGTTTATTTCAAATGATGTGAACAACGACAACGCTTTAGACCAAGTTCAGTCTGAACTTAAGCAAAAAGAGCAGCAATTGGCCGCCCTACAACATGCTCAGCAGCGCATGCATCAGCAAGAAAGATCCGACAATCACACCATTCTCACCGCGAGCTTAGAAAGTCATAACGATGTAGCGCAGCAAAGCACAGAGCAAACAATTGAGCCTGACTCCATAACGCCAATTGAAACAAATATTCAATTTCGCACCGGCTCTCATGCTGTTGAAACCCATTACCACAGGCAGTTAGATTTAATTGCGGCGCTTGTACGTCAAACCCCTGATCTGCAAATAACCTTAGCGGGCTACGCCGATGAACGCGGCGATTCTCATTATAACCAAGCGCTTTCTCAGCAAAGGGCTATCAGCGTTAAACGCTACTTAACAAAGCAGCACGTGCCTGGCGCACAATTGCACACTGAATCTTTCGGTGAATCCACCTTCAGCAATATGGAAAGCCACCCAGAGAGTTGGTTTTTCGCCCGTAAGGTCACGCTGTCGATCCAGGCTGCATCTCATACATCGTTAATGGCCGCTTCGGCAAGTAAATAGCGCTAAACCGGAGAACAGGAATGTCCCTATTACTTAAATTCAGCGGGCTGTTATTGATTGTTAGCACCATAGGGGTGTTGCACAGCGCAGCTTCTCAATACCTTATTCAGCCTGACGTTGAGGAAAACAAAATGTATAACAAACAACGTAACGACGGTCTTGTTGGCAGTATTAGTCGCCCAGAAACTGGGGACGACAGTGCTTCCAGCGTGTATGTGGACTCTATTAATCAAGTCGCCCAAGGCAGTCTGTTTTACTTACGTGACTCTTCAGAAGCACGCTCGCGCACGAACGGAAATGAAGGCAAAACAGGCAATCCTCCTAGTGAAAACAACAATGATGATCCCAGTCAACTTCATCAAAAACGCCGTTATCAGCTTAGTCCGCTGTTAAGTACCGATGTAAAAATCGACATAACAGGCATGATAGCCAGAACCAAGGTTACTCAGCGTTTTCATAACCCTAGTCAAGATTGGGTAAATGGGATTTACGCCTTCCCTCTACCTGAAAATGCCGCCGTTGATCATCTCGATATGCGCATAGGTGAGCGGAGGATCAAAGGCAAAATTATGCCCAAAGCACAAGCTAAGGCGCATTTCGAGCAAGCTAAAACTCAAGGTAGAAAAGCCAGTTTAATTGAGCAACATCGCCCTAACCTTTTCACCAATACTATTGCCAACATTGGCCCAAATGAATCCATCAGCATCACGATTGAATATCAACAGGTGGTTGGGTTTGACGAACAAACATTTAGGTTGCGCTTTCCCATGACAATAACGCCGCGATATTCACCCAATGACGCGACTGACAAGAGTACAGTCGCCACGGTCAATACTCAGGGTTGGGGGCAAAGCGTGACAGCAATGAGCCAGCAAATAAAAACAGCTGATGAGCCCGCCAACCCAGTCCGTATCAGTGTTGAGTTAGACAGTGGCTTTGCACTGACCGCTGACGACATTATTAGCGAACATCATCCTATCAACATCAGCCAACAAGGAGAGAGAAACGGTGGCTATCATATTGAATTGGCTCAAGAGCATATCGCCAACCACGACTTCGCTCTAACGTGGCAACCCGCCCCAGGCGATGCTCCCAGTGCAGCACACTTTAGCGAAACCCAAGGCAAATATCGTTATGGGCTAGTGATGCTTACTCCACCTGTGCAAGATGCATCTCATTCCACTGACGGTGCCGTCGCCAAACAGATGACCCCAAGAGAAGTGGTGTTCTTACTCGATACCTCAGGCTCTATGGCTGGGGAATCGATTGTACAAGCAAAGCGCGCTGTAGACTTTGCCTTAACGCAGCTGCGCCCAGAGGATAACGTCAACATTATTCAATTTAACGACTCACCCCAAGCGTTATGGAAACGTGCCATGCCCGCCACAGCAAAACATATTCAGCGCGCACGAAATTGGGTCGCCAGCTTACACGCAGATGGCGGCACTGAAATGGCACCCGCCCTGACATTGGCGTTAAACAAACCCTCACTCCATAGGGACGATAGCGATTCACTTGGCTCGCATAAGCTACGCCAAGTGGTCTTTATCACCGATGGCAGTGTCAGCAATGAGGATGCCTTAATGAGCCTGATTGAAAACAAGTTGGCTGACAGTCGCTTGTTTACTATTGGCATTGGTTCGGCGCCCAACAGTTACTTTATGACCCAGGCCGCACAAGCAGGCCGGGGCACCTTTACCTATATTGGCGACATTCAACAGGTACAACACAAAATGACGGCACTGTTTAAAAAACTGACTCGCCCTGTGATGCAAGATATACATATTGAATTCGCCCGAGAGACTGAGTTTTACCCCAGTGTTATTCCTGACTTATATGCCGCCCAGCCATTGGTTATCCACTACCGAGTGCCAGTGTCACACCTTGAAAATGGCATGCAAGTGCAACAACCCGACAATGCACTTAAGGTAACGGGTTGGCAGTCAGCACGAGCGGCATCAAGCAAACCTTGGTCAATCCGCATGCCCCTTAGCCCCATGGCCAAACGCGCTGGCTTAGGCGTTGCTTGGGCGAGAGAAAAAATCGCGCAACTCAGTCATACCTTGCGCCGTGAACGCAACAGCGATATGCGCCCAATGATGCGTAAGAAATGGCAAGATAGCATCACAAATATTGCCCTTGAGCATCATATCGTAAGTCAGTTCACTAGCCTTATTGCCGTGGATGAAAAGCCGCCTACCCCCCAAGACGTTAAACCAGAGCACGAGAACAGCAAAGACACACCCATTAACCACAACGCACCTGCTGGGCTTGCTATGGCTGGGTTACAAATGGTTGGCCAATTGCCTCAAACAGCCACCAATACCCCGCTGCATATCACCTTAGGGCTGTTACTTTTGGGAATTGCACTGTGCGCGCGCCAAAAACGATTGTCATGATTTCAGGAGCTGAACGAAGCACGCACGTGTGCGATAACGAGGCAAAGTGGACTGTGTGGTTTAGCCGAGTGAGTCTAAAAAATGCTCTGTTAAGTGCTATCTGGCTCACATGCCTAGTTGGCGGCGGGCTATTGGTTTCAAACGGTGTGTACATGTGGGCTAAGGCACAATTAGCACAAGCGCTTATCGCCAGCGCTTGGCAACGCAACGTGCATGCAGCTGAAGCTAATATTCTTTCCCATCACACTAATCAAACACTTGCAGATCAAGCCATAAGGACCAAACCTTGGCCCTGGGCTGATACCTATCCTGTGGCCAAGCTCACGTTTCCGAGTCAGTTAATAGGCTCGTTATCAGAAGATACATTATACGTTTTAGCGGGAGCATCAGGGAGCACCATGGCATTTGGGCCCGGACATATGAGTACCACCCCTCTGCCATTTGAGAGCGGCAATAGTGTCATCACAGGCCATAGAGATACACACTTCGCCGCGCTGCAATACCTCAACAAGGGAGATTCCATAGGCGTGCAAACCCTCGAAGCGCAAGGGCAGTATCGCGTCACATCGACCTTCATTGTGCATCAAAGCCAAACTCACATCATCGAGTCACAAGGCACAGATCAACTCACATTAATCACCTGCTACCCGTTTAACTCAATGATACCCAACCCGACCATGCGCTATGTGGTCAGTGCTGAGAGGGTACGATAACTCTTTGTTGCCGCACTGTTGTTTTTAACGGCAATAAGCTTCCTAAAAACACCTCATGAATGCAACTAAGTGAGGCTTTGCTGCTCGGGAAAGAGATTATTTTTTGGCTTATTTATTGCTGTTCAAATTGATTACGCAGTCCAATTTTCACCTCGGCTTAGCTAGTTACCGAGACGTTCAAGCCTTATCACTCGCACATTATTATCAACAGGGAACGACATGCAAATAAATAGCCCCGATCAAGTCAGTCGTATTTACCAAATGAGCGATAGCGCTACTTCAGTCGCCACAAATTTGAATGTGGCCAATACAAAACAGACAACAGATAAGGTAACGCTCAGTGAAGCGGGGCTAAATGCCGAAAGTAAATTGCAGGATATCGCCGCCAAGTATAATCCAAACAATATGTCGTACAATCAATTGGTTAGCATGGGTGCAGAGTTGCTCGAAAATGGATTAATAACGTCCCAAGAGAGCCTAGCCTTAATGGCTCCCCCTAGTCGAAATTTTGATCCCGATGAAAAATACGACACCGTCGCTTTAGCCAAGCTGTCAGCGGCGTTTGACCAGTCCCTAGGCAATACCCATACCAAAGATGCAACGTTAAGAGCAAGCGTACTTGAAATGTTGCAAACGATACAGAGCTTAGCGGGCAATAGCGGCAAGGAAAGCAGCCAAGCTAAAGAAGTGTGACTCCTTAAAATGGCATATTCCTAGCGACTCATATGGAACATGCTTGGTATTTACGCTAACTTTCGCATTTAGATTTCACCTAATATCACGCTCAATTCAGGCAAGGAAAAGCATGAACCTCGCTATCTTATTTATTTTTGTTCTTTATTGCGTCAATGCTGTCGCGAGTGGTGTTTACAACGAAGTACCCGTATCTATCGACCCAAACGCACGTTATGTTTTTTACTCTCACGGTTTGATTGTCGAAGGCCTTGATACAACGCCAGAACATCCATCTTGGGGCACTTATGATTTCCCAGCAATACTTGAGACATTTTCAAAGCTAGATGCCTTCATTATTGCTGAGCACAGGGCGAAAAATACCGACCCTTTTGAGCATGCCAAGAAACTTCAACATCAAGTTCAGTATTTAATTAAAAATGGCGTATCCCCAAGTAATATAACGCTAGTGGGGTTTTCTCGCGGCGGCTTTATCACCGCTATCACCTCAAGCTACCTAGCTAATAGTGATATTAATTATGTGATTTTAGCTGCTTGCACTAGCAGCCTTGCCACCCATAATGATGTGATTTTGCAGGGTAATATCTTTTCAATTCATGAGACCTCAGATACCGTTGGCTCCTGTAAAAAAGTTATACAGCGCAGTGGTGATAAGGTGGCGTCATTTGAAGAAATTTCGATTTCTACAGGGCTAGCACATGGCGCTTTCTATCGACCATATAACGCGTGGGTTGAACCACTTAAAAAATGGTTAGACAAAGAACCCGAAAAAATCGCTTATACCATCCCCAGAAGTGAGGTAGTTGAACTGGAAGAGCCTATTTCAAAAAGAGTTTATCCGCTTTTCATCAAACTTCCTCGCTCTTATCGGACCAATAAAAGCAAGGATTATCCAGTGATATATCTCACTGACGCACCATACAGTTTCCCACTGGTTTCTGGCGCTACTCGATTCCCTATGAATAGTGGCACAATGGAGGAAGCGATAATTGTAGGCATTTCATACTCCAAAGGTTCGAAAGGTGCATCAAGCAGAGTAATACCAATCCGCATTAATAAGTGACCGCCTCAGAATGCGTCCAGCGGTTTTTGATTAAGGCGTCGCTATGTAGTAATGGTTGTTCCCTTTCAAATAGTGAGAACGCAGAGCAAAAGCCGCTGGGGC
>OJDH01000223.1_pt1 | contig 37775 bp, 39 predicted proteins | sample 1592761 | NCBI WGS metagenome assembly OJDH01 (sample SAMN05416855, study PRJEB24817) | seawater metagenome | isolation source: Sea water | place: Canada:Atlantic | collected 2013-11
TACGAGATCAGCCTCGGTCTCGTGGGCTCGGAGATGTGTATAAGAGACAGGTGTACATAAGTGTCAGCACGTTTTGGCAGGTGCAGGTTCACCACATGGCTGATATCCGCCAGATCCAGACCACGCGCTGCGACATCGGTCGCAACCAGCATCTGTATGCGGCCTTTACGCAGCTTTTTCATCCGCTCATTACGCAGGCCCTGAGGCATTTCGCCGTGCAGGCCATCACACATGATGTTGAAACTGCGGACCTTGTTAACCCATGGGTCAACCTGGCTGCGTGAGGCAACAAAAATCAGTACTTTCTGCACCCCTTCGGATTTCAGAATGCGCTGCAGCAGGGCGGCTTTATGGTCGTCGTTGTCGGCCCGGTAGACAAACTGCTGAATGTTTTTGGTCACCCCGCGTGGATTTTCGATCTCCACGGTAACAGCTTCTTCATTCAGCAGATCATCCGCCAGCGGCTGCACTTTGTCGCCTTCAAGGGTGGCAGAGAACAACAGTGTCTGACGGTCTTTCGGGGTCAGGTCAGCGATTTTGCGAATATCATCAATAAAGCCCATGTCCAGCATGCGGTCGGCTTCATCAATGATAAGCTGCTGCACAATTGACAGGTCCAGCCAGCCTTTCTCATCCATTTCGATCAGGCGGCCCGGCGTTGCAACCAGCACATCCAGTGGCTCACTGAGCAGTTTCTGCTGCATGCCGTAGGGCACACCGCCGACGATGATATCGGAACGGATCTGGGTAAATTCAGTCATCTGCTGAATCACCTGCAAAGTCTGGCGCGCCAGCTCTCGGGTCGGGCTGAGGATCACGACGCGCGGAGAGCTGCTGCTTTCCTGCTTATCCAGAATATGTTGCAGGGCCGGCAGAACAAAGGCCAGCGTTTTGCCAGTACCCGTTGGCGCAGAGGCAAGAATGTCCTTAGCGTCCATAATAAGTGGAACTGCCTGCTGCTGAATGGGGGTTGGGGTGGTCAGTTCCTGTTCAGCCAGGGCCTGGATCAACTCAAGATCAAATTGAAGATCAATAAAAGACATGGTGTTTCTCGGCAGCAGTCAATGGAATGGCGCGGTGAATTGTCGCCAGCAGTACCACCGCAGGAGGCGGGGGGCTGCATAAAGGCGCATAGCATACCCGAACGTACCATAAATTAAAGGAGTGGGGCCGATAGGTTGAGTTCGGGCTAGTGGTGCGAAGGATCATTCTGTAAAATTCGCGCCTTCGTTTTTAATGACCATTTGCGAGACAAAAGATTTGGCAGCATCAGAATTCCGCCCAGGCCAGCGTTGGATCAGTAATACTGAGTCCGAGCTGGGGCTGGGTCTTGTGGTTGAAGCCACAGCCCGTCGTGTAGAAATTCAGTTTCCGGCGGCAGAAGAGGTGCGTACCTATGCGCTGGACAACGCGCCTGTCAGCCGGGTGATTTATCCGGTCGGTGAAAACGTTCAGGCATCAGACGGTGCCAGTCTCAAAATTGTTGAGCGGATGGAGAATAACGGCGTCTGGTTGTACATGACCGAAGACGACGACGGCGAAAGCCGCATCCTGCCGGAATCCGAACTGGCCGCCAGCGTTCAGTTCAGCCGCCCGCAGGACCGCCTGTTCGCCGGTCAGGTCGATAAGAACCGGGCTTTCCGCTTGCGCGTCGAAACCCTGGAGCATCAGCACCGTCTGCAACATAACCGTGGCTATGGCCTGATGGGCCCGCGTGTCCAGCTGTTGCCGCACCAGTTCTATATTGCTGATCAGGTCGGTAAGCGTCAGGCACCCCGTGTGTTGCTGGCCGATGAAGTGGGGCTGGGTAAAACCATTGAAGCGGGTCTTATCCTGCATCAGCAGATCGTTACCGAACGTGCCCGTCGCATCCTGATCATGGTCCCCGACAGCCTGGTCTACCAGTGGCTGGTGGAGATGCTGCGCCGGTTCAACCTGACCTTCTCGGTGATGGATGAGCTGCGTTGTATGACCTGGGAGATGGGCAACGACGGTAACCCGCTGGAAAGCGCACAGCTGATCCTGTGCAGTCAGTCCTTCCTGACCGGTAACGAGCAGCGTTTGCAGCAGGCACTGGAGGTTGAGTGGGATCTGATGATCATCGATGAAGCTCACCACCTGGGCTGGAGCCCGGAAGCGCCTAGCCATGCTTATCTGACAGTCGAGAAACTGGCTCGCCATATCCCTGGCGTCCTGTTGCTGACCGCAACGCCAGAACAGCTGGGGCTGGACAGTCACTTTGCCCGTCTGCGTTTGCTGGACCCGGATCGTTACTATGATCTGGAAACCTTCCGCAAAGAAGAGCAGGGCTATCTGGAAGTCAGCGCGCTGGTGAATGAGCTGGTGGCCGAAGACGCTGACCTGCAGCTGATGAACAAAAACAGTGAGCTGAGCCAGGCACTGATCGGCTTCCTGGGCGAAGAGACCTGGGCCGCTCAGCAGCAGCAACTGGAACTGGAAGCCGAACCGGCCATTGAAAGCTTCCTGGATCAGCTGATCGACCGTCATGGTACGGGCCGCGCACTGTTTCGTAACACCCGCGATGGTGTTGATGGCTTCATGACTCGCCACCTCAACACCCATCCGCTGGAGATGCCGGAAGCCTTTGAAATGGCCTCTGTGGATGCCCCACTGACTGATCAGCTGCGCTCAGAAAAGCTGCTGGGTGAAGACTGGCTGCTGGAAGACCCACGTGTACAGTGGCTGATCGACTGGCTGAAAACCCGTCGTACCGAGAAAACCCTGCTGATCTGCCACGATGCCAAAACAGCCAATGCGCTGGAAGAGCACGTGCGTCTGCGTGGTGGTGTGCGCTCTGCCGTGTTCCATGAAGGCATGACACTGATCAACCGTGACCGTGCGGCAGCCTACTTTGCTGACACCGAAGAGTATGCCCAGGTACTGATCTGTTCCGAGATCGGCAGTGAAGGGCGTAACTTCCAGTTCGCCGAACACCTGATCATGTTCGATCTGCCGCTCAACCCGGATCTGCTGGAGCAGCGTATCGGTCGGCTGGACCGTATCGGCCAGCGCCATGATATTCAGATCCATGTGCCGTACTACGAAGACAGTGCCCAGCACCGTCTGGTGGAATGGTTCCACGAAGGCATTGATGCCTTCGAACAGACCTGTCCGGCAGGCCAGGCACTGTATCAGCAGTTCGCTGAACCGCTGCATGATGTGCTGTTGGGCCAGGCGACCGGCGCGGATATCGAAGCGTTGATGCGTGATACCCGTATCGCGGCAGAAGAAACTCGCCAGACGATGCAGAAAGGCCGTAACCGCCTGCTGGAGATGAGTTCCTGCCGGCCAATGCGGGTAGAGCCGTTGCTGGCTGATGTTGATGAAGAGAGCAACCCGCTGGCGATCACCAACTACATGGAGCGGGTGTTTGACCACTTCGGAGTAGAAAGTAGCGCTCAGGATCAGAACTCCACCATCGTTCGCCCTGGCGATCATATGCTGGTGTCTGCATTCCCGGGCCTGCCTGAAGATGGCTTCACTGGCACCTTCCAGCGTAACGAAGCGCTGTCCCGCGAAGACATTCAGTACTTCAACTGGGAACACCCGATGGTGTCCGGTGCCATGGAGATGATCCTGGGCAACGAGTACGGCAATGCCACGGTTTCTTCTATCAAACTGCCATTGCCACCGGGTACACTGCTGCTCGAAGGTATTTTCCGGTTGAATTGCGCTGCGCCTAAAGCCGCCCAGATTGGTCGCTTTATGCAGAACGCCAGCAGCCGGGTCGTGGTTGATGTTACCGGTAATGATCTGACCAAAGTGCTGACCAGCGCGCATCTGAACCAGCTGTGTGAGCGTTTGCCAAAACGCACCGCTCAGTCATTGGTGCAACAGGCCCGTACAGAAATTGATCAGATGGTGACGAAGCTGGAGCGTATCGCTGCGCCACAGGAAGCACAGTTGCTGGACGACGCCCGTGCGCGTTGCCATCAGGATAAAGATGCTGATATCGAACGTCTGCAGGCCCTGTCTGCGGTCAACCCGGCGATCAGTGAAACCGAAGTAGCGGAACAGGTTGCCCTGCGTGATCAGTTGCTGGGTTACCTGGACAACGGAAAACTGGTGCTCGACGCCATCCGTCTGGTCATTGTTACTGACTGACTGAAGTGAGCGTGTAAAAAAGGGCTACCGCGAGGTAGCCCTTTTTTGTTTATGCCTGGGTGTCAGCTGCGCTGAAAGGCACCGCTATGACGGTGGGTCTACGCGTTTGGTGGTGGAGGTATTAATATGAAACCAGCTGGCAATGGAGTATCGATCATGATGAGCAGGTAGTACCTCATGGGGAAACTCATCACTGAGAAAAACAACAACGGTACCGAAGTCCGGTATCACCTTTATACCTTGCTGATCCTCTGCGTTCTCAAACAGCACCAGCTCGCCGCCATTTTCGGCTTTCCAGTCATGATTGAGATAAACAACAATCGACAGAATCCGGTTTCCTTCACCTTTAAACGCATCAAAATGGCGTTTATAAAAATCCCCAGGTGAATAATGTGCAAAATGACTTTCAGAGGAGAATAAACCGAGGAATAAATGGCGATTAAAAAACTGCTGTGCTTCATCCAGCCAGTTTAACCAGTCACGACCGGCATCCGACGCATCTGTTATCCAGCAGATCTCATCTTTTCGTATGGACTCATGTCGGGTTAACTGTTGGTTACGGCCAATTTCAGCCTGGTGAAACGCATCTTTCTCCATACTTATTAACTGCTGAAGAAGATCTTCACCTAACTGTTCAGGTAATGCTAGCGGATTAATACTGTAACCGGTGGACCTTAAGTCGTCTGATATTTTAGTAAAGAGCGCTGTATTATTTTTAACTTCATTTGAAGAACTAAGAGAGTGAGTCATTACTATTAATACTCCAGGTGGTTAAAAATCATTATTTTCAACCTGAGTTTATAGTAGAACTCCTGATTAAAGATTGAGCATAACAGAACAAGGCGACAATACGAGACTTTTCAATGACTTTCGACAGATTGTCATGCTGCTGGCAATGCCTTAGCATTTCAGGCCACAGGCTGGCAGGGCTGTGGCCTGTCTGGCGCTTAGCTAACCAGGGCTTCAAATCCTTTTGCTGCCATGGTCGGGGTAAACGCCTGTACCTCATACGTTGCCAGCTGCTCCCGGTAGAACGGGTCCTGCTCGAGAATAGCCTGCAGCGCTTCCCGATCATCAACGGTCGCGATAATAATGCCCCCAGTACGCGGTTCTTTACGGCCAGACATAAGAAAGTGACCGCTTTGGTAAGCGTTTTTAAGATAAGCGATATGCTCATTCAGGTGTTTATCAACATCGCTCAGATCACAGGTGTAGGTTAATGAGACTATAAACACGGAAGGCTCCTTGCTTGAATTAAATAAAATGCCGGGTTATCAAATGCTGGTTTCTTGCTGCGTCGTACAGTGAATGCTTCCGCCACCGGAGGCAATCGCATCGGTGCGTATCTGTTCAATTATTCTATCCGGGAAAACCTTTTTCAGGGTGTCTCTGGCTTTTTTATCGGCAAAGGTATCACCGAAGCCTTGCATGATAATGGCGTTATTACAGACATAGTAACCAATATAACCCGCCGCAAAGTCTTCTGGTTCATACGCCTCATCAATCTCATCCGGGGTATCAATGATAATAACCTCAAGCCTGTTGCCATCAGCATCCGTGCTGTTGCGCAGGCGGGCTATATTATCGCGTGTGACAGCATAGTCAGGCGACGCTTGATAATTATCCCGGCTGACAACCACTTCGCCAGATCTGGCAAATCGGGCATAAAAATCGGTATGGGCGTCAGTGATATCTTTGCCCTTAACACCGTCAAGCCAGATAATCTTTCGCAGCCCCAGTAAGGCTTTTAACTCGGCTTCTACTTCCTGCTGCGTGAGGTGTGGATTACGGTTGCGATTGAGTATGCAGCTTTTTGTCATAATGGCGGTACCGTGGCCATCGACTTCAAAGCAACCACCCTCAAGTACCAGGTCTGTTTCTTCCCGTATGGCACCCGACTGTTTGGCGATGATACGGGCAACCAGAGCGTCCTGTGAGTGCTCCTGTTTATTGCCCCAGCCATTAAAATTAAAGTCGACCGCATATTTCTGCCCATCACTGCCTTGCACAAAGGCTGGCCCGGTATCACGCAACCACAAATCGTCTGTGGCAAACTCGACCAGCGTGATGGGGAAGGGGTGTGCCGTTAAACCGCCGAGCAAGGCAACGGCTTCATCATAGTCATCAGGGCTGACCAGCATGGACACCGGCTCGTACTTGGCGATGGTGCGGGCGATCAGGGCCAGGTTACGTTTCACCCCGGGGATCTGTTGTGCCGACCAGATGTAATCATTAGCCACAAACGACATCCATGTTCTGTCATGGCGGTGGCTTTCATCAGGCATCGACAGCGTGGTTGCTGCTGAAGCGGCAGCCCCTGCGCGACTGCTCAGTGCGAACCCGCCAGACAGTAAACAGGCGTACTTTATAAAACGTCTTCGTGTGCTCATCTCGGGTAACCGTTAATAATCCTGTGGTCGTTATATCAGAAAACCGGCTTCCCGACGTGGCGCAAAGAGATTTTGCCTGGCTGGCGCAATTGGCTGTCTGGCTGAAACGACGCACCAGGTAGTCATTCTCTGTACGTTCAGCCGGGTGTTCAGGGTCTACACTGAAAATAGCAGTCAAAAGGAACTGAGAAGGGGTCTGCTATGAATGCACCTGTATCTCTGAACTGTGATATCGCGCAGTGTTTTTGTGAAACACCGCTGGATGAACTTCGAGTCTGGGCCGTGCGGAAATACCAGATGGGGCTGACAACCCAGGCGCTGATGGCGCAAGCAAAAACGGACCATGATCGGGAGGTCATTGCTATTGTGGCACTGTTTGATGTGCCGGAAGAGGAACTGCTGCGGTTACTGGGGCCTTTGGGGGTACCCGAGCACCATATACTGCACTGCCGGGAACACTTTCGGGATTTGTTGAGCTGAGAAGCCACTGTTTTTAACAGGGGTACTGGCTGGCTGAGCATAGTCGCGGTACCCCGCTGCAAGATGGCTTTTTCCTGACACAGGGGAGAGGGGCTCTGCAGCGACGCCATTGCTGGCGACACGTAGACGTATTCAAACGGTACGGATATATCGTCCACCGTGCTGCACTGGCTGAATTTGCTCATTATTCACTGCGTCTGTTTCCTATCCCCGTTACACTCTTCATTCCCAATACCTTTCGGAGCACGAACCATGATTAAAGTGGGTGATTCTATCCCAGCGGTAAACCTGACCGCGATTACTGGTGATGAACAGCAGACGGCCACAGCAGACACGCTGTTCGCCGGTAAAAAAGTGGTGCTCTTTGCGGTGCCGGGTGCGTTCACCCCGACCTGTTCTAACGCACACCTGCCAGGCTTTGTGGTGCAGGCCGACGCGTTTGCCGAGAAGGGCGTTGATATGATCGCCTGCCTGTCCGTCAACGATGCCTTTGTAATGAAAGCCTGGGCCCAGGCACAGAATGCCGAACAGCTGACCATGCTGGCCGATGGCGGCGCAGCGTTTAGCGAAGCGCTGGGCCTGACCATGGCCACCGGCGAATTTGGTGGTGTACGCAGCCAGCGTTTTGCGATGATCATCGACAACGGCACCGTCACCAGCCTGCAGGTTGAAGCACCAAAAAGCTTCGAAGTGAGCAGCGCTGAAGCGATGCTGAAACTGCTGTAAACGCCAGCTCCACACCGTGCTGGATACCCTCAGCGCGGTGAGCTGTGAAAGTTGACGCGGCTTGAGTCCGAGTCGCGTTGCCTCACCGCCAGTGTTCACAAGGAGAGATACGATGGAAAGCATGGGAATAATCGGCTTTGTGTTTGGCCTGGCCGCACTGAGCTTTACTCTGCAATCACAAAAGAAGATCAAGGAACTGGAACAGCGGCTGGAACAGCTTGAACGGCCAGGCTCAGACTCCGGCCCGGATGTTGAAGCAGATACTCAGGCGTGAACGCAACGACGGTACCCCCGTTACTGCGGTGTTTCTGATGCCATCAACAAGGCTGATCGTCATCCTCAGCATTCTGCTGAAAAAGGGGCGTGCTGGAGCCTGATGTTATGACAGAGAGCCACAGGCACCTGTTATGTGTTTCTTTCATTGCTCGTGAACATACGTTTACGCCCGGCATATTTTTCATACAGCTCATTGTGAGCAGCCATAGAAAAGGTATCTTTTCTTTCTGGGTATTGGCCTATCCAGTCAATCAGCATGCCTAAGTTTGCATCCTGAGCGTCTCTGGTTGCGTATTTATGAGGCTCCCAGGGCCGGTTTCTGGCATTACTGATACAGGCATCAACAGGGAGGTTCATAAAGATTATTTCAGTGGACTCTGCAATCGCTATTTCAAGCAAGTCTGAATAACAGCCTTCAATCACCCAGCTTTCGTTTGATTCGATAAATATGGAAATATCTTGCTGGGAATCCACTAATGGTTTTCTGGACGGTGGTGATGAAGGAAGCCATGCAATAGTGTCCAGGTCCAAATGGGCCAGGGTATATTTCAGGCACAACGCCCTGGCAAGAGTCGACTTGCCGGAGCCAGAATTGCCAAATATCAATATTCTTCTCACTCTCAGACCTCTAGTGACATATAACGCCTGATTTACCGGCCTGGTGAAGGTGGCCGCGCAGTAAAGCTCCCGCGTAATGAGTTGTAATGCTCACTGTTCTCTACTGACACCGTTTGACAGTAGCACCCTGTATTGTCTAACAAAACCGGGCAAACAAAGAGATGAAATATGTTCACTATTGACTCAATCGTTCTTTATGTCGAAAACGTTGACCTGAGCAAAGACTTTTACGCTGATATTTTTAACTGTGAACCACAGATGCTATCGCCTACATTCGCTCTGGTAGAGTTCGCGTCAAATGTAAACCTTACGCTTAAGCAAGCAGCAGACCTGACACCCGCCAGCAACATCAGGGGTGGGGGCACTGAGCTATCCATCTCCGTTACCGATAAAGGCACATTTGATGCGCTTTACCAGGCGTGGAAAAGCAAAGGTGTTGAGTTTGCGCAACCACCAGTAGAGCTTGTCTTTGGGATCAGTTTTGTAGCGATCGACCCTGATGGGCACCGTATTCGAGTATTTACCAGGTAATCAGCCTCAGGCCACCGAGGCTATCATTGCTGAAAAGCTCCAGGAAATGGCCCTGCCACCCGCCGCCGTGAAGCCGTAACGCTCTGGAAGAGGCGGGTAAGGCCGGAGCGCAGGTTAGTAACCGGCTGACGTTGCCTTATTTCAGCTTGCCTTTCAGGCGATCAAAGGCGGTACGGATCTCATCATTAGTCGTTTCTGTCTCGGCCAGCGACAGATCATACCCGGTGCCTTTTTCAGCCTTCTGCATGATAAATACCTTCTTATCACCCTTTAACATCACCCTGGCCAACCCACCTGCCTTGAGGACCTTATCTAACGCCTTATGCGTATCTGGCTCGACCGGGATCAAAGAGCCGTCGATCTTCTTTTTCTTCATTACACATCCTCTAACAGCAGTGATGCGCCGTATTAAGCACCTAAGGCTTTGTATTGTATCGTTAATGTGGGGGGATTGCTGGGGGGAGGTTGTTTTTGGCTGTGGGGTTGTGGGCGTTGCCGATGTGAATCGCTTCAGTGTCAGAGGGGGGAACTTGAGCCAACTGACGTTTTTGTCCGGGATCATTAGACCACTACAGTTCACCCGTCTGAGAGGAACGTGTCGAATATGCATTACCACGCAGAGCGTGGGAACGAGATTCAGTGCCTAAGGCGCATTACCCAGAAAAGCGCTCGAAACCAGCTATGGCAAAGGTTTCATGTATAGGCGGCTATGGACTCCTGCCTTCGCAGGAGAGACGGGGTTCTATTAAAATTCCCCGTATCTCGATTCTTTCACAGCCTCAGAGCGTGGGAGCGAGGTTTATCCACCACAAGGCTGAGCACCCACACAGATAGTTGATTAATTAATATGTTAACTATATATTGCTTAACATGTTACTTATCAGCGAGATGATCAAACCATGCTGACACCCGAACAGATCAACAACGCTGCCACCCAGCTGTACACCGCTGAGCGTGAGCGCACACAGATTCCGGCGCTGACCCTGGCGCACCCTGAGATGACCATGGATGACGCCTACAAAATCCAGAAAACCTGGGTTGATCGCAAGATCGCCGAAGGGGCCAGGGTACGTGGTTACAAGATTGGCCTGACCTCCCGCGCCATGCAGATGGCGGTGAATATCGATCAGCCGGATTACGGCGTGTTGCTGGACGATATGTTCTTTGAAGATGGCGCGGAAATCCGCGCTGCTGATTTTCTGGACCCGCGTATCGAAGTCGAGCTGGCCTTTGTGCTCAAGGATCGGCTGGAAGGGGACAACATCACCATTTTTGATGTGCTTAACGCCACCGATTATGTGATCCCGTCGCTGGAGCTGATCGCGGCGCGTTGCCACCGCACCGACCCGGAAACCGGTTACACCCGCAAGGTGCTGGACACCATCTCCGATAACGCCGCCAATGCCGGGATTATCCTGGGTGGCCGGCCGATCAAACCGATGGACATGGACCTTCGCTGGGCTGGGGCCTTGCTGTACCTCAACGGCCAGATTGAAGAGACCGGGCTGGCGGCGGGTGTGCTGGGCAACCCGGCCAACGGTATCTGCTGGGTGTGCAAGCGTTTTGCTCCCCACGGTGTAGCGCTGGAGCCAGGCCAGGTGGTGCTGTCCGGTTCATTCACCCGCCCGGTGCCGGTGAAAGCCGGTGACACCGTGCATGCCGATTACGGCCCATTGGGCGGTATCTCAGTGCGCTTCGTCTGAACCTTTACCCCGAGGAGAACGGACCATGGAACTCCCCATCAATCACTTTAAACAGGCGCTGCACAGCGATGCTACCCAGTGGGGGCTCTGGCTGGGGCTGCCGGATACCAGCTGTGCCGAGATCTGCGCCGGTGCAGGGTTTGACTGGCTGCTGATCGACGGCGAACACGCGCCCTTTGATAACCGCAGCATTATGGCCCATCTGCAGGCGATCGCGCCGTATCAGGTGCCCGCCATTGTTCGCCCACCGGAGGGTCGTACAGCCCTGATCAAACAGCTGCTGGATATCGGCGCGCAGACGCTGCTTATTCCGATGGTCGACACCCCAGCACAGGCTGAACAGCTGGTGCAGGCTGTGCGCTACCCGCCGCAGGGCATCCGTGGCCTGGGCACCTCGCTGGCACGGGGGGCGAACTGGAACCGGATTCCGGGGTATCTGCAACAGGCTAATGAACAGGTCTGCCTGATTGTGCAGGCCGAAACGACCACGGCGATGGATAACCTGGCTGAGATTGCCGCCATTGATGGCGTGGATGCGGTGTTTATCGGCCCGTCTGATCTGTCGGCTTCGATGGGTCATGTCGGCAACCCGGATCATCCCGAGGTGGTTGCGGCTATTGAGCAGGGCATTCGCACCATTAACGCGGCGGGTAAAGCGGCCGGGCTGATGTCGCTGAACCAGCAACAGGCCCGTCATTACGTTGAGGTGGGGGTGAAATTTGTCGGTATCGGCGTGGATACGCTGTTGCTGGCTAATGGGGCCAAAGCGCTGATTAACGCCTTTCGTAATGATGAAATCCTGGAAAGTGCCAAGGGTTCCAGCGGTTATTAATACGTCGGATACGGCGGGGTGTCACTGCTAAAGGGCATCGCCAGCAAGCTGGCTCCTACGGTAACAGCGGGCGTACCGGCCCCTCGTGGTCCACATACTGAATATAAGGATTCAAAGCGATGCAAAATGCACTTAACACAACCGCCAGCAGCAAGTGGGTCTGCGTGGCGCTGAATGATCTGCAGCAGCTCAAGGCACTGCAGGGCACGTTTAACGAAGCGCCGTATAAGCAGCCACCGACGCAACCGGTGCTGTATTTCAAACCCCGCAACACCTGGAACGTCGACGGCGCGACCATCGACGCTCCGGTGGGTGAGCCGCTGGTGGTGGGTGCCAGTATCGCGGTGATTATTGAGCGCGAGTGTTGCCGGGTCAGTGCTGATCAGGCGCTGGACTATGTGGTGGGCTATCGTCTGCTGCATGACTTCTCCCTGCCGGAGCAGAGCTACTACCGCCCGGACATCAAAGGTAAATGCCTGGATGGCAGCGCACCGCTGAGCGAGGCGCAACTGGCGGTGACGGCTATCGACACTCCCAACAGCCTGGTGGTGACGACCGATGTGAATGGCGTGCGGGTCGCGGAACAGTCGGTCAGCCAGCTGCACCGCAATATCAATACGCTGATCGAAGCGGTGTCTCACATTATGACCCTGCAGCCAGGGGATCTGATTGCGGTGGGCTTTCCTGGTGAGCGGATTGCGCTGCAGCCAGGTGACCAGGTGAAATCTGAAATTGTCGGGCATATCGCCTTAACCAACAGCGTAGGGGAGTTAAGCGCATGAGACGGGCACGGGTATTACATAACGACATTGAGCTGGATATCACCATTGATGAGCATGATCAGCTGCGCACCGAAAACGGTGAACTGCTGAATGAAGCAGATATCAGCTGGCTCTGCCCGGTGAAAGAATCGGGCACTATCTTTGCGCTGGGCCTGAACTACGCCGACCATGCCTCCGAGCTGGCGTTCGCGCCACCCACGGAACCGCTGGTGTTTCTTAAAGGGGCCAACACCCTGACCGGCCATAAACAGCCTGCTTACCGGCCCGATAATATCGAGTTTATGCACTACGAGTGTGAGCTGGTGGCGGTGATTGGTAAGACGGGTAAAAACATCAAACGTGAAGACGCGCTGGAGTACATCGCCGGTTACACGGTCTGTAATGACTTTGCCATCCGGGATTACCTGGAGAACTACTACCGGCCCAACCTGCGGGTGAAAAGCCGTGACTCGCTGTGCCCGATCGGCCCCTGGATGGTGGATGCTTCTGATCTGCCAGACACCAGCAGCCTGAAGCTGACCACCCATGTGAATGGTGAGCTGACGCAGGAAGGCACCACGGCGGACATGATCTTTGACCTGCCGTTTCTGATCGAACACCTCAGCGCCACGATGACCCTGCAGCCCGGCGATATGATCGCCACCGGCACGCCAAAAGGGCTCAAGGATATGCAGCCAGGCGACACCGTGGTGTGTGCCATTGAAGGCGTCGGCGCGCTGGAAACCCGGATCGTTTCCGAGCAGGATTTTTACGGCGACACCTATTAATCATTGGTGACTTGAAGCCTTGTAGCAGCGACGTCCCGTCGCGTCAGCTATTCAGGGATCGCCAGCAAGCTGGCTCCTACGGTAGTGGATTGGCTTTCGTAGGAGCGAGCTTGCTCGCGAAGGGCTGCCATCAATAGCCGATCCGATCCGCCAGGTTACCCGGATAATTAAAAGAGAACACATTCATGACAACTGAACTGAACCGCAATATCGATAAAGCGCAGCAGTATCTGGCGCGTTTTAAAGAAACCACGCTGGGCCATTACATCAACGGTGGCTGGACCCTGGGCAGCGAAGGTGAAACCTTCGATAACCTGACACCCGTCGATAACAGCTCGCTGGGTAAGGTCGTTAAAGGCACGGTTGCCGATGTGAACGCCGCCTGTGATGCGGCTGCCAGCGCGTTTGATGGCTGGGCGGAGATGCCCGGTGCGCAGCGTAAAACAATCCTCCATAAACTGGCGGATGCCATCGAAGCGCGCGCTGAAGAGATCGCCCTGGTGGAGTCCAGCGATTGTGGTCAGCCGTTGCGCTTTATGCGCCAGGCGGCGGTACGTGGTGCAGCCAATTTCCGCTTCTTTGCCGATAAAGCCCCGGAAGCGCGCAATGGTCTGTCACTGCATCAGGATCAGCACACCAACTTCACCGTGCGTAACGCGATCGGCCCGGTGGCGGTGATCACGCCCTGGAACACGCCGTTTATGCTCTCCACCTGGAAGATCGCCCCGGCGCTGGCGTCCGGTTGTACGGTAGTGCATAAACCGGCCGAGTTCAGCCCGCTGACGGCAGCGATTCTGGCGGAATGTGCTGCAGAGGCAGGGCTGCCTGCTGGCGTGTGGAACATGGTGAATGGCTTTGGTGAAGTGGCGGGTAAAGCCCTGACTGAGCACCCGGCGATCAAAGCGGTGGCCTTTGTCGGTGAAACCGGTACCGGTTCGATGATCCAGGCCCAGGGTGCGCCAACACTGAAGCGTGTTCACTTCGAGCTGGGCGGTAAAAATCCGGTGATCGTGTTTGATGATGCCGATTTCGACCGCGCGCTGGATGCCGTGGTGTTCATGATTTACAGCCTTAACGGCCAGCGCTGCACCAGCTCCAGCCGCCTGCTGATCCAGTCGGGGATCAAGGATAAATTTCTGGCTGCCCTGAAAGCGCGTGTCGACAACATCTGTGTTGGCCATCCGCTGGACCCGGCGACAGAGGTCGGCCCGCTGGTACATAAAACGCACTATGAAAAAGTACTCAGCTACATGACTGCCGCCCGTGAAGACGGCGCGACCATTGCCGCTGGGGGTGAGGCGCGCAGTGATCTGGGGCCTGGTAACTATGTAGCCCCGACGCTGTTCACTGAAGCGAATAACCAGATGAAAATCGCCCGCGAAGAGATCTTCGGCCCGGTGCTGACGGCCATTGAATTTGAAACCGAAGCTGATGCCATCGCCATCGCCAATGACACCCCGTACGGCCTGTCAGGCTACATCTGGACCAGCAACACCGGCCGCGCCATGCGCATGGCGAACAAGGTTCAGGCGGGTATGTTGTGGGTGAATTCTGAAAATAACCGCAACCTGCCATCGCCGTTTGGCGGGGTGAAAATGTCGGGTGTAGGCCGTGATGGTGGTGACTGGAGCTTTGATTTCTACATGGAAACGAAGAACGTCTGCATCGCCCATGATCTGCATAGCGTACCGGTGCTGGGGCGTTAAGGAACTATAAGGGATCGCCAGCAAGCTGGCTCCTACGGTGGTGCGGTGGTTTGCCGGCTTATGTGGGACCGGTGTCTTCACCGGGAAGCTCTTGCTCTGATTCTGCGGGGTCGCCAGCATGGTTTGATCCCCCCGCGCTGCTTTACAGCTTTGTGCTCCTTGCCGTGGCGATGCCCACGGCTTTTTTCGTTGTTAAACTGAGTCATAACAGGAGGTGCCCATGCCGCACTTTATTATGGAATATTCCGCTAACCTGGATAACGATCTCGATATTCCTGAGCTGTTTCGCCAGCTTAATGAAACCGCCATCGCTACCGGAGTGTTTCCCATCGGTGGCATCCGTACTCGGGCTGTGCGTTGCGAGTATTATCGGATTGCTGAAGGTGATCCTGAAAACACCTTTGTCCATCTCACCGCTAAAGTGGGGGCCGGGCGTGCGCCTGAGGTGCTTAAAGCGGCCGGGGATCAGGTGTTTGAAACCTTCACGGCCTGTCTGCAGCCGATCTTTGATTGCCGTTATATGAGCATCGGTTTCGAGCTGACCGAGCTGCATCCCACGTTGAACTATAAGCAGAACAACATTCATCAGAAGCTGGCGGGGCAGGGCTGATCTCAGCCCTGACTGCTGCTGGCCAGCAGCACGCCCGCACCCATAAAGAGCCCGCCGGTGGCGCGGTTCAGACGGCGAGCGCCGCGTGAGGTTTTAATAAAACGGGTGATGTTCAGGCCGAACAGGGCATACACCGCAGCGGCGACATATTCTGTTAGCAGATAAGTGCCGCCGAGTACGACAAACTGCTCGGTGGCGGGCAGGGCGGGGTTGATAAACTGCGGGAAGACCGCCGTAAATAGCAACAGCGCCTTGGGGTTGCTGATCGCGACCAGAAACTCCTGCAATGCCAGTTTCAGCAACGCAGGCGGTGTTCGGTAAGCCGTTGCGCTGGGTGTTTCATCCGTGCCAGTGAACTGTCGGCTGCGCCAGCTTTTGATACCCAGATAAATCAGATAGAGCGCACCCACCCATTTCAGTACGGTAAATGCCAGTACAGAAGAGGCCAGCATGGTGCCCAGGCCGATGGCGGTAATGGTGATCAGAATGGCGAACGCCAGTACCCGACCGGTGGTGGCCAGTACGGCCGTCGCAAAGCCAGAGGTAATACCATTGCGCATCGACATAAAGTTGTTCGGGCCAGGGCTTAGCGCCAGCAGCTGGGCGACGGGCAAAAACAACAGCGCATCCAGTAACGTCATGCGGCTAACTCCCTGACAGGTATTCTGAGTGATGAATCAGGCAGTATAAGGCTGGAATTCTCTGTCGCAATGGCTTAATAGAACGATAACGATGCTGATGCAGGCGGGGGTGTCGCGGCGGGAGGAAAGACGTCACCCAGCGGGTTAGCTGAGTGACGTTAAAAATGTTTTTACATCGGCCACCTCATCTCGCCCATGGCGACTTTGGCACTCAGTTCCAGGCCACTGACATTGCTGAAGTCCGGGTAGAGTTGCTTCATCCGGGCGACCAGGTCAGCGCCATCTTTGGCCAGCGCCATCTGCTGTTCAAAGTTACGAATATACTGGCGGGTGTGTTCAACCGGAGCCATGCTCATTTCGCTGTCGCCAATCACGTGGCCTGGAATGATCTTCTCTGGCTGCAATGCAACGATGTTGTCCAGTGTTTTCAGCCAGCTGCGACGGGATTCAGGCGTCTGATTGTCGGCCATCCAGACATGCAAATTTTCAGACAGCACCACGCCGCCAGTTACCGTTTTGATGGAAGGGATCCACAGTACGGTATGGGTTGGGTCATGGCTGTCCAGACCGACAATCTGCACGGTCTGGCCGTCCACCATCAGCGTATCGCCTTTGATTGCCTGTGGCAGTGCCAGCCGTTTCGGTGCGTTCTCTTTCAGAATAGGGCCCCAGTAATCCAGCTTTGGCTGTGCACTGGCCTTGATTTTCTTCACCGTCGTCGGGGACGCGTAGAACGTTACACCGGGGAAGTTATCGGCGATCAGATCCAGCCCGAAGTAAAAATCAGGATCGTAGTGGCTGATATATACCGCGCTGAGTCTTTTACCGCTGGCGCGGATCTTGTCCACCAGCACCTGAGCGTCGTTGCGCTGGAACGGTGCATCTACCAGCAGCACTTCATTTTCACCGCTGATCAGGCTGGACATCACCGGGAACAGGCTGGCCGCGCCTGGATTGAAGGTATCAACGGTAAGCGGGTGTTCAGGCGCAGAGTTAACGGCAGCGCAGCCGACCAGGCCGCTGGCAGCGATGCAGGTAGCAAGCAGGGTGGAGCGGAAGGTTTTAAACATGGCGGCGTCTCTTTGATCAGTTAAGATGTGAACTGACTGTAGATTGCGTACAACGGTTAAAAAACTAGAATAAGATCGACTAACTATTGCGTGGATCGGTGTAATGGACAGGCTTATCGCGGCAGATGTGTTTATCAACATTGTGGAGCAGGGCAGTATGACGGGGGCTGCCAATGCACTGGACATGTCCCGTTCCATGATCAGCCGTTATCTGAGCCAGATGGAAGACTGGGCCGATACCCGCTTGTTGCACCGTTCTACCCGTCGCCTGAGCCTGACGCCCGCCGGTGAGCAGGTGCTTGAACATTGTCGGGCGCTGCTGGCGATGGCCGCTGAAGTCCCGGTCGCGGGTGCGCTGGACAGTAAAGCCCCCAGCGGCCAGTTACGCATTAGCTGTTCGCAGACATTTGCCCAGGAAGCGCTGCCACTGATGCAGCGCTTTTTGCGACAGCATCCACAGGTGTCACTGGACCTGCACGTCAGTAATGATGCGGTGAACCTGGTGGAACAACGCATCGATCTGGCGATCCGTGTTACCAACGAACTGGACCCTAACCTGATCGCCCGGCCGCTGGGGCAGTGTCGCTCCATGCTGGTGGCATCACCCGATTATCTGCATCAGGCGGGTACACCGTACAGCCCGCAAGCACTGGCCGACCATAACTGCCTGACCTACGCCTATTTCAGCAGCCAGTGGCAGTTTCAACAGGACGACGCACGGGTATCGATACCGGTGAAGGGCTCGTTCAGTGCCGATGAATCAACCGTGCTCCTGAATGCGGCGGTTGAAGGCATGGGGGTAACACTGCAGCCCTGGTACGTAGCACTGCCACGGGTGAAAAGCGGAGCGCTGGTGCAGCTGCTACCTGACTGGCAACCGACCACCCTGGGCGTTTACGGCCTTTACCGGTCCCGCCGCCACCAGTCAGCGGCGTTAAGAGCCATGCTGGACAGCCTGGTCGACTATTTTGAGCAGATCGAAATGTAGGATGGGCAAGACGCAGCGTGCGTTAGAACGCGCTCTTCCATTGCTCGGTGTCGATAAACCAGCGTTCTTCACAGATCTTGTTGCCTTCGAACCTGAACAGCACAGACAGCTGGGAGCCCGCTACTTTCTCGGACGTCCACTCAACGATTGAGACAACTTCACCTTCTCCTTCGATCTGGCGCAGGCCGGTGATTTCAAAACCGGGTGGTAACACCTCAGCCAGATTGTCCAGTGCGGCACGGAACGCCTGTCGCCCAGCAAGCACATCAGCCTGTCCCGGCATGATAAACCTCATGTCCTCTGTGTAGTCGGCCACCAGCGTGTCGAAATCTCCGGCCCCGACGGCATCCCAGCCCCGTTGTACGATATCAGCTAAATTCATTGAATGAGTCCTCTTGAATGAACTCAGTCTAGTCGTTGGTATTGTGTGGTGTATCCGCCAAACTACGTGCTAGTGGCTTTATAACTTCCCCATTCGGTAAACCACCAGCGCCAGCCCGCTGGCAACCAGCAAGGTGACGGGTAACAGCTGTACATCAACCTCGATGAAACGTGGCGTTAACTGCGCAATAATCGAGCCGACCAGCAGCTGGATAAACCCCAGTAATCCTGACGCGGTGGCAACTGCGCCAGGGGTGGCGCTGATCGCTGCAGATTGTGCCGCAGGCTGGCTGAGGCCACGGCCAAAGGTGAACAGGGCCATGCTGCCAAACAGCCCGAGCCAGCTGACGCCCTGCCAGTGAAAACTGGCCAGCATCCCGATGGCTGCGAGCATGGAGAGGCTGTGGCCCAGCACCATCATCCGCCCGACGCCCTGTGCTGCTGATATCCGCCCGGCAGTCATACTACCGAGGAAAAACCCAGCGGCCACCAGCATAAACCAGTTGCCGTAATCGGCTGAGTTCCCGCCCAGCCACTGGTCGGCGACAAAGGGGGCACTGGTAATAAAGGCAAAAAAGCAGGCCGCGATCAGAGTGCTGGACAGTGAGAAACAGAGGTACTGGCGGTTGCGCAGTACCTGCGGATAGCGCCGGAATAGTGCGGCCAGTGGCTCGCGCTGGTCATCTGGCTGTGCGGTTTCCGGTAGCCAGATGATGGCTGCCAGCCAGACGGTTGAGCCCATGGCCAGTGATAGCCAGAACACTGATTGCCAGCCGGTCGCCAGATTCAGATAGCCGCCCAGCGCCGGTGCCAGTGCCTGGGCGGCGGCGATGCCCAGGGTGATGTAGCCCAGTAATCCGGCGGCTTTATCACGGTCATGCTGATCCAGCAGAATACTGCGGGCCAGCAGCATGCCGGTGCAGCCGCCCAGCGCTTGTAGCACCCGGCCCAGCAGCAGCTGCCACACTTCAATCGCCAGCGCACCTAGCAGGCAGCCGACAATATGCAGGGCGAAGCCCCACAGCAATACCGGCTTGCGACCGTAACGGTCGGCCAGCGGTCCGCTGATCAGCTGGCCAAATGCCAGTGACAGCAAGTAGAGGGTGAAACCGAGCTGGATGGTAAACGGAGTGGTGCCGAAGTGGTCCACCAGTGAGGGCATCACCGGGGCAAAGATGTTCAGCGCCAGCGGACTGGCCATCGCCATCGCCAGCAGCATGGCGAAGGGTGGGGTGCGTTGTGACATCGGTGTTATCTGGGCCTCGTTCCCACGGAATGTAAAAGATTCAGGGTGTCTCAGATGTATGAGTTGCCACGCAGAGGGACTGTGACAGAAATCAGGATGCTGTGAGTTTTAATAGAACCCCTGTCTCTCCTGCGAAGGCAGGCGTCCATAGCTGCCTGTACATGAAATCTTTGCAATAGCAGGTTATGAGCATTTTCTGGGTACCCGCGTGCGCGGGTAAGACGATCTGCAGTATTTATTAAACCGGGTTTTGTAGACCCTATGAATACTTGCACAGCCTACAAGTCCAGTGCTTGCAGCCCGGCCTCGGCGCAGGCGATATCCTGGGCTTCGCTGGCACCGGAGACGCCGATGTGCTCGCCGTTGTGCTCAATCGGGGTGCCGCCGCCAAAGGTGATCAGCCCCGGCTGTTTTGACAGGCCGTCCAGTAATACCGGTTTCTCAGCCAGTCGCTGTTGCCAGTCTGCGGTTGGGAAGCCAAAGGCGGCCGCAGTAGTCGCCTTGTGGCGGGCGATATCGGTGCAGTGGGCCGGGGTGTTGTTGATGTGTTGCATCGCCAGTGGATTGCCGTGGCGGTCCAGCACCCAGGCGCAGATTGTCAGCTGTTGCTGGCGGGCAAAATCACAGGCTGCCTGCGTCGCACGGGCGGCGCTGTGCCAGTCCAGCAGGGTTTCGGTTATCAGCACGGTAATACTCCGAGTCATTTTCAAACAGTCTTACCCGCGAACGCGGGTACCCACAAAAGCGCTCGAAACCTGTGATTGCAAAGGCTTCATGTACCGGCGGTTATGGACGCCTGCTTTCGCAGGAGAGGCGGTGTTCTATTAAAACTCACCGCATCTTTTGTCTGGTCAGAGGGAGAAGACGACGTTGACCTGGCCAGTACCCGAGCTTGGGAAATACTCGCCGATAATTTCGCCTTTGCCTTTGTATTCATCCCAGCCCAGCGCGCCGAACAGCATGGCGGTGTCGTGCATACCGCCTTCGCCGCTGCAGAGCTGTGCGTACTCGGGCAGCATTTTAAGGAACGTTGCGGTTTCGCCTTGCTGCCACAGTTCCAGTACCCGCAGATCAACCTGGCGGTTGAACTCTTTGGAGATGGTGAAGGTGCCGTTGTTGGCTTCGTAGTCGTCGTTGTCCCAGATGCGGTGAGACAGTGAGCCCGAGGCCAGCAGCATCACTTTGCTGTCGCTGGCTTCAATCGCTTCGCGGATGGCCTCGCCCAGTTTGCGGGAAGACTCCAGGCTGTGCACGGTACACCAGCCTGCCACGGATACGACCTTGAGGTCAGACTCCGGGTTCATATAGCGCATCGGTACCAGGGTGCCGTATTCCAGCGTCAGGCTGTCGACCTCATGGGACAGGGTGAACACGCCTTTGTTGGTCGCTTTCTTGGCAATCAGGTGGCCCAGCGCCGGGTTGCCGTCGTAAGCGTACTGCAGGTTCTGAATAAAGTGTGGAAACTCGTGACTGGTAAACGAGCCCTCGAAGTGTTTCCCCGCGTTAACGTGGTGACCGGCGTTGACCAGCCAGTGGGTATCCAGTACGACCACGGTGTCGGCACCGGCCGCGCGGGCCCGGCGGGCAATTTCTTTATGGCCGTCAATGGCCTGCTGACGGCAGCCTTCCAGTTTGCCCGGCTGCTCGGACAGCAGCATGGTTGGCACATGGGTAATTTTGGCAGCCAGTACGATTTCGCCCATTTCGTTTACCTCGTCTCTTATTGTTTGGATTGTACTCAATCGCCAACCACGGCAGGCATCTGAATTTATCTACTTAATATGTTAAGTAAAAATCGAGGTTAGTTAATATATTATCTAATGTCAATGCCTGTGCAGTAGTACTGGCGTACAGCAGCTCAGTACTGATCGCCGGTTCCGTCAGTGGTCTGGCCTGGGCTAGAATGCAGGCTATAACGGCAGGAAAATCCTGTCGGATAATTTAATCAGTAAGGGCGTTGTATGGGTCTGTTTTCATCTATCAAATCTATCTTTTCCAGCGGTGACACCGCGCCACAAGCACCAGAAACACTGCCTGCTGTGGAGTACAACGGTTTTACCATCACCCCGGCCCCGATACAGGAACAGTTCGGCTACCGGATCAACGGCACGATCACTAAAGGTGAGCAGTGCCACACCTTTATCCGCGCCGACACTCTGCCAACGGCAGAAAGCTGCGCTGACGAGATGGTCCGCAAAGCGAAGCAGATGATTGACTACCAGGGTGATAAGATTTTTTGAGAGGGTGAGTGCTGAGCGGTAAATGGCATGCCTGAGCTAACGTTAATCAGAAAGAAGGACCGCTATCAGGCAGCGTCCTTCTCTCTACTGTTTTGCCCGGTTAAACCAGGTGAAACTGGCTGTTCATCCCCTCATTCCGCAATGGAATTATCGCCTGATACGCATCGCTGTTGTACCAGTTGCGCGCCTGTTCTTTATCCGGAAATTGAATGACGGCCTTTAATGGGTGTGGCGCGTCGCCGTGCAGTGTTTCTATCTCGCCTTTGGCGATGAATTCGCCGTGAAACGGTGCCAGTGTTTTTGCCGCTTTTTCGCTGTATTGCGCAAGGCGGGCTTTATCCATTGGGGTCAGGTCAACAATAACTAAACAGCTCATCGGGTGAGTTCCTGTGGTTGATGTGTTGACTCAGTGTAGGGAGTCGTAAAAAATTGAACAATAACCCTGAACTGAACGTATTGTTTAAAAATATGAACACTATCAAGCTTGCACCGTTGCTGTTGATCTTTGTTGAAGTTGCCCGGCAGCGCTCTTTTTCTGAGGCGGCAAAGCAGCTGGGCCTTAGTAAATCTGCCGTCAGCCAGCAGATCACCCGCCTTGAAGCGGCCACGGAGCAACAGCTGCTGGTCCGTAATACCCGGGGCGTTGTACTGACCTCGGTGGGTGAGTCGCTGTTGTCACGCAGTGAGCTGCTGAGTGAGCAGATGCGTCTGGCATTAACCGAGCTGGAGGCTGTGAAAGAGCAGCCTGGTGGTAAATTCAAGGTCTCCGTCCCATCGTTTTTTGAGCGCAACCTGGTGGTGCCCGCCATCAGCCAGTTGTGCCTTGAGTTTCCGCTGCTCCAGCCGGAGATTGTGGTGACGGGGCGGTGGCAGGATCTGATCCAGCAGAATCTGGAGGTGGCGATTTTCGGTGGCGATCTTAAAGACTGTAACTATCGGGCGCTCTCCATTGGCAAAACGGCTGAACGATTCTGTGCATCGCCACGTTACCTGCAGGAACAGGGCACGTTAGCGTGTGTCGAAGATCTGCTATCCCACCGGTTTATCGCCACCGCCTGGCAACATACGGAGCTATCGTTGTTCGATACCACCGAGGATCAGCCGCGATTGTTTCCTGTCGATCACCGTGCGAAAACAAACAATCTGACCACGCTGCGGGAGATGGTGTTAAACCATATGGGGGTTGCCTTATGCCCTGAATTTCTGGTTCAGGCTGATCTGAGGGCAGAGCGCCTGATCGATGTATTACCCGGTATAAAGGGCCGTGCCTGGCATTTTTATTTTATTCACCAGTACATGGGGGATAAACCGGTCCATATCCGTCGCTTTTATCAGCTGATCTGTTACCACTTCAGGAAGATTCATCTGGGAAATGCCATCACTGATTTATAGTGATCTAATAATCTCGGACAGTCCATGGCGGCGTGTTCGAGTGATGCTTTTGCATCTTTTTCCCCATCTGGCTGTCTTAATGGGTACGACAAGGGTTGTCTGGTACAGGAAATAACACTTCTAAGGTAACCAGGCGTAATATCCGCTCGGCTGCCTGCCCCGTCATGGGTTGCAGGGTTTATCATTGCACTGATGCCAATGACCTTACCGGAAGTGAGAGACAGACCTTGAGCGAACAACCGACCGAATACGACTGGCGTTATATCTGTGATGTGGCGCTGAAACATAAGCGCGAGCTGGTGCTGGCCAATCTGATTGCCTTGCTGGCTACCCTGGCCTCGGTGCCCTTGCCGCTACTGATGCCATTGCTGGTGGATGAGGTGTTGCTCAATCAGCCGGGTACGGTGGTGAATACGCTGAACAGCTGGGTGCCCGAGCAGTGGCATGGCCCGGCGTTGTATATCGGTGCCATTTTGGTCTTCACGGTTTTTCTGCGGTTGCTGTCACTGGTGCTCAATGTCTGGCAGATGCGTCAGTTCACCACCATTTCCAAAGATATTATCTTTCGGATGCGCAGTGGGCTGCTTAAACGGCTGCAGCGTATCTCTATGGCTGAGTATGAAACCATGGGCAGCGGGGCGGTGGCGTCGCACTTTGTTACGGACCTGGCCACGGTGGATCACTTTGTCGGCTCGTCAGTCTCGCGGCTGCTGATTGCTTCACTGTCGATCCTGGGAACAGCGGCGATTTTGCTGTGGATGCACTGGCAGCTGGCGCTGTTCATCCTGTTTCTTAACCCGCTGGTGATCTGGGTAACCGCCACTCTGGGCAGTAAAGTCAAAGAGCTGAAGAAGAAAGAAAACAGTGCCTTTGAGGTGTTTCAGAATGCCCTGACGGAAACCCTGGATGGTATTCACCAGATCCGTGCCAGTAACCGTGAACAGCATTATCTCAGCCGGTTAATTGATGAAGCCCGTCATGTGCGCGACCGCTCGACGGCCTCTGAATGGAAGAGTGATGCGGCGGGGCGGTTCAGTTTTGTGGTGTTCCTGGTTGGCTTTGAAGTCTTCCGCGCCGTGTCGATGCTGATGGTGGTGTTTTCTGATCTGACCATCGGCCAGATGATGGCGGTGTTCGGTTATCTCTGGTTCATGATGGGGCCGGTACAGGAGGTACTGAATATTCAGTATTCCTTCTTTGCTGCCCGTGGCGCGCTGGCCCGGATTAATACGCTGCAGGCGTTGAAAGAGGAGCCGCACTACCCGACTCAGCATAACCCCTTCACCGCCGCCGGTACGGTGTCAGTACGCTTTGACGACATACACTTCGGCTACAGCGATGATCAGGAGGTGCTCAAGGGGATTAACCTGGAGATCCGTGCCGGGGAGAAAATCGCTCTGGTGGGGGCCAGTGGCGGCGGTAAATCCACTCTGGTGCAGGTGCTGCTGGGGTTGTATCCGGCCCGTCAGGGCACGGTGCTGTTTGATGGTGTACCGATGGAAGAAATTGGTCTGGGGGTGGTGCGCGAGCACGTTGCAACGGTGCTGCAACAGCCTGCGTTATTTAATGGTTCTATTCGCAGCAATCTGACCATGGGCCGTACCTTCAGCGATGAGCAACTCTGGCAGGCACTGGCGGTAGCGCAGCTCGGTGACTTTGTCCGTGAGCAACCTCAGCAGCTGAAAACACGGGTCGGTCGTCAGGGTATTCGGCTGTCCGGTGGCCAGCGCCAGCGGCTGGCGGTGGCGCGGATGGTGCTGGCAGACCCGAAAGTGGTGATTCTGGATGAGGCCACCTCGGCGCTGGATACTGAAACCGAGTTTGCCCTGCACCAGGCGCTGCAGACGTTTTTGCAGGGCCGTACCACTATTATCGTCGCCCATCGGCTTAGTGCGGTAAAGCAGGCTGACCGGGTGTATGTGTTTGACGATGGCCAGATCTGTGAGCAGGGAGAGCACGAGGAACTGATTAACAGCAACGGGCTTTATTCTCGACTGTACGGTCAGCTGCAGCACTGATTTTTCAGGCGGGCCGCGAACAGTACTGGAGGCGGTGTGCGAAAACGCTTTAGCTGGCGCGACGGTAATAAAGTTGAGTTGTTGGTGGATGGGGAAAATTATTTCCCCTCTATGCTGGAGGCACTGAGCCGGGCACGTCACAGTGCCTTACTGGAGTTCTATCTGGCGGCGTCCGGTGAGGTGGCGTGCTGGTTTATTGATGCCATGCTGGCGGCGGTCCGCCGTGGGGTGATGGTTAAACTGATCATCGATGGTTTTGGTGGCTATAAACTCAGTGAAGCGGATCGCCAGCGGCTGCAGCGTGGCGGGGTGGAGCTGGTGGTGTATAACCCGTTACAGCTGCTGAAGTGGACCCGCAATTTTGCCCGTAACCACCGCAAGCTGATGGTGATTGATCAGCAGGTCGCGTTTATCGGTGGCACCGGGCTGAGCGACCATTACTGGCAGCCCACTCAGCCCGGTGCGCCCTGGCACGATGTGATGGCCCGGGTTGAAGGGCCGGTTGTTCAGGATCTGCTCAGCCTCTATAACGCACTCTGGGAACGATGCACGAGTCGTCGATTGCCGCCCGGTGTCGCTGAAAGCCCCTGTGGCCCCTGTGCGGTGCGGGTGGCAACGGCGCATGGCATGTACCAGCAGGAGATCAAGGCCAGTTTTCTGAACCGGGTAAACCGGGCGCAACACCAGGTGTGGTTGATGACGGCGTATTTTATGCCGTCGTTCTCGTTGCGTATGGCGTTGCGGCGGGCGGCGCGTCGAGGGGTGGATGTACGGCTGGTCATTGCCGGACCCCATACCGATCAGCCCTGGGTGTTTCATGCGTCCAAACGTTATTATCGTCGCCTGCTCAAGGCTGGGGTGCGGATTTATGAGTACCAGCCACGCTTTCTGCATGCCAAAATGGCGGTAGTTGATGACTGGTCAACGCTGGGTTCCTGTAATCTGGATCACTGGAATCTGCGCTGGAATCTGGAAGCCAATATCGAGGTTCAGGATCCTGACTTTGTGGCGCAGGTGGATTTTTTACTGCAGCAGGATATGCAACAGTGTCTGGAAGTGTGCTGGGAGCAGTGGAGCCAGCGTCCCTGGTATCGAAAGTTACGTGAATTTGTCTGGGCCTGGATCAGCCAGCTGATTCTGAAAATCCGTTGAGGTATAAGATGAACAAGCAATTGAGTGCGGCCCTGCTGACCGGCGTGTTGGCGTTGGGCGTAGTGGGTTGTTCGGGCCCGCAGTTAACCGGACGCAGTTATTCAGCCCAGGAAGCCCGTCATGTACAGACGGTCAGCTACGGTGTAGTTGAATCGGTTGACCTGGTGGTGATTGAAGGCCGTAAAAACGGTGTTGTCGGTACTGGTGCCGGAGCGATCATTGGTGGTATTGCCGGTAGCAGTGTCGGCGGTGGGCGCGGGAGTGCGATCGCAGCAGTGCTGGGTGCCGTCGCTGGTGGTGTGGTTGGCAATAAAGTGGAAGAGTCGACTTCGCGTAAGCAGGGTCAGGAGCTGACAATCCGGCTGGAAGGTGGTCAGACTATTTCAGTGGTACAGGCTGTGGCTGAGGGCAGTGAAGTGTTCCGCGCCGGTCAGCGGGTACGGGTGCTGGAGCAGCACAACACGGTGCGTGTGGTCGGTAGCTGATCAGTTGATCAGACAGCCTGCCCGGTGCTGTAGCGCCGGGCAGGCTGGGGTAGTACTGATGTCACCGCGCTTATTTCTCAGGCGCGTGGAACATCAGGAACAGATCAACCAGCAGTTCTGGAATCTGTGCACACATACCGGCGCAGATAGATTTGTCTTTGCGCATCTGCTTAATTTCTGCTTCTTCAAATAGATCGGAGACCACCATAAACGGCAGTAGCAGCTCAGCTGCCAGATCGGCCTGTGGGCCATCCAGCCATTGTTCTTCGCGCAGGAAAATACCTTCCATAAAGGCCTGAGTCCAGGCAACCAGATCAGACAGATCTTCGTCATCTTCCGGCACAATGGTCAGTTCGCACGGCACATCCAGCTCTTCATCGTTGTACAGGGTGCTGCCCAGCTCTTTGCTCAGGTTGACCAGCAGACCTTCGATTTCAGCTTTTTCTGCATCGGATGCCCATTTAGGTTCTTCACTGTTGAAGATAACCCCCAGCCATTCTTCGGCAGGAACCGCTTCCGGGCCGATGTTAATTGCGCAGAGCAGGCCATGTACGCCGATCAGATCCAGCGCTTCTTCTGGCACCGCATCGGAGTAGAAAAAATCATCCAGACGGTCCAGTTCTTCATCAGTCAATGGGGTAACGGCGTAGCTCATGGCAAGTCTTCCGATAGTGGCCCTGCATCGCGCAGGGCGTGGCTAATCAATACTGGCAAGCATTCTACTCCTGCTGTGGCGCTTTGCGTACTGGAATATTCAGTCAACTGACTTTATCCCCCGGCCTTGTGCGCATTGATGTACCGGGCTGCATGGCGGATAATCCCGGCCCATGATTAAACAGGCGCTGCAGGTTCTAAAAAACGTATTTGGCTATGACCAGTTCAGGCCCCCTCAGGATGCTGTGATTGAGCAGCTTTGTGGTGGCCGTGATGTGCTGGTGGTGATGCCAACCGGGGGCGGTAAATCGCTCTGTTACCAGCTGCCAGCGCTGTTGCGCCCAGGCACGGCCATCGTGGTGTCGCCGCTGATCGCATTGATGCAGGACCAGGTGGCCGCGCTGTCGCAGTGGGGGATTCGGGCTGGCTGCCTGAACTCTGCGATGGACTTTCCGGCATTGCAGGAAACCGAGCACCAGATCCGTAATGGTGGGCTGGATCTGCTTTATATCGCCCCCGAACGGTTATTGCAGCCGCGCACCCTGGCGCTGCTGGAAGGCTGTCAGCTGGCACTGTTTGCCATCGATGAAGCCCACTGTGTGTCGCAATGGGGCCATGATTTTCGCCCCGAATACCTGCAGCTGAGCCGCCTGTGCGAGCTGTTTCCCCAGGTGCCACGCATCGCCCTGACCGCTACCGCAGATGAACGGACCCGCGCCGAGATTATCGAACGGCTGGGGCTGCAGCAGGCGGCGGTGTTTGTGCAGGGCTTTGACCGGCCCAATATTCGTTACCGCATCGGCCAGAAAGACCGCGCCCGCGAGCAGCTGCTCAAATTTATCAAAGATGAACACCTCAAAGATGTTGGCGTGGTGTACTGCATGTCGCGCAAAAAAGTCGAAGAGACGGCGGCGTTTCTGTGTGAAAAAGGCTTCCATGCGTTGCCGTACCATGCCGGGTTGTCCAACGATATTCGTGCCCAGAACCAGCACCGCTTTCTGCAGGAAGAGAGCATCATCATGGTCGCGACTATTGCCTTTGGCATGGGGATTGATAAGCCCAATGTACGCTTTGTAGCGCACCTTGATCTGCCGAAAAGTGTTGAAGCCTATTATCAGGAAACCGGCCGTGCCGGGCGTGATGGCCAGCCCGCCAATGCCTGGATGGTGTATGGCCTGCAGGATGTGATCTGGCAGCGGCAGATGCTGGAGTCTTCTCAGGCTGACTGGACCCATAAGCAGGTTGAACGGCAGAAGCTGGAAGCATTGCTGGGGCTGTGTGAAATCACCACCTGCCGTCGCCAGGCGTTGCTGGGCTATTTCGGTGAGCATGACAGCCCGCCCTGCAATAACTGCGATACCTGCCTTGAACCGGTGCCGGTCTGGGATGGCACCGATGCGACGCGCAAGGCGCTGTCAGCGGTGTATCGCAGTGGTCAGCGCTGGGGGGTTAATCACGTGGTGGATACGCTGATTGGCCAGGCCACAGAGAAGGTGAAGTCCAATGGCCATGACAAACTGACGACGTTTGGCATTGGTAAAGATCTGGACCGTAACCAGTGGCGCTCAGTGTTCCGCCAGCTGGTGGCCCGCGGCCTGTTAAGCGTCGATGCTGAAGGTCATGGCGTGCTGCATCTAACCGACCAGTGTCGGCCCTTATTACGCGGTGAAGATACCATCGAGCTGCGTCGAGATCTGCCGAAAAAACAGCGTGAGAAACTGGGCCGTAATAAAGCGCCACAACAGAAGCTGGATGCCGCAGAGTCGCAGCTGTGGGAAGCTTTACGCACCTGTCGCAAAGCGCTGGCCGATGCCCAGGATGTACCGCCCTATGTTATTTTCCATGATGCCACGCTGATGGAAATGGTGATGTACCGGCCGCTGACCCACGCTCAGTTCCATAAACTGAGCGGGGTGGGGGAACGCAAACTGGACCTTTATGCTGATGCCTTTATTGAGGTGATCAGCAACGCCGATCAGCCGCAGGCGGATACCAGTATCCAGGTGGAAGAGTCGCTGATGCTGTTCCGTACCGGGATGACCGTGGAGCAGGTGGGCCGTCAGCAACATCTGTCCAGCACGGTAATCTATGGTCATCTGGCGCAGGCCATTGCTAAACAGCAGATCGCCGTTAATGAGGTGGTGGAGCTACCTGATAACGAGCTGAGGAATATCGAGCAGGTGATGCTCGAATGTGCCGAGCAGTATGGTGCAGCGCTGAAACCAGTACATGAAGCACTGGCCGGTGGTTATGACATGGGTGTGCTGCGCTGTATCAAAATGGGGCTTGAGCAGGCGTGAGCCTGCTGGCCTTACTGGGAGAATCCCCCTGGGCACTGTTTGCCAGTGCGCTGATTAGCTCTACCTTGTTGCCTGGCGGCTCGGAAGCCTTGCTGGTACTGCAGCTCAAGAGCGCGCTCTATCCGGTCTGGTTGCTGATGCTGGCCGCCATAACGGGTAACGTACTGGGCTCGATGCTCACGTTTGCCATGGGCCGCTGGATTGCCCGTCGTTACCCACTCAAAGCGCTGGATAAGCCTGGCCAGCAGCGTGCCTTGCGCTGGTTACAACGCTTTGGCCCCGGCTCACTGTTGCTGGCCTGGCTGCCGCTGGTGGGTGATCCACTGTGTCTGGTGGCCGGCTGGCTGCGATTTCCGCTGCTGTTAAGCCTGTTGCTAATTACAATTGGTAAGACTCTGCGCTATCTTTTGATTGGCGGTATCGTCAGCTGAGCTGCACCGGACAGGGAGGGAACCAGAGTCATGCGCACACTCCGCTCTATTGTGTTCACTGTACTGATCGCTGTACTGCTCTTTAAACTGGCGCTGCAGATTTCGTTAGCACCAGATTGGGATAGGCCGATTACTGCGGTGATCTACCCCATCAATGCTGATGGCCGATTCGACACAAGCCAGTATATTCAGGCGCTCAGTATTGAACATTTTGAGGAGATTGCGCAGTTTGTGAACCGTGAAGCGGCTCGCTATAAGGTGCCACTTGCTGAACCGGTACAGCTGACACTGGGACAACCGCTGGCCAGTTCACCACCCCTGTTTCCGGTGCAGGGCAGCAGTGCCGAGCATCTCAACTGGAGCATCCGTATTCGCTTCTGGCGCTGGTGGAATCTGTCTGACAGTGAGGCCGATATCCATATCTATATGCGCTTCTTCTCGCCTCATCACAGTCGCCAGCTGGCCCACTCGCTGGGGCTGAAGCAGGGGATGATCGGTCTGGTGAATGGCTATGCGGCCATTGATCTGCAGGCACAGAACAACTTTGTCGTGGCGCATGAGTTGCTACATACCCTGGGGGCATCAGATAAATACGATCTGAATACCCAGCTGCCGTTATTCCCGCAGGGCTATGCCCAGCCCGAACGCCAGCCCCGTTTTCCGCAACGACAGGCCGAGATTATGGGTGGGCGGATACCGGTAACGGTGGGCTTTGCCGTGATGCCCCGGGATCTGGAGCAGGCGGTGGTGGGCGCGGAAACGGCCCGTGAGATTGGCTGGCGCTAGCAGCCTGAAACCGGAGGTTTCCTCGCTACGATCGACAAAACCCGACAGATGGCTAAAGCGCGCCAGCAATTTCTCCAGCGTTTTCTGCCGCCTTTTCTTCATCGTTTTGTGTGCTGACCACCGGCAGGCGAATGGTAAAACAGGTGCCGACCCCCATCTTGCTGGTCAGGCCGATGCTGCCACCATGGTCTTTAATAATGCCGTGTACGACTGACAGCCCCATCCCGGTGCCGTGTCCGGGTGGCTTGGTGGTGAAGAACGGATTGAAGATATCCTTTCTGATATCTTCCGGGATACCGGTGCCATTATCGACAATCTGAATTTTAATCTGGTCATTCTGGTGTGAGGAATGCATCCGTATCCTCCCGCCCTGTTCCATTGCGTGGGCGGCATTGATCACCAGGTTCATAAACACCTGACTCAGCTCGCTATTATTGGCAGCGGTTTTGGGTAACGAGGGGTCCAGGTCCAGATTAACGATACAGTGGTCTTTAATCTCGTTATTGACCAGCTTTAGTGAGGCTTCCAGGCAGGCATTAATATCAATGTACTGGCGTTCCCCCGGCTTGGTACGCGAGAACGTCTTCAGGTTGCTGACGATCTCCTGCATCCGCATCAGGCCTTCTTTCATATCTGCCATCATGTCGGGGGCATCTTCAATGATGAAGTCGAAATCGACATCGGCATCCATCTCGTTAAACGCGGCGACGATCGCATCGGGTAACTGGCCCTGTTGTTGCCACTGCTGCACCTGGGCCAGCAGCGCAAGCAGCTGCTGGTTATAGTCGGTGAGGGAGTTGAGGTTACTGATAACCACCGCCAGCGGATTGTTGATCTCATGGGCGACACCCGCCGACAGCATACCGATGGTCGCCAGCTTTTCATTTTTAAGCATGGCGGACTGTTGCTGTTGCAGGGCCTGATTTTTCTTGTACAGTTCCCGGCTGCTGTTCTCCAGCTGCTCTTCTGCATCCAGCCGGGCCTGCTTTTCGCGATTCAGCGCCCGCTGATAAACCTCAACTTCACTCATCAGGGCTCCAGGGTAATCAGGAAGTCACAGTGGTCCGCCCCCTGGTGCATGCAGGTTCGGTGATCGAGAGAGTATTTAACCTGATAGTGTTCGGCTGCACCGGCGATAAGGCCTTCTGCCAGCATACAGAACTTGCGCGGGGAGCTATAGCGCATCAGTAACTGTGTGTCATTAATCTGTTTGTGTTTGAAATCGGGTAGCGAGGGCTCGTCGTAGAGCTTTCGAACTTCTACGTGAATAACATCGTGTACGCTTTTGAGAAAATCAAAAAAGGTGGTTTTCTGGTCGGTGAAAATGGGGTAACGCTGCACCAGCTTGCTGAACATATAACAGCCAAAGGCTTTGATCAGATCGCCGGTGGGAATGTCGAGCATCTCAGAGGCGCGGGTGGCCAGTGCGACAACCTCATCATCCGGGTAACTTTTGCCTGCGGTGTAGATGCCCTGGCTATCCAGCTGGACATCATTTAACAGCTGATCCCAGGCGACCAGGCCTGCTTTTTCGATCACCATTTGTTCGAGTATATTAAAGACAATTCCTTTCATTGCAGCTTCCCTCACTGATCTGTTCAGTATTTATAGTATAAACCGGCCGCTAGCTGCTAAGATTTTCTGCATAAATACGCCCAAAGGGCACCATCGTTTTGCTGAACAAGGGATCGTGTGATGGAAACAGCCAACCGAGGAACTGTGCTGCTGGTTGATGATGAGCAGGCCGTACTGCGTGCATTACGCCGTATGCTGCGTGGCATTGGCTGCAAAGTATTAACTGCTGAAGGTGGTGCCCAGGGCCTGGCACTGATGGATGAAGAGCCGGTGAACCTGATTATTTCAGATATGCGTATGCCGCAGATGACCGGTGCTGAGTTTCTCAGTGAAGTGGCTCGTAAATGGCCCGATACCGAGCGTATTCTGCTGACCGGCTATGCTGACCTTGAATCAACCATTGCCGCAGTCAATGAAGGCCGTATCAGCCGGTATCTGAATAAGCCCTGGGATGATGAAGAGGTGCTGGAAGTGGTACGCCGTGGTTTGCGTGGTGTCCAGCTGGAGCATGAAAACCGTGAGCTGCAGGCGCTGACCGAGCAACAGAACAACCAGCTTAAAGATCTTAATCAGAACCTTGAAGCCCGCGTTAATGCCCGTACCGCCCAGTTACAGGCCGCACAGAAAAAGCTCAAAGGTGCCTACGACAATCTGACCGATGGCTACCGGGCTACGGTGCGGGTTTTTTCGACCATGGTGCAGCGGCGCATGCGGGAAACCCATGAGGAGTCACAGCAGCTCAGCCGGATGATTATGCGGCTGGGGCAGATGCTGGAACTGGAGCCGGTAGAGATTAAACAGCTGCACTATGCCTGGCAGCTGCGCAATGTTGGTAAAGTCAGTTTTGCCGATGAAGTGATTCATGCCCCTTATGCGCTGCTGGAGCCAGAGGCTCAACGGCTGTTCCATAAACATCCGTTATTAGCCCATGCTTCTATTCTGACCATTAGGCCACTGGATCTGGCGGCGACGCTGATTCGCCAGCATAAAGAGTATCTGGATGGCAGTGGTTATCCGGAACAGCGCAAGGATCTGGATATAGACCCCCGTGCGCAGATTCTCTGTGTGGCTAATGACTATCGTGAGATGGTGGCAGGCTTGATGTTTAAGCGCCCGCTGGGCTCTGAAGAGGCGCTGGGTTACCTCAAAGAGCATGCGGGTATCCGCTACCGTGCCGATGCAGTGGAAGCGCTGGAGAAACTGTTGCCACAGATGGCCCGTGAAGGGGAAGCACAGCACGATGGCAAGATTACGACCGCCGATATGAAGCCTGGTATGTCACTGACCCGTGATCTGATCAGTGAGCAGGGGGTGCTGTTGCTGACGCGAGGGTTCAAGCTGGACAACACTTCCATGTCTCGAGTGCGTGAGCTGGAGGCTAACCTGGGCGAGGCGTTTGAATTGTACGTACAGCTGCGCTAACAGGGGATTAATAACCATGACAGGGACGAAAAAGCTGCTGCTGGTCGATGATGATATCGGCGTACTGGGGGCGCTGCGGCGAAAATTCCGGGCGCTTGAGGTCTCGGTATCGGTTGAGAGTGATGTACTCAAGGCGTTGCACCGCTGCCAGTCAGAGCAATTTGATCTGATTATTTCTGATCAGCGCATGCCACAGATGGAAGGCACCGAGTTTTTGCGTGAAATTCGCCACCTGCAGCGCGGTGCGCGCTGTATTCTACTCAGTGGCTATTGTGACTTCGATGCGGTAACGCTGGCCTTTAACGAGGGCACCATCGATCAGTTTATTGCCAAGCCCTGGGATGATGCCCAGTTACTGAGCTGTGTACGCCAGTTGCTGGGTGAGTCGGTACCGCTGGCAGCGGGCAGCCAGCTGTTTCATCAGATGCTCAGTGCTGCGCCTGTGATGCACGGATGCTTCGAGCAGATTCGCCGGATTGCCAGTGCCAATGCGCCGGTGTTTATCTACGGTGAAACCGGCACGGGCAAAGAGCTGGCTGCCACGGCGATCCATGCAGAGAGTTTTCGCCATGGCGGCCCTTTTGTGGCGGTTAACTGTGCCAACTTCAGCGAGCAACTGATGGAGTCGGAGCTGTTCGGGCATAAAAAAGGTGCTTTTACCCATGCGGTGTCTGATCGTAAGGGGCTACTGGCAGAAGCTGACGGTGGCACTCTGTTTCTGGATGAAGTCACCACACTGCCACTGGAATTGCAGGCGCGACTGTTACGGGTGTTACAGGAGCGGGAATATCGGCCCGTCGGTGACAATAACGTCTATAGCTTCGATGTGCAGCTGGTATCCGCATCTTCCACCCGACTCTCGGACGCTGTGGCCCAGGGGCTGTTTCGGGCGGATCTGCAGTATCGACTTGAAGTACTGCCGCTGGAACTACCGCCGTTACAGGCACGCGGTGATGATGCAGTGTTACTGTTTGAGTATTTTCTGCAACAGCTGGAGCCGACCCGTAAATGGCTGCTGGCAGCTGAGACAGCACGCTACCTGCGCAATCACTCCTTTCCTGGCAATGTTCGTCAGCTTTACAATATCGCTCAGTACACGGCAGCCATGGCGCAACAGGCACAGGTGACGCCGCAAGACTTGCCCACGCACCTGATGACAGTGCGGCCAGGCCAGCCGCAGATGACTCGAGAGGCCGTTGATGACGGTAAATCGGAGTGGGTGCTGGATGAGCTGGATGGCCCGCAGCTGTTGGCGTTACTGGCTGAGCATAACGATAATCGTACGGCCACGGCAGCGACGCTTGGTGTCAGCCGAATGACATTATGGCGGCGTATGACCGCACTTGATCTGATCTGATCTCTCCCTTTCATGTCACACCCGCTTGCTGGCGGGTGTTTTTCCGCTAGCGTAATGGCAATTCTGCCGCCGCAGTCGTCTCTGTTTTCTCATAAACTTTACAGTTTTCCCGCGTTTATGTAACAGCTGTAACACTGGTGTATCAGCTGTTACAGCTGTGACTGTAACAGCGCTGTTTATCCGGTCGTATATCCCCCTTCTTTATTTTTAACTATTTGAAATATAACAAATTATAAAAATTGGCGCGGTATTTGATTGTATCCCAGTGATATTAGTCATATCGGAGTACGTCACAGGGTTGTGACAGCGATGCAGCGATGAATCTACACAACACTGCCTGGCAGATGTGTATCACCACTGTGACAGCGCTCAGCCTTTAGCGTACCGCGTTAATTGTTCTTTCCAGGGTTGCTGCCCCGTTGCAATGGGGGCTTCAGGCGGTTTAACCACCGCCTGAATTTTTCAGCTCAGAAAGAAAAGGAGGGATACCATGAAAACACTGCTGCATACGATTGCTTTGATTGCGCTGTTTACCGTCTTTTCCAGTGTGCCAGCGATGGCTGCTGACCTGCCGGCCGTGTCCCCGATTGACGCTGATGTTGCTGATAGCTGTATCCGTAAAAGTCGCCGACCGATTGCCGAGGTGGTATCGGGTCGTTGCACTGAGGATGAAACTCCCCATTACTTTGCAGATACGCTTCCCGAGTGTGACTGTCTGCTTGAACAGGATGCAGATGGCTTGTCTGTACTGCGCTTGAGCCTGCCGGTACCGCCATTACCACAGGCTGCCCAGGAGCACGCGCCAGCCGTACCAGCCGTATTCCGACGCCAGCTTGCCGATGCCAGTCATACTGCGCATATCCTGTAATCACTGCTCACTTATTCGTGCTGATATGTCTATACAGTCATTAACCGGGGGCCTGGTGTTTGTCCACGGCCTGGTGTAGAACAGTAAGCCGATAAATTGACTGCAGGGATATCGTCTGATGTTAAAACTGGTAGGCTCCACCCCGTCACCTTATGTCCGCCGTATTCGCGTGTGGCTGGATGATATCGATTACGAATTTGTTGAGCTCGATATCTATTCCGAGTCAGGCCGCACAGCACTGCAAAACTATAACCCGGCCATGAAAATCCCGATGTTGCTTGATGACGAGCAGCCGGTGTATGACTCGCGGGTAATCTTCCGTTATCTCAGTGAAAAACTGGACCGTCCGGCGTTAACGATTGCCCAGGAAAATCAGCTGACGCTGATTGATGCTGCCGTTGATGCCCATATTATCCTGCTGATCTCAGCACGTTCAGGGATTGATACTGAGCAGGATATGTTGCTGTGCAACCTGCAGCGCAACCGGTTAGCGCAAACGTTACCGGTATTGAGTGACTGGGTTGCCGAAGGTATTTTCAGCCAGTGGGAATACCCAGCGATTTGTCTGTTCAGCATGCTGGACTGGGTCAGCTTCCGTGAATTACTGGACTTGTCAGCCTGGCCGCAGTTACAGGCTTTCCACAATGCTCAGCTGGCACGCCCGCAAGTGCAGGCAACTGACCCTCGCTGAGGCTCAGGCGACACTGGGCTCAGTTGGCTGTGGTGAGATAATGTCCTGGTAGGCGGAGTGCTGTAGACGCTCAGTGAAATGCTGAGCGTCCATGGGCCGGTCGAACAGATAGCCCTGGTAACGCATACAGCCCAGCTGGCGCAGTACCGCCAGTTCCTCTGGCTCTTCCACCCCTTCGGCAATGACCTCCAGTCCCAGCTTTTCGGCCATCACGATAATGGTATCGACAATGGCGATATTGCTCGCTTCTTCGTGCAGGTTGGTGACAAAAGAGCGGTCGATCTTGAGCACATCCACGGTGAGAAACTTGAGGTAGCTTAGTGATGAGTAGCCCGTGCCAAAATCATCAATAGAGATCTGAATCCCCTGTGCTTTAAGCAGCTGCATTTTTTCATCGGCCATGCGCACATTATCGAGCAGCATATTCTCGGTAACTTCCACCTCCAGGTAGCGGCCATCGACGCCAGCGTTGTGCAGACGCTGTCTCTTATACACATCTCCGAGCCCACGAGACCGAGGCTGATCTCGTATG
>OJDH01000224.1_pt1 | contig 37759 bp, 32 predicted proteins | sample 1592761 | NCBI WGS metagenome assembly OJDH01 (sample SAMN05416855, study PRJEB24817) | seawater metagenome | isolation source: Sea water | place: Canada:Atlantic | collected 2013-11
TACGAGATCAGCCTCGGTCTCGTGGGCTCGGAGATGTGTATAAGAGACAGATCATTACTAATACCACTTCGCTGATAAATTAACAAACTACTTGCAAAGGTTATATCTGTCATCCGGCGTATTTCATTATCAGAAAATATATTCCAAGAATTAAACAAAGGATTATTTGCAACTTCTTCTGATGCTTTCAAAAACAACCCATCAAACTCAGCATTCCTAATTTCTTGAGGGTTAAGTGATTTATCCGTCTCGTTTAATCGCTTAAAAAGTACTACGATTTCATCACGTTTAAAATCGGATGGTATAGTTCTAATGTTAATTACATAGTTCCAAATTTTTTCTTTACAATGACTTGATAATTCGGACCATTTTTTATCTGCATATTCTGCGTCTTTATTGTCTAGATGCTTAGATTTCAAACGCCATTCGCCACCTATAAACTTAGAAATTGAAGTCATTCTCTGTTGCCCATCGACTACACTCAGACGTTGATCTCCGGTTTCAGTGTCAACTGGTTGTTGCCAAAGGTAAAACTCTGGCATGGGGTATCCCATCAAGATAGTTTCAATTAATCGTACTTTTTGCTTTCCAACCCATACCAACCTCCGTTGGTATGAGTTATCGATAAAATACTTTCCAGAATTAAGATCTTTCACAAGCTCAGAAACCGTTGGTCGCCCTGGTTGGATTCGTTCATTAATAGCACTCATATATCTTTTCCTCTCCCAGTTTCTAGTGCGCGTTGAAGGTGACTAATACCAAACTCATGGTAAACTTCTACATCGGACCAATTTGAATAAATTCTATAGTTGATAGTCTGCTTGATTCGAAACTTTTTTTTAATTTCTTTCTTCATTTCATCAAGTAGAGTTAGGGTCGTTCTCATATAGTCACTGTTATATTCCATTTTATCATTTACAACAATGAACTTTGAAAAAATATCATTGGCATGATTTTTTTGGACGTCGCTTTGGTTGCTATAGTATGCATTCCTCAGATTAAGCCAAATATTTTCAAAGCTCTGAGGGCATGCAATGACAATATCCAGATCAGATTTTAAATTAAACTTTTTCAAAAGCTCAGGTTTCGTTGGGTTCATACTAAACCCAAACTTTCCGCTGCCTACAATAGCCACACTATTTGGTGATGTATTTAATAGATTTGCAATCTCACACTTTAATTCATGGTAAGTACCTTTAATTTTAAACTCATCTGCTTTTTCGAATAGATAGATTTCTTGATTAAATAGATACATTCTACAAAAGTCTAAGGGAGTATTGTTTAGCATTAGCCTTTTTAATTCTTGCTTGTCTATCGCCATCTATATTTTTAACTCCATAACTTTAATAAACTCAATTAGGCTCAATTAGGCTCACCATTCGCAAACCTCTGTTTAGTTAGAGTAAAATACCACAGATTCAATCGAACACCCTTAACATAATTGCAAAAATGAGATGGATTCCGACAGGCATATAACGTCTTAGTATTTATGCGTTGAGCTGTCTTCAAGGCATAAATCGCTTGTTGGACTTGGCCGATTCCTAGTCCAGGTTAATTGTTATGCTTTATGTTATAGGGATTTGCTTTTTTTGATGATGGCTATGGGCTGTAGAGCGGGCTCTAGCAATTAAGATAGAGTGTTTTCTAAGTTTCTTATTAAAATATCTTGTCATCTCTACGTTCCTTCACTTCTTTTTAAGTTTAGCCGAACCAATGTGAGTTATACGTTCAGTTGAAGCTTATTCGGCTCCGCGCAGCGGCTTAGTTCAACGCCCGCTTAACTTACAGCCAAAAGCACAACATTCAAACTGGCCACCGTAATCACACAAGCCAAACAGAACCAAAATGCCACTGGTTTACAGTCAGGTTTAAGCGGTTGTGATGTTTATTTCGCTCAAGTGGTATGCCAGATAATCTTCACCATCATAAAGCGAAGAACTTAACTCTTGCTTATTCATGCTGCCTATTCGAGCATTACAATGTAAAGCTACTTCTCTAATGGCTGGAGCTAATAAGCACTTTTCTTGTTTGTTGAGCTGACTCTGTGATTCTGCTTTTTTAACTTCTTTATTGCGCGCAACGATCCGCTCTTTCAAAATACTATAGCGTTTGGAGATTTCTTTGAGTGTTTTCTTGTCATCACCCTGCTCAAATAATGCCATAGTCTCTGAAAACTCCGTTTTCCAAGATGTTAATTCTTCAACAATTTCGAGTTCTGTCATATGTAACTCCTATAAACATAAAAGCTTATTGATTAGCAGCAGGATAACGTTCAGTTTACTTACAGATTTTTCCGTCAACTTACCAGCACTAAGCTATTGTTGTAAATTGATTTTTTGTATCAAATAGAAACTCTATGATAAGCCATTAGATATAAAGATGCGAAGATGTTTGTGAGATCCGCATAACACTTTTGGTATACTCTCAACCAGTGCGATATCCATAAGAATAAAATATCGCCTTTGGATTATCGATGGGTCAAACTTTCGTTTTACATGCTAAACATAATGGAATTGTCTGTAGGATAGTGTTCGTATCTGCTATTGCTACGTGATGTACTAAAGCTGCTCTCACTTGTATCGTGAGTGTTCTACAAAAATGGCGACAGAATGGCGGCAACCATTTAAAAAGGCTAACACTCTCTTACACATGTGCAAACTTAACACGTTGAAAGTATAAACATTAGCTAGCACCGAGGGCGCTTAGGTAGGATGTAGGCTTTTTGGACGCGGGTTCGAGCCCCGCCGCCTCCACCAATTCTAAGAAAGGCCAACCTTAACGGGTTGGCCTTTTTTTATGTCTATACTCGACTGAAACAACCTACTAGATACAAATAAACAACAACTGCATCAGTTGCTTATACATAAATTAATTGTCATTAATGTGATTGACTCGCTTGCTTTGCATGGACTAACTTGGTAGTCGCACAAGCAACTTCTGTAGCACAGTACTCGATGGCCCTTTCGCCTAACTGTTGATTTCCATGACTATCCATTTAGTCATCAATTTAGCCATCAGTATCGACACAGAAGTGTAGATCTCACGACAGATCTATACCTAACCTTCGCAGTTTAAGGAATCGCATGAATGAGAAATTTAGCACTTTTCAGCACAGCCTCTGTTGATCATCTACTTTGGTCAACCAACAGTGAGATAACTCAACTTAACTCTCCAGCCTTATCGATATTCACTGATTTCGATCACTCCCAACCTATGGTGGTAGATTCGAATACAGGTGCAGTTAACACCTTAGAGATAATGGAGAAGACTCATTCGTTTATGCGATTAGTTGTCGACAAGAATAATAAATTTCTAGGTGTGATCACTAAACATCAATTGTCTGATAGTAAAATGCTTAAAATGACCAACAAGTTTGATAGTAACTTAGATGAGCTACTGGTCACTGATATGATGATTCCAAGAGAGGAGTTAATGTCATTGGACTATGAGCAGCTTACGTCTGCTAGTGTGAGTGATGTGGTTCGCTCACTACAAGAAAATGGTTTGCATCATATTTTAGTTATTGATCATCATCAGCATCATATCAGAGGCTTAATCGCTGCCAATGATGTTGCACGCAAATTGAAAGTGCCAATTAATATCGAGCAGCCCCCTTCATTCATGCATATCTTCAAGACCAATTTAGCTAAAAACGCACGTTTATTCTAAATTTTGCAAACAAAAAACCACTTAACAGTGGTTTTTTGTTTTAGCGTCAACAAGCTTAAATGTTTACCCTTTTCTGCCTAACTCCATTCTTGCGTGTCCTGCTAACACGAGTAATCCGGCTAAGATGCCCAGATTTTTCACAAAGTTTTGCATCTCGTGAGCCCCTTCAACTCCTGTGTAGTTCCAGAAATCATGCAAATTAACATTAATCGTGAGTACTAACACTGCAAGCAACAATGAAACGACATAGGTATATCGATTTAAAATAAGAGCAATAGCGGCACCTATCTGAAATACACCCGCAGTGGCAAGTAAAACAGGGACCATCAACATTTGATGCTTTTCCATCAACGCGACATGCATATCCCAACTAACAAACTTCATGATACCTGGCAGGAGGAAATAGAGTGCCAGTAACACTCTTCCACTCGTCAACAATACGGTATTCATGGTTATTTCATTTCGCATTTAACCATCCCTACTTATGAGTTTAAATAGCTTGGCCATTCACGGTTAATGCAACATCGATATTATTTCTAACAGCGTTAGAATACGGACAAACCTGGTGGGCCAGTGTCACCAAGTTGACAGCTTGCTCTTGTGGTAAATCCAGTGAGACTGATAGCGCAGCTGTTAACGCAAAACCGCCCTCTTCTCTTGCCCCAATAGCGACACTTGCGGTTACTGGTGCTTCTTTTAATGTCAATTTAGCTTCACGAGCAACATGCAATATCGCATTGGAGAAACACGCACTGTAACCAGCAGCAAATAACTGTTCAGGATTTGTTGCCTCACCCGTTCCGCCCATCTCTTTTGGGTAACTCAATGAGAGTGAGAGTAGACCATCATCACTTGATACCTTGCCATTTCGTCCAGCACTCGCTGTTGCACTTGTTTTATATAATTGCTTCATCGTTTATCTCCGGTGTTTACTAAATAGGGTAGTCGCACACATTAATTGTGCACAATTTAATTTATCAACAGAGTACACAGGAATTACATTGCGCGCAATGTAACTTACGTAAAACATGAATAACACATCGATGCGAGTGTGATCATGGCTTGCTTTCAATCGATAGCTAAGCCTCTTGGGTACAAAACGACACATTAATCTGCTTGTTACTCTGTGAGTCTTTTAGATAAGCTAATTCAAACAAGGCATTTATATTTGAACTCAGGAGGTTATCTTTGAAACATAAACTTGTCTTAGGATACCTTTTGGGAGTAAGTTCGCTGCTATTTTCATCCTTGGCCAACTCAGGACAATGGTACTTGCAGCTGGATAATGACATTATTTTTGGAGACGACGGCAATTACACCAATGGCATGATATTGAGCTGGGAAAGCACACCAAGCCGCTCCGCCATAGAACTTCCCCCGCCGTTAAAATGGCAAAGTAATTTTGCTTTTCATCAGGACGATGCCGAACTTGCTTGGGGACTAAAGCTGATTCAACAGATGTGGACGCCAGGGGAGATTGAAATTGAAGCGCCTCAGAGCACCGACCGCCCCTACGCTGGGTACTTAGCCCTTGAGAGCCACACAGCTCATTACGGTAACCAATGGGCACAAAAAAACTGGTTTTCACTGGGTGTCGTTGGGCCAGCGTCTGGTGCTCAGCAAGTACAAGAATTTGTTCATAAAATAACAGGTTCCTCACCGCCTTTAGGCTGGCATCAACAGGTTGAGAATCAAGTGACTCTTCAACTCGCCTATGAGGTAGATGGCCTGTTAATCAGAGGAGATCTCGTTAATCCTGTGACTTCTGGGGATAGTCAGTGGGAACTAAGTGGCTTTAGTCATAGCCAAGTTGGGAATTTTCGAACTGAAACGAATTTGGGACTCACTTTTCGCTGGGGTAATGATTTAGAAAACTCTTTTGGCCGGTTAAGTCATCATAACGGGCACATGGGAAATGTTGCTTCAGTTTCTCAAGCAAGTAGCATTATTTTTTATAGCAGAGCTTCGATTGGATACCGGTTAAATGATTTAACCTTAGATGGCTCTCTGCCCTATGACTCTCAACCTCAATTGGAAAACATGCAGGCCGGACTGGTAGCCGGTATTCTATGGTCTCATCCAACTTGGTCTGTCGGCTGGAGCTTTAATACTTATAGTCGTGAATACCAGACTGATGAAGCTAAGTGGCATGGCTATGGCTCGCTTTTGTTTAGTTGGCGCTTATAAAAGCTTATTGTTTTCACTCTTAAATACACCATGCTCTCAGCGGCATTGTCTTCACTCATGAGAAGTAGTAACTGATTACTTGCCTTTAACGTCTGACTCAAGATCTTTGTTGGCCTTTACGATACAATTTCTGCCTTTCTCTTTTGCTGAATAAACCGCTGCATCAGCTCTTGCAAGAAGATGCTCAAATCCTTCATTTTCTGATTCAAGTTCAGCAATACCAAAGCTCGCGGTAACATGGATCTTACCTGGATTAAGCTGTTCGATTTTCGACCGTAGCTGTTCCGCTTTGTCTTGCGTATCATCCAGTGAACAATGATCGAGTAAGATGACAAACTCTTCGCCTCCAAATCTGGCGACCACATCCTCTTTACGATTACAGTCAGCCAGCACATCGGCTACTGCCTGCAGGACGATATCGCCACTTTGATGCCCAAACTGATCGTTAACCAACTTAAAATGGTCAATATCAATCATCATAATTGACAGTTTTCCGCCATGCCTAGATAAACGAGATATCTTATTTGTTGCAGCTTCAATAAGAAAATGACGGTTAAATAAACTGGTCAACTGATCATGTAGAGCCATGGACCTAAGAGCATCACTTTGTTGTTTCAAGATAACTTGTGTCCCGACTCTCGCCGTTACGATCGCAGGACGTATGGGTTTGGTGATGTAATCAACCGCTCCTAGCTGTAGGCCATACTCCTCATCTTCATCGCTATCTTTGCCTGTGACAAAAATGACTGGGATATCTTTAGTGACGGAGCTCTCTTTTAACTTTCTACATACTTCATACCCATCCATATCAGGCATGACCACATCAAGTAATATCAAATCTGGGATCGGTGTTTTCTCTGCAAGCTCCAAACATCGGATACCTGTCATGGCCACTTTTAACTGATAGTCATGCTGAAGACATGCCGCCAATATCTCAATATTGGTACGTGTATCGTCTACTAAAAGAATTGTCGCTTTACCTGTCATAATCAAGAGGCCCCTGCAGTACTGGAAACGGAATTACGGTATCTTTCCATCACGATATTTAGCGTTGCTGTCGCCTCAAGGTAATCAAAATCATTAAGCTGAGTAAGAAGCTTATCGACAGTATTCTGCACATGTTTATCATCCGATGCTCTACTCAAAGCACTAAACTCTTCCATATTGATGTAACTCCCATCGGCAAGCAGTTTAGATAGCTGGCTCAAACTTTGTTCCACATCCTTGCGCGACATAAATGTTTCTGTATTTCGATCTATTTTTGGCAATTTTTGATGTTCAACGATCTTAGTGCTCAACTCTTCATAAGCGGTACACAGTGCTGACAGGTGACTTTGCGCCTTAACAACATTACCCTCTTTAGCAGCGAGCTCGATTAACGCTGCTTGCTCTCGAAGTAACTCACCACTGACGTTAGCTGCAACCCCTTTAATGGTATGTGAGACTTCTATTATCTCTTTGATGTTAGATTCGCTTAATGCCAGCTTAAGCTCTTTCAATTTCGACGGCATATCTTCTAAAAATAAGTAAACAATAGAATTAAACAGTGCCTCTTTACCCATAGCACGCTTCATCAAACTCACTTTATCCCATAGCATTTTATCGTCCATCATATTATTACCAATTATAGAAGCTGGTTGAATATTAGGAATAAAACTCGAGTCTTCTTGTTTCGACGTCTCTAGCGCACTCACTTCGTTAGTCACTAATTGAAGTGGCACATCCCCCTTCGGTTGTTGATCTGCTTCGTCGGAAATTAACCATTGATTCAATTTTAGGTGCAGCTTGTTGGGATCGATAGGTTTAGCCAGATAATCATCCATACCGGCATCGAGACATTTCTCTTTATCGCCCATCATGGCATTCGCTGTCATCGCAATAATTGGGATCCGTTTACACTCCTCACCTGCTATTCCCGCGCGAATTTGACGAGTCGCTTCATACCCGTCCATCTCAGGCATTTGACAATCCATTAAGATTAGAGAATAAGAAGTTTCAGTCTCCTCCTGTAACATCTTAAGTGCCTGTAGCCCATTATCAGCCACATTCACGCTGACATTAAGATCCTCCAAAATACCTGTGGCGACCAGTTGATTAACGTAATTATCTTCCACCAGTAAAATCGTTACAGACTCAGGTAATTGTGATGTTTGATGATCGTTGATGTGAGCTAATGTCTGTAGATAATGGTGAGTCACTAAAGGTTGAGCCCCTTGCATAGCTTTACCGTCATCGAAGATGATAGAGAGCGCATCAAAAAGATCGCTTGTTGTCGTCGGTTTAGGGAAATAGCCACTAAAGCCTAAATCAGCAAAAAATTTAGCATCACCGATTTGAGACATAGAGGTCATCATGATCAGTTTAATCGCTTCAAATCTTGTGTCGCTTTTCAATAGACGACCTAATTCGGCACCATCGGTATCTGCCATTTGCATGTCTAAAAAAGCAACATCAAATTGAGGTAATGATGGATCTTGATCTCTTGCAGCACAAAGCGCTATTGCTTCAGCAGCATTTTGTGCACCGACAACACTCGCTCCCCAAAGCACCAGCTGCTCAATAATCACCTCTCTATTAGTATGATTATCATCGACAACCAGCAAGGTTAATTGTTCAATGTTCACCGTAGGTACCACCAGTTGAGAATGGTCACTCCTCACCAAATCAATCTCAAACTCGAAACAGCTCCCTTTGCCGACCTCACTCGTAACCGAAATATCTCCTCCCATAAGGCAGCATATCCGCTTCACGATAGCCAGTCCGAGCCCTGTTCCACCAAATTTTCGCGTTGTCGAGCTATCTACTTGACTAAAAAAGTCAAAGAGGCTGACCAGTTTCTCCTTGGGAATACCAATACCAGTATCAGTCACTGAACAGGTGAATCGCCATAAGGTATCATCTTGCGACGGGAGTAAATTAGCCCGAATAGTGATTTCACCTTCCTGAGTAAACTTAATCGCATTACTCACCAGATTGGTCAAAGCCTGACGAAGACGACTAGGATCCCCCCTTACATAAGCTTGCTCTATCCCTTTAAGATCTAAAATTAGTTCGATGTTCTTATGTTGCGCTTGATGCGCCATTCCTTCGGCAAACTCACCTAACATGCCTCTTAAATTAAATTCCAACTCCTCTAGATCCAACTTACCCGCATCAATTTTTGAGTAATCCAAAATGTCATTGATAAGCGTTAACAAAGATTGTGCACTTGATTGAGCAATACCCACTCTTCGTTGCTGGAAGTCTGTTAATTTCGAATTGTAAAGTAGTCCTAGCATGCCCAAGACACCATTCATTGGTGTTCGGATCTCATGACTCATGCTGGCCAGAAATTCGCTCTTCGCTTTCACTGCGGATTCGGCTGCTTCTTTTGCTTGCTGAAGTTCATGCTGGGTTTGCATTCTCTGGCTGATGTCGTGGAAACTCCACACTCGTCCCAAAAACTCCTTACCGCTATTCATCGGTAATGAGACTTGCTCAAACACCCTGCCATCTTTAAAGAAAAGGGTATCGAAACCTTCCTGTTTAGGTTCTTGATAAAGGCGTTCGATAGAGCCTACAAAACTATCTCCATCAAGAAGTTGTAATTTATCCATATAGGCAAATTCGCCATGTTCTAGATTTTTTAGAGTCTCTGGTGTTATTGCCCAGATATCACAAAAACGGTGATTAAACTGCAACACTTCACCATCAGGATCGGTCACTAAAATACCGTTATCAGTTGACTCCATCACCGACAACATTAAAGATAAGCCTTTCTTAACGAGCAGGTCTGACTCTTTTCTCTCAGTTATATCGGCGCGAATCGCAATATAGCTTTCAGGCTCACCAGCGGTATTATTAAAAGGAACAACGGTTGTATCAACCCAATAATAACTGCCGTCCTTAGCGCGGTTACAAATCTCAGCATTCCACACCTCTCCTTTAGATATCACACTGTACATCTGCTCAAAAAATGCCTTTGGGTGATGACCTGAATTCAATAAGCGATGATTCTTACCTATCAGCTCCCGCTCACTATAACCACTGATCTCGGTAAAAAGTCGATTCACATAGGTAATCGTCCCATTGACATCGGTGATAGCGACAATGGCATGCTGATCCAAAGCGAACTTTTGATTCTCTAAACGATTAAGTGCCTCAACAGCCTGTAAGTTGGCCAGCCTAAGTGAGTCTTCATAAGTGCTTCTTGTCACTAATAGCTCATTGAAAGCATCTCCCAACTGAGAAATCTCATTGTTACTGTCAATCTGTATCGGATCGACCTTCTCTCCTTTGGCAACATCTAGATTAGCTTTAACTAATCTTTTAACGGGTCGGGTTATCTTTCTTGCGACAAATATGGATGTGAACATGACGACGAGTATGGTTATCGCAACTAATATTAAGGTCATTCTGGCAAGCCAGTTAATCTCCCCCATCGCCTCATCACGATCAACTTCACTGATCAACAACCAATCGACATCAGCCAATACCACAGATTGATGTAGCCCAATGACATTTTTACCATTTGGCCCCATATACTCCAATGTTGTCGAATCAATCCCTCTAGTCTTAACAACCTCAGCACTCCCACCTCGACCGCTTTTAGCACGACTATTCAACCACGCTCTAAACTGCGCGGTATCAATCGACTTAACGGTCACTTCATCCCAATTATCTTGAATGGGTGATAATAAAAGACCATTCTCATCAACCAAATAGTGAGTTAATGAACTCTTTTTACCTACAGCTAAATTCATTGACCTGAAAATCGGCTCAAACCGTAACTGAATGGCCATAGCACCAATCGCTTGGGCATTTTCATCAAACATGGCTGAAACGATAAAACTTGAAATAGGTGCAGAAGATAGTGGATAACGCTCAATTCCAGAGAAGCTTGCTTTTCCTGTGTTTAACGCATTTTGTACACTGGCTGAAAAATACGAATATCTTAGTGCAGGGCTATAAATGTTCTCTCCCAAATCCTCCTCTTTAGCCACCGAATAAAGAATATTGCCACTGGGATCTATCAGGTAGATATCGCTAATGTAATCATACTCATCCACTAATGTGGCCACATGATTTTGCTCAGTCTCCACTCTATTATACCAATCAGGGCTGTTTACATACTCAATGGGAGTCTGCTGACTTGAAACTAACCCCTGACTTAGCGAAGCTAACATTTCAGGCATATGCCGAGATTCAGCCTCGACTCTTAAATCGAGTAAACGATATTCAAACCAAGACTCAATAGCTTGTGTTGTCAGCACAGAAGATTGAGTCAATTCATCTTCAGCCGAATTGACTAGACTCAACTTTGCTTGTTCATAACTAAACCAAGAAACACCGATGAGTGGAAGTAGCGAAAGCGTAAGGAACCATAAAGTGAGACTCAAGCTGAGTGAATGGTATTTTTTATAACTGCGATTGACTTGTTTAGTCGAGATCTCGTCCATATAGATTCATCACCTAATGTTGTTAATATCAAAACCGCTTACTCTCATCACGATTTCAATTTTTGCCAAGCAAGACAAAGGAAAATTGATCACTATGAGCTTAGTAGAGGAGTTGATATTTTTCATCTTCAGACCGCTGAGTTATTGTTTAATCGATCTAAAATGGCTAGACAAGGTGATTGAAAGAATTCAATACCGATAAACCTCTGTCAGGTGCGTTTTAAATGAAAGGATAAATATTCAAAATAGATAAACGGCACTGATTGTACTAATCCACTCGTCAAGGTTTGATCTCATGCCTAATCGAATACCGCATTACTGTCTGCAACTTGAATTGCAGTTTGCAAAACACACAACACCACCAACAACACAAAAAATATAAGCTTTTGTATTTTAAGAAAATAATTATTGGCACAAACTCTGCACTCTGAATTATTAGCTAAATACAACAAGGAAATCCTAATGAAAAAAACCTACTCATTAATGATTTGTAGCAGCATTCTACTCACTCAAGGGACAAGCTGGGCTGATGAATTTGAAGCTTGTCCTTCAGAAGCTTTTATCATTCAAACACCTTCATCGGTGCCTAAAACATATGGCGTTGAGTTGGCTACAGGTAGCTACACCGTATTAGAGAATGATATGGGCATAACTAAATCTTATAACGGTGTTGGATTTAATTATCATGATAACTACATCTATGGCTGGGACTATCAAAACGGGACGCTAGGAAAAACAGGGAGTGACTATCAAATAATACCGCTGACTATTACCAAAGACAGTGCTTCGGCAAGTGCCGGTAATCTATTTGTTGGTGATGTCTCTATCACTGAAAATACTTGGTATGGGTATCGAAAAGGTAAAGGGATTTTCACTATTCCCCTTGGTGATCCCAATAACTACAACATGACAAGAGTCTCAGGTAGTAATTCCAATGCCACCTATAACATTACAGATTTTGCCTTTCATCCTACAGATGGTTTTATCTATGCCATCACGAATGGCAGTACAGGTAAGTTAATTAAAATCGACCCTGCCAATGGCTTATCAACAGAATTAGGCACAGTCGTGACTTCCACTTCAGGAAATTTTATTTTTGGCGCTCAGTTTTTTGACCCTGACGGTAATCTTTACACCAGTAATAATGCCAACGGAAATATCTATCGCGTCAATGTCGATGTCGCATCACCAGCAGCGGAACTCTTTGCCTACGGTCCATCATCATCAAGTAATGACGGTGCTCGTTGTGCTTTAGCTGTTGTCTCCGTCGGCGATAGTGTCGACTTTGGTGATGCACCGGACAGTTATGGAACATCACTTGATAATAATGGCGCGAGACACTCAATAGTCCCTGGATTACACCTTGGTAGCAGTGTTGACAATGAGTCTGACGGTTATGTTTATCCCTTAAGCGATGATGCTAGCGATAACAGTGATGATGAAGATGGCGTGAGTATGCCAACAGGGTTTGAAATTGGAGAGCAAGCAATATTACTCGTCGATGCCACTGGCGACAACGGCTACCTTAACGGATGGATAGACCTAAATAGAAATGGTGAATTTGAATTAGAGGAGCAAGTCATCCTTGGAGAGCCCCTTGATGAAGGCACAAATACCATCATTATTGATATCCCAACGTGGGCTAATACTGGAGAAACTTGGGCTCGTTTTCGCTTAAGCACTCAGCAAGATATCTCCTCGACGGGTGGTGTCGGTGACGGAGAAGTAGAAGACTATCCTATTACATTAACCGAAACAGGCGTGTCGGTGAACTACTATCCTTCCTCTTCAACTTTTACCTCTATAGCGTATGAAGATCTTTATCCTGATCAAGGAGACTTTGATATGAATGACGTAGTGGTACAGCTACGCATTGCAGAATATGTCAAAGACAACAAGGTACGTCGTATTTCACTGACCATGCAACTAGCAGCAATGGGAGCCGCCTACCACAACGGTTTTGGTGTCCAACTTCCTGGTGTCGCACGCAGTAAAATCAAAGAAAGTTTAATAAGTTGGAATGTTGACGGCATTTCACAGTCTGAATCAACGTTAGAAACGGAGCAAAGCAATGCCGTATTTATCTTTACACAAGACTTGTCAGATCATGTCACCATCGCACAAGGCTGTACTTACCTCAGAACTGAAAGTGGCTGCGGAAGTGCATATCGTACAACGTGGGAAATGAGTATCCCTTTCGATACCCCAGTTGATAAAACATCCATGCCTGAATTCCCTTATGACCCCTTTATCTTTGCCACACCTAATACCGATCATGGTGAAATAGCAAAATATTATACTGGGGGGAATAACCCAGGCAGAAAATGGGAAGTTCACTTAAAGAATCGCGCTCCTACCGATAAGTTTGAATCAGCCTATCTAGGTGCCAGATCTGACGCGGCCGATGCCAGCACAGGACAGTACTTCCTTACCGACACCGGTATGGCGTGGGCATTAGAAGTGCCATCGGATTGGAAACATCCTTTGGAGAACCAGCGACTCGACAGTGCCTATACCGAATTTGTTGATTTTGCCGCTGATGGTTCAGGCGATACCAATGAAACCTGGTATACCAACCCAACCAATTCATTGATTTTTACTGAGCAGTAGATAAGGAACTCACTATGACTAAGCAAACAGTAGTAACTTCCATGCAATCAAATAAAGCACTTAGCGAGAGGTCAATGACTGAGCAATCGTCTCGATTTGGTTTAATCATTGCTTTTACGCTTGCAGGTTTACTCGTAGGATGTGGCGGCGGTGGAGATGACGGTGGAGACACCGTCGCAGCCCCTGTAACCACACCAACCACTCCGACGACACCAACGCCGCCAGCCACACCGGATCCAGATCCAGTGCCAACTCCAACCTCACTTGATGATCTGGTTATCGCAGCAGATAACATTATCGAATCATCCTATATGTTGGATATTAATGTGGCGATGAATGACCAACAGCGAGCCTACTTTTCACTTTGTGGTGACTACCAAACCTCTGGGAATAGTTATAAAGTTAATTACAATTCCTGCTTATTTAGGGGGCCACTAGATGAAGGAAATCTGTCGGCAAACATAAAAGTCGCGAACCATCAAAGTGAGCTGATGGTGGTTATCTGGCATTATGATGGCAGTGCCCCGAGTTACCAAATCTGGCAATACGATGCAGCGCTTGACCAGCAGTCGCTCAGTGTCAATTAACCCTTAGTTCAATCTTACAAAGCGCGGCGTTAAGTCGCGCTTTATCTATTAGGTCTAAACATAAAACACCACTATTCGCTTTGAGATCCATAAGCTTTCACTTCGCTTTATAACTCCCCTCGTTACCTCTCCTAAATACTCGATACTAACCCCGCTATATTAACAATAACTGCGATGAATACAGTCACTGCAATAACTAAACCTATTGTAATCTCGAGTTAAAAGGCCAAATCAATACAAAAAACCAAATATGAGCGTACACGTGTAAGCCAATGAAAAAAGAGTGAATATTGTTCATCTTAAAATCAAAATTCAAACAATTGTTTAAAATACTTGTTTTGAGTAATTGATCTACTGTTCGTTTTATGTCGTAATGGAGTTATATTTCTGGTCCTCTGAGAAAAAATAATGAGCATAAGAACAAGATTTAAAAAAGTATTGCCAACTATTTCCACCACAGAACAAGAAGCACTGGATGCAGGTGACGTCTGGTTAGAAGGATCTATCTATCAGGGTCTTCCTGACTTTAATGCCTTACGAGAAATTCCCGTTGCGGCTCTATCAGTTGATGAACAAGCGTTTCTCGATGGCCCTGTAACACAACTTATCGAGATGGTGGATGATTTTGCTATTCAGAGCGCCAAGCATATCCCTGAAGATGTTCTGACCTTCTTAAAAGAGAATAAGTTTTTCTCACTTATTATTCCAAAAGCCTACGGCGGACTTGAGTTCAGCCCTTACGCTAACTCAACCATTGTTGCCACTATTGCAGCTAAAAGCTCCGCAGTAGCCGTCACCGTGATGGTGCCAAACTCTCTCGGCCCTGGAGAGTTATTGATGCACTATGGTACCGATGAACAGCGAGATTTCTGGCTGCCTCGATTAGCCAAAGGTTTAGAGATCCCCTGTTTTGCCCTAACCAGCCCAGAAGCTGGCTCAGATGCTGGCGGTATACCTGATGTCGCGACAGTCACAATAGGCGAGTATGAAGGTAAACAGGTACTTGGACTGTCAGTTACCTGGGATAAACGTTATATCACTTTGGCTCCAATCGCTTCAGTGCTTGGGCTTGCTTTTAAAGTGCAAGATCCCAAAGGTTTACTTGGTGGTGAAGAAGATTTAGGCATCACCTGTGCGCTTATTCCAAAAGCACATCCTGGCGTTCAGTTAGGTAACCGTCACGACCCAATGGGCGTTAACTTCTATAACGGCACCACTCGTGGAGAAAATGTCTTTATTCCAATGGAGTTCATCATTGGTGGTCAAACAAATATTGGCCGTGGATGGGCGATGTTAGTCGCGTGTCTCGGCGCAGGACGCGGAATATCTCTACCCGCTTTAGGGGCTTCAGTTAGCCAATGCTCATTTAAATCATCTGCTGAATATGCAGCGGTTCGTGAGCAGTTTGGACTATCTATAGGAAAATTTGAGGGAATTCAGGAAAAACTGGCCGATATTGCGGGTAAAACTTACCTACAAGAATCGATGCGAGTACTCACTACAGAAGGATTAGGCATTGGCCTTAAACCTTCTGTTGTCACAGCAATTGCAAAATACCACATGACGGAGTTAGGCCGCGACATACTCAACTCAGCCATGGATATTCAAGCTGGTAAAGCGATTCAACGTGGACCACAAAACACGTTAGCCTCAGGCTATGTAGCACAACCCATTGCAATTACGGTAGAAGGCGCAAACATTCTTACCCGTAATCTCATGATCTTCGGTCAAGGTGTGATGCGTTGTCACCCGTACTTACAAAGTATGGTTGAGTCAATCCACAGTGATAGCAGTACTGCAGACAAAGAGTTCAACAGCATACTCACTAAGACTATAGGTTACAGCGTTAATAACTCGCTGCGTGCCTTCCGTTTGGGGTTACTGCCTTTTACTGCATCGGCAACCTCAACCTTGTCAGAGGTGATTCCTTACGAAAAATCCGTGAACAAGCTTGCCTCTAAACTCGCCGTTTACGCTGACTTCTCACTGTTAGTACTTGGCGGTAAGTTGAAACAAGCTGAGATGCTTTCTGCTCGTTTGGGCGATGTAATGAGTTACCTGTACGCTGCCATGGCGTCGATTCGTTACTATGAACATAAGCTGCCAAGTGAGCAACGAGAGCAAGCTGCCCCGTATTTCCATTACGCGACTCGCTGGTCTCTTTGCAAAGCCGAAGAGGCGCTACTGGCCTTCCTTGAAAACTTCCCGTCATCTGCCACACGTAAGCTGATGCGCCTGTTAACCGTCACATACTCACCTAAGATGCAAAAAGTAAATGATGACTTAGTGAGAGAACTTGCCGAGCAAGCACAGTTAAACACTGAGTTTAAGCGCAATTTAACGCATTTAATAAAACCGGTTCCGGGAGATGGCAACGACATCAACGAGCAAGCTTATCTTGCAAAGATGAACTGTTTACCGCTGCTTGCCAAAGTGAAGAAAGCATTACGTAAACGCCAGTTCAAAGCCGGCACACGTTTCTCAATCACCTTAGATGCCGCATTGGAAGCCAAGGTGATCGAACCGTCAGAGCATAAGCAATTACAAGATTACAATCTCAAACGTGAACGTGCGATTCGTGTGGATGAATTTGATTTCGATATGAATTTAATCACTGAAAAAGCAGAGTTAAAAATCGCCAACTGAATATGTTCAGCAAGTAATTAAACAAAACGCAGCCTACTGGCTGCGTTTTTCATGTTCAACACACATAAGCAAGATATCCTCACTCGACAATGGCTCTTTAGTCAGACCACAAAAGTAGCTGCCATCCCCCCGCTTCTGATTATGATCACATGTTTGACACTGGCCGAAACTTTTAAAGCCGTTAGCATCTTGAACTTGCCTTAACGTCGTACGAAGAAGACCGACCATTTGTTCCAGCTCAACCTCAGAGGAACTTTGACAAGCAAGCTGCAACATTTTGGCTGGCATCAAACTCTCAACCAGCTCCCTTCCCTGCTCACTTACCGCTAAATGCGTCACCCGCTTATCAAGCGTATCCGTTTTTTTTAACACTAAGCCTTTCGACTCTAAAATCTTTATCGATTGGGACACTGTCCCTTTAGTCAGTCCCAAAAACTCAGTAACCGCCTTTGGCGTATCTGAGTAGCGGTTACAGCTAGCGAGATAACACAAAGCATCAAACTGTACTGGCTGTAAGCCAAATTCAGCTAATTGGTGACGGGACTCACTGCGCAGTAAACTGCTAAGCCGCTCTAAGAGCTGCTGGATTATTAATGTATTCATACCGCCATAGTATCGAATCGAAACATTATTGACAAGTGAATTTATCTGTGTAACCCTAAATATAGTTTCGAATCGATACCAATATAGTGTTCGTAATTATAATTCATGTTAAACAAACTTTAAGGAATACAGATGAAACGCTTACCCATTATCTCAGCGCTTATACTAACGGGCTTATCGACAGCATGTGCTTCGGCTCATCAAGCACATACAGGCGGTATTAAGGCTGAACAGCAAGCTAATGTTCTAGCCCCATTCGACATCATTCACACAAAAATCTCCACCGAAGGAAATACCGCTATTTTCCATATTGCGGTCTCCGAGAAAGCGGGTTCAAGTAAACCCACCAAAATAGGCAAGTTGGCAGGAAGTGAAGCCTTTGCTTATGTCTGGCCGACCAACATCGACAGTTATGAAGTAGGTTTCGAACATAAAGCTGGCATCCTTGCCTTAGCGGTTGCCACTCATCCCGATTTCGATGACACACCGCTTTTTGATGAAAACAGAGACGGTAAAACGGGAAATGATGGCAATATTTGGCATACACATTGGGTGGTATTACAACCTAATGAGAGATGTGGAAAAGGGGCGCTTGGAGTTGTAGACATTCCCGAAGGCAGTAAGCCCAGATTGCCGAAGACTTGGCCAGGACTGCCTATTCTACTTGATAGCCCTGGCTGGCAACCCACGATTAACGATAAAACAGTCGAAGTTCGTGTGCCCTTCGATGACATTGGCATCGTCAACAAAGCCCAATTTGACGGCGTCACAGCGGGGTTACGTATCAATGTAGATGTACACGCACCACTTTTCTGTGTAGTCGATGTATTTGATATCGCTTCAGGTGATCTAAGCCTGCCCGGTAAAGTGAACCTGTAAACAATCAAACTCAAGTTGAATAACACATCGCTAAAACACATTCATCGACAAGGACGTCAATCCATTTCAGCCTATAAAATGAGGTTCATATGACCTATTTCCAACAAGCACCTGAGCTCGATGTTTCAGGCTGGCTTAATACCACGACTCCGATAACCCTAGAGCAATTAAAAGGCCAAGTCGTCTTAATACACGCTTTTCAGATGCTCTGTCCTGCTTGTGTGAGTCACGGACTACCTCAAACCCAAGCAGTGCATAAACTGTTTGAAAATGAGAAAGTCTCAGTCATCGGTTTGCACACTGTTTTCGAGCACCATCAGGTCATGAATAAAGCAGCCCTTGAAGCATTTGTGAGTGAATATAGACTCAGCTTTCCTATTGCTATCGACACGGCTTCAACTCAAGGTGTTATTCCAAAGACGATGCACACCTATATGTTACGCGGGACTCCCTCCATCATTGTGATCGATAAACAGGGGAACATTAGATTGAACCATTTTGGCCGAATTTCAGATCTTGAACTTGGCAATTTGATTGGCCAACTATTGACTGAACCCGAGAATATCAGCTCAGCAACAAGTCAAGATTTACCCTCTAAATCAAAATACCCACAGAAATCACAACCAAACTGTGACGCAGAAGGCTGTGCTATCTAAGTTATTTTCTCTTTGGCTTCAGCACTGCAGCACTCAGCTTGTAAGAAATTAATAACGTCTTGGAGCACATTATATTGAGGCATACAGAACAGCACCCGCCCTTCACGGTGCTGTTTCACTAAACCAGCAGAGATAAGGCTAGAGATGTGATGAGAAAGTGTCGAACCCGGTATGCCTAACTCTTCTTGTACTTCACCAACAGGTATTCCCTGATATCCCGCCATCACTAGTCGCTTAAATATTGCCAGTCTGGTTGGGTGCCCCAGCTCTTTTAATGCCTTAGCGGCAAATTCTAATTCCATTCTAGCTCCGGTATATCTATCAAAAACGATTCTATATTTCGAGATTAACAGAAATATATTGACAGGAGCAAGCTCTGTCAATAATATCCACACATCAATTCGAATATTCTAGAAATATAGTTTAATCAAATATTCACAACCTTGGTTGATCCAAAGTGATCATCCTGCAGTTAGGTAAGAGATTAAATCTCGTCACGAGGCACAATATATGTTCACACAAAGTACTGTAAATATGATCCAAGAAACCTTACACATGTTTATGTTTCTTGCAGTAGAGCTCACCATTCTCTTCTTGGCCATCAGTTATCTGGTTGGCGTATTGCAGGAGTATATTCCTCCGAGCAAAATCCAAAGTATTTTAAGCTCAAAAAATGGCAAAGGTTACCTTGTAGCTGGCTTTCTTGGGGCGATAACTCCCTTCTGTTCCTGTTCGACTATCCCTTTTTTAAAAGGGTTACTCAGAGCAAAAGCAGGGTTTGGCACCATGATGGTATTTCTTTTTGCCAGCCCGCTGCTTAACCCTATCATCATCGGTCTGTTTGCCGTCACGTTCGGGCTGCAAGTGACACTCTTTTATTTCATTGTAGCCATGGGCGTATCGGTGCTGGCTGGTTATAGCCTAGAAAAGATGGGCTTTCAAAAATATATCAAGGCCGAGGCTTATGAAGATCCAAAGCCAATTTGTTGCGGTAGTACATGTGGTGCTAAAGCGGAGCCTGTCAGCAAGTGGAAGCGTATTTGGGATACGACTTGGAAAGACTTTAAGAAAGTGCTGCCCTACCTAATCGGTGGTATTGCTGTTGGCTCAATGATCTATGGTTTTATGCCGACTGAGTTTGTCGCTAAAATGGCTTGTGACAGTAACCCTTTTGCGGTGCCAATTGCAGCTATTATTGGTATTCCTTTGTATATCCGTGCTGAAGCGGTTATCCCCCTAAGTGCAGCACTTGCAGCTAAAGGAATGGGATTGGGTGCGGTAATGGCACTGATCATCGGCAGTGCTGGGGCGAGTTTAACCGAAGTGATCTTACTAAAATCCTTGTTCAAGAATCAAATGATCATCGCTTTCTTGACCGTCATCATCGGCATGGCTATCACTGCGGGTTATCTCTACGGTATCATTTTCAGTTAAAAAAAGTTTCAGCTAAAAAGAGTTTCAGTCAAAAAACTTGGCTAATCAAATCCTCAATCAGAGTAATCAGGTCTGATTGAGGCTTAACTCTCCTTTGCGTACTGCTTTAAAATAGTGGTCAATACCTTGGCCGGTTTGGCTATTTTGCTTTGTTTGAGATACACCAGATGCCAGTAAATTTTTAACCCTTCCTCCCCTAATGGCACCGTTTTTATCATGCCATTTTCTAGATAAGGCGTGACCAGATGTTTAGACATAATCGTCACCCCAAGATTGACTTTTGTTAGCTCCAAAATCGCCTCATTAAACCCCACTTGTAACACTTTTCTAGGGAGGACATTTTCAGGCTGAAAAAAGAGTTCATACTCTCTGTCTTTCTCCGGAATGGTCGAGTTAGTAATGTAGGTTTCATCACTGAAGTCTTCCGCCACCAGATAGTGACTGTTGGCTTTTTTATGCTCTTTTGACAGGCAAGCCATCAATTCATCTTGCAACAGAAAACTGGACTCATACAGGTTTTCATCCAGCAACAGTTTTTGTTGAGAACTTGAAATCATCGCAATATCAACATCGCCATTAAACAAAGCATTGAGCGGCCTAGTTGCTGCTGTAGCCGTGATCTCCAATTCAATATTGGGCAACTCTTTGGCAAAATAACTGGCCACAGATGGCAGCCACTTAAAAGAAGCATAGTGAGGTAAACCGATACGCAATACCTGCTCTACGCCATCGGATAAGCGGGCGATATCATACTCAGCTCTTCCTAACTCCTTCAAAATTATCGTCGCCGAATGCAGTAAACGTTTACCTGCATTGGAGATGATTAACTTGCGGCCACGTCGAACAAAAAGACTGGTATTCAAACGACGCTCAGCTTCACGAATACGATTGGTGAGCGCTGGCTGCGTGATAAACAGAGACTCAGCCGCTTCCTTAACGGTCTCAGATTTAGCGATGGTGCATATCATTTTCAAATGATTGATATTAAGTTGCGTTTTAGTGGTATCCATAATTTTTCGCCATCTTTCATACTAAGCTTAGATTTAACCCACAAATCGACAGTTAACCCATCACTTATTAAACATAGTATTCATTCAAAAAATGAATTAGTTGAAGAATATTATTCAATTATTGTTATAGAACATAATCAAGTAGAGTGGGTTTATCAAGGGTAAATTTATTAGCTCAACCTCCATTAAAGGAAAGATTTGATGAAGTCAGCAGAACTAGAGCAACTCGGATTGGCGTTGTATAAAGCGTTACGAAATCAACAAGTGTTGCCTCCCCTAACCGAACGAGAATTGCCACTCACTCTCGAAGATGCTTATCAGGTGTCACAACATTTCTTACAGCACAGACTCAATGATGGTGAACGTGTCATTGGCAAGAAAATAGGCCTCACCAGCAAGGTGGTGCAAGAGATGCTTGGGGTACATCAACCTGACTTTGGCTTTCTCACTGACGCCATGATGTTTGAGTCTGGCAGCCACATCCCCTTTGCTAGTCCGCTGATACAAGCCAAGTCTGAAGGTGAAATCGCCTTTATCTTAAAACATGATCTGCAAGGGCCCAATGTCACACCACAAGATGTGATTGATGCAACAGAGAGTGTCGCGGCCTGTTTTGAAATCGTCGATTCACGCGTCAAAGATTGGAAGATAAAGATAGAAGATACCGTGGCCGACAACGCCTCTTGCGGCATGTTTGTGATGGGCAATGAACGCGTGTCTCCCCATGATGTTGATTTTGAAAACTGCCAGATGGTGATTAAAAATAAAGGTGAAGTAGTGGCAAAGGGTCAAGGCTCTGCTGCACTTGGCTCCCCCCTAAATTGTGTCGCTTGGCTTGCCAACACCTTAGGCGATTACGGGATAAGCCTTAACGCCGGTGACATCATTCTTTCTGGCTCTCTAGCAGCGATGATCCCCTGCCAGCAAGGTGATGACATGAGTGTAGAAATAGAGGGAATAGGAAGTGCGAGTTACCGCTTTATTTAGCCTGATAGAACTGACTGAATTAACCTTGTTTCAACAAGATGAGAAATGACAAAATGGTAGATAAAAAAATCAATATCGCCCTCATTGGCTCTGGCAATATAGGCACAGATTTAATGATAAAAGCGCTACGAAGTAGCACACTTAACCCCGTATGGATGGTGGGCATCGATGAATACTCAGATGGCCTTAAACGTGCTAAATCCCTAGGATTAAAAGTCACACACTTAGGCATCGATGAACTGCTAAATCATATTGAAGCCGACAATATCCAAATCGCCTTTGATGCCACTTCTGCTTATGTGCATGGTGAAAACAATCGAAAACTGCAAAGCAAAGGCGTTAAAGTCATCGATCTGACCCCTGCGGCTATTGGTCCTTACTGCGTCCCTTCGGTTAATCTTGAAAGCTTAATGGCCCAAACAGGGGATTTATCAGAAACAAACAATTTAAACATGGTCACCTGTGGTGGCCAAGCGACCATCCCAATTATTGCCGCCATCAGTCAAGTACAAGATGTCGATTACGGTGAAATAGTCGCGACCATAGCCTCTAAATCAGCAGGGCCTGGTACACGGAAAAATATTGATGAATTCACCCGCACCACAGCAGATGCCATAGAGAAGATAGGCGGGGCCACCCAAGGTAAAGCCATTATAGTGATGAATCCTGCAGAGCCGCCTCTGATGATGCGCGACACTGTACACTGCCTCACTCGAGATGAGCCTGACCAAAAGGCGATCACTGCGTCGGTACTCACCATGATAGAACAAGTGCAGCAATACGTGCCGGGCTATCAGTTAAAGAATGGCCCCGTGTTTGACGGCAAACGCGTGTCGGTATTTTTAGAAGTAGCAGGACTTGGTGACTATCTACCAGAGTACGCCGGAAACCTGGATATTATGACCTCCGCCGCCCTGCGCACAGGTGAGATGCTTGCCGAAAGTTTGACAACAAAACCCACAGAGTCTGACGTAACTCACACCTAAACAGATATCGAATATTAAGGATATGACATGAATATCAGTAACAAAAAAATCATCCTGCACGATATGTGTTTGCGTGACGGTATGCATGCAAAACGACACCAGATTAGCCTAACAGAGATGACCCAAGTCGCCACAGCACTTGATGACGCTGGCGTGCCATTAATCGAAGTCACCCATGGTGATGGCTTAGGCGGTAACTCCGTCAACTACGGTTTTGCAGCCCACAGCGATGAGGAATACCTCTCCACTGTGATCCCTTTAATGAAACAGGCCAAGATCTCCGCATTGCTTTTACCCGGCATCGGTACCGTCGATCACCTGCGAATGGCACATGAACTTGGCGTCAGTACCATACGTGTTGCAGCTCAATGCACAGAAGCTGATGTCACAGAGCAGCATATCGCGCTTTCTCGCACACTCGGCTTAGACACGGTAGGTTTTCTAATGATGGCTCATATGCTTGAACCTAAAGCGTTATTAGAACAAGCTAAGCTCATGGAAAGTTACGGTGCAAACTGCATCTACTGCACTGACTCTGCCGGCTATATGCTACAAGATGATGTGTTCGAACGCATTACCGCACTGAGACAGGGATTAAAACCTGAAACTCAAATCGGCTTTCACGGACATCATAATCTGGCTTTAGGCGTTGCAAACTCACTGACAGCTGTCGAAGCAGGTGCAGATCGCATCGATGGTTCTGCCGCTGGATTGGGGGCGGGTGCGGGCAATACGCCACTTGAGGTTTTCAATGCCGTTGCCACGCGTATGGGTGCCACCACTGACGTTGATATCTTTAAACTCATGGCGGTTGCCGAAGAGATAGTTGTCCCCATGATGGAGCAACCTATCAGAGTCGACCGAGATTCACTTGTGCTAGGCTACGCCGGTGTTTACTCCTCTTTTTTACTGCATGCAAAAAGAGCCGCTACAAAATACGGTGTTCGATCTGAAGAGATATTATTAAAACTGGGACAAATGAAAACGGTTGGGGGTCAAGAAGATATGATTGAAGATGTCGCGTTAAACCTAGCAAATAGCCAGAAATAATAATGAGTAACAGCTAAAAGGAGGATATTCTTTTAGCTGTTACTCAAAATAGGTAATCACAGCATATTATGTGTCTTCAGGCATTTCAAACAGCTGTGGTTGCTTCTTCTGTTTGTCATCCATTTCAACGGCAAATCGTCTTAGATAAAAACTCGCTAACGCCAACATCACACCAGTCACAGCAGCAATCAAGGCTAATGAACCAAACCAAAATAAAGCAACAACTCCGACCATATGGCGATCGACTTCACTTGCATCATTTTTACCGTAAGCATACATGGCTAAACGGTAGACTTGGTTTTGACTGATAAGGTGGCTTATCTGAGTGTTTAACAAACGCTGCTCATTACGCAACTCAAAAATCTGCTCGTCGTATTTAAACACTCGTTGTGAAATGTCTTCTAATTCTACGCGTTTGGTTTCTTCATATTGAGCGACTTCACCGTTAGCTTGCTCATTGATATTGAAAAAATTGCTCTTATCTTTTTTAGCCCTGTTGATAATGGCATTCCTAACACGAGAGTTTTTAGAATAACGCTCGCCTATCTCTTTCTTCTTATTATCAATACGCTCGTTAACGTCGTTTACTCTACGCTGGTATTTGGTATTCACAAACTCAATCTGTTGGCGCAGCTGGTTCTCCATCAAAGACTGTTTCTCTAACGCATCCCCGCCTAAATAGCCTGTTGTAATAGCGCCTAGCTGACTCTCTTTCTCGCTGATAAGTGCACGATATTTTTTATCAACCCCACTTCGAGTAAGGAAGTTAGAGTCATCAAGTTCGGCTTTCATTTCAGCTTTTAATGCATTTAACTCAGCTAGCAAGCGACCACGCTCATCTTTACTACCAGTAACATTGCCTACAATGGTGGCGGTAAAGCGGTCTTCAATAACACTTTTTTCGCTAGTCCAATCTCGATAGTAGCCGTCACGGATCGCCATTAAACGATCAATGTCATCTAGAATGCCCTTTTCGAAACTGGTATTAATCGACGCTAACTGTTTATTCTTAGCCTGTTCAACTTGCAGTAGATTCGCTGAAAGCTGCTCATCAAGCAGTGCTGTCTGAGTGGCTAACTCCTGATTTAGCTCCTCCTCGGTAAACTTCTGCACGTGATCTCTGCGTTTTTCTATGAGCTCAATTTGTGTATCAACATTCACAATCTCATTTTTTCGATTATCAATGGCTCTACTGAGATTAGAGAAGTTACGTTCAAAACCATTCAGCATGGTTTCAAATGTAATTAAGCTGAGGAAAAATACAAAGAAAAGAAAGATAGAGCGCCAAAGCACACTTCTTACGTTCATAAAGGTAAATACTAATGGGATTTTACACAGCTCAACCACGGCCACCAGCAGAAAAGGTAATCCTGCCACGACAATGGATGAAGTGCTATCAATCACATCGGTATTTTCAAAATTAGAAATGGATTTAAAGGCTGAAACAGCCATCAGAATTGAAATTGTAAAGCCAATTAGCACTGCAATGACTTCCACAGCCCAAGCTAGACGGATCAAGAATCGGGAGTAAAAATGTACATTTTCTCTGTCGTAATACATCATATAACCATTATTATTTATTGTTATTTTCACATTCTGTTATTCACAGATGCGGACTGTTTGCATGATAAGAATAGTCTATTTTTTATACCTCACGGCATGAAACACAAACCATTTATACCCAAATCATTTCAAAGCACAGAATTAAGCCTAGCGAAATATATAAGGGTAAATCCAGAAAAGTGGGGGACAAACTCGCTACGCTTTGTTAACACCACCGCCGAATAAACATACAAGATAATTTTTAAAACCTATCATAGTAAGCGTCTAAAATTCATCACCTTTTATTAGTTGGAGTATAAAACCACAAAGCAGCAATCAAACAGTCGAATCGACTATTCTGTGGATTTTAACATAACTGCAAAAAAAGTGAACAATTGAAACAAATTGTGTGCAGCACCAGTTCAGGTTCAAATTGACGTAAAGAAAATGAGCAACAACGAGAGTGTGAATGTGACCACGGGGAGTCATACAGCTGGAAGGGAGTTAACGGTATTGCTTGTGTGGGTTGTTATAAACCGGGCCCGCTTAGGGCCCTCAGAATAAGATTAAGCATTTTTGGCGTTAGCCATTAAGCAAAATAGTAAGCAAGACCTTGAAGGCAAGCTAAAGAAAATAAACCAGCAAGCACATCATCAATCATAATGCCAAAGCCACCTTTTACTTTAGCGTCGAGCCAACGGATCGGCCACGGTTTTAAGATGTCGAAAAATCGAAACAACGTAAAACCGATAACAATCCAAACCCAACCTTCTGGCGCGGCGATCATGGTGATCAATAGACCAGCCAATTCATCCCAAACAATGGCGCCATGATCATGTACACCCATATCCTTAGCAGCGACATGACAGATATAAAAACCGAGGATTACGCTTAACAGCGTCAAGCCTAGATACCATTCAATACTCAAAGGTGCCATTAACAGGTAGATAGGAATAGCAGCAAGCGTGCCAAAGGTACCTGGCGCCTTCGCCATCATGCCAGAACCGAAACCTAAGGCTAAGAAATGAATAGGATTAGAAAGGGATAAGCGAGCAAGCGCTTTATCTTTAGAAAATATTTTCATTAGGAAAAATGCTCAAATCCAATATTAGTGGGCGTGTAAGGTTGGCCATTACGGATCAGTCTCAATTTATCACCAGTGCTCACCTGCCCTATTTGAGCAAATGACACCCCAGTGTTTGCAAGTGCAATCTCTAGCGCCCCTTTTTGGGCTTCTGGAACACTAAAGAGCAACTCGTAATCTTCGCCTCCAGTCAGCGCATAACTTAACGCTTCCTCGTCATTCACTGAACTTTTTAACGCATCTGACAAAGGTAAAAGATCGACATCGATAACAGCACTCATGCCAGACAACTTAAGCACATGTTGAATATCACTCAAGAGCCCGTCAGACAGATCAATAGCACTTGAAGCAAGGTTACGCAGCGCTTGACCAGCGAGCAGTCTAGGGCTTGGATAGTAATGACGATTGACCAAGTACCCCTGATGCTCAGGTGCGACTTGCCTGCTGCCACGAATAACATCTAACCCTAGGGCTGAATCACCTAATGTCCCTGTTACATAGATCCAATCGCCATTTCTGGCACCATTTCGAGTCAGGGCTTTACCTGTAGGCACTTGGCCGTTGACGGTAATGGTGATAGATCTCGGTCCACGGGTTGTATCACCGCCAACAAGCGCAATATTATAGTACTCAGCGGCTTCAAACAGACCTTCACTATAGCTTGTTAGCCATTCCTCATCCACATCAGGCAAGGTCAATGCTAACGTCATCCATGCAGGCTCTGCGCCCATAGAAGCAAGGTCTGAAAGATTAACAGCAAGTGATTTGTAACCCAAAGCTTTAGGGGGAATATCGGGGTAGAAATGAACATTCTCTACTAAGGTGTCACAGGAGATGGCGATGGATTTATTAACCGCAGGAATAACTAAAGCGCAATCATCACCAATACCTAGCTCTACATCACGACGTGAAGAGGCTTGCTTGGTAAAAAACTTTTCGATTAATTGAAATTCTTTCACAGGAATAAGTACTCGTTAGCTGGGTGAAATGAGCAACTATCAGATTTAATCCGGAATAACGATGACGAATAAAAATTAACGCTCATCTCTTAAAAATCTGAGCAGTAGGATGGATAGAAAATAAAGACAAAAAAACGGCACCCTAAGATGCCGTATGTTGTATTACTTACGACCTACAATCTTGTCGAGAATACCGTTTACAAATTTATGACCATCTTCAGCACCGAACGCTTTCGCTAATTCAATGGCTTCATTAATCGCCACTTTATAAGGGACATCTTTACGGAATGTAAGCTCATAAGTCGCCAGTCTTAACACGGCTTTCTCAATAGGAGAGACCTCATTAAAAGGACGCTCAATATGAGGGATAATTAGCTCGTCAATTTGAGCCTGTTTTGTCGCTGTTCCCGTCAGTAGCTCACGGAAGTAAGCAACATCGATACCCTCAATCTTTTGTTCAGTCAGAAATTCATGCTCAACATCAGCAACGTTATTTCCACTTAACTGCCAAGAGTATATGGCTTGAACGGCTAAACGGCGGGCCTTGCGGCGCTCAGAAGGCTTCATCTTTATTCCTAATCTTGCAACTGCTGTTCTAGTTCTTGCAGCACGTTGACCATTTCAAGCAGACCAAGTGCAGCTTCGCCGCCCTTGTTACCCGCTTTAGTACCTGAGCGCTCAATGGCTTGCTCAATAGTATCTGTAGTCAAAACGCCAAATGAAACAGGAAGATCAAACTCAAGTGCGACCTGAGCTAAACCTTTGTTACACTCACCTGCAACAAAATCAAAGTGTGGCGTACCGCCACGGATAACTGCACCTAATGCAATTATGCCATCAAATTTACCGCTAGCAGCAACACGACGTGCAGCCAATGGTAATTCAACCGCTCCAGGTACTCGTACTACTGTGATGTTCTCATCAGCAACTTGACCAAAGCGTTTCAGTGTGTCGACCGCACCCTCAAGTAAACTCTCAACTAGAAAGCTGTTGAAGCGTGATACAACGATAGCAACCTTTGCATTTTTCGACTCGATATTACCTTGAACTACGTTCATTTATCTTACCTAAATTAGCTAATTTTACCGGCATGGGCACGGAAGAGGCGGTATGATAGCACAGCCTGTCTCCTGTTCCCCATGCAATTATTTATAAATTTATAAATTCTATTCAGAAATGTATTCTGTCACTTCTAGGCCGAAACCCGATAGCGAATGATAACGCTTTGGTGAACTCAATAAACGCATCTTAGTCACACCAATGCTTGCTAAAATTTGAGAGCCTACACCAACAAGACTAGAGGTACCGTTCCATTTAGGCGATGCCACAGCTTGTCCATTATCTTCAAGCTCAAATGCCTTCACTTTCGCGAGAATATCATTGCTGTGTTCTTGGTTACCCAGTAACACCAGTACGCCACCTTCATCGGCAATGCGCTTCATCGCCTTCTCAAGAGGCCAACTACGTTGCTGATCACGCTCAGAGTGAAGCAAGTCATTAAAGGTATTTTGCAGATGCACACGAACCAGAACATCCTCTTTCACCTCGCCTTTAACGAGCACATAGTGTAGCTGGTTATCGATAGTGTCTCTAAAAGTCATCATGTCGAATTCACCAAAGCGAGTCGGAAGCTTGCATTTGGCTTCGCACACGACGTTCGTTTCTTTGGTATTACGGTATTCAATCAGATCTGCAATCGTTCCCATCTTAAGACCGTGCTCTTTCGCAAAAATCTCAAGATCCGGGCGACGAGCCATAGTGCCGTCATCATTAAGAATTTCGACAATCACAGAAGACGCTTCAAAACCAGCCAAACGCGCTAAATCACAGCCCGCTTCAGTGTGACCAGCACGGATTAGCACGCCGCCCTCTTTCGCCATTAAAGGAAAGATATGGCCAGGCTGGACGATATCCGTAGGCTTAGCATCTTTACCGACTGCAGCAAGTATTGTCACTGCACGGTCTTGGGCTGAAATACCTGTAGTTACGCCTTCAGCAGCTTCGATAGAAACCGTAAAGTTAGTCGAAAACTGGGCGTTATTGTCAGTAACCATAAGAGGCAAGTTTAACTGCTGACAGCGCGCTTTCGTTAATGTCTGACAGATTAAACCACGACCAAACTTAGCCATAAAGTTTACCGCTTCAGCGGTAACCATGTCGGCAGCCATGATCAGATCACCTTCATTTTCTCTATCTTCATCGTCCATCAAGATAACCATTTTACCGAGGCGAATATCTTCGATGATCTCTTCTATACTGTGTAACGACATTGTGAGGCCCTAATTTTTAGTTCTAATTAATACAAATAGTTAATCTGTTATTGCTGGTGTTTACCAGCCTTTAACGTAAAAAACCTGAGCGAGCTAACAGATCCATAGTCACATTCGACTCGGGAGTCTCAGACTTGCTGCTGCCATAAGTCATTAAGCGTTCTAAATGACGCGCAATGAGGTCAACTTCGATATTCACCGAATCACCCGCCTTCAGCTCGACTAAGGTTGTTTCACCCGCGGTGTGAGGCACAATGGTTAATCTGAAGCGATTATCATTCACTTCATTAACCGTCAGGCTGACACCATCGATGGTAATTGACCCTTTATGGGCAATGTAACGCGCTAGACTGGCAGGGGCAGTAAGCCAAAACTCAATCGCTTTGCCGCGATACTGCCTGTCATCGACACTGGCGACACCATCAACATGGCCACTGACCATATGCCCGCCTAAACGAGTCGTCGGTGTTACCGCTTTTTCTAAGTTAACCTTACGTCCCACCTGATAATGAGCAAAACCAGTTAAACTAACGGTTTCGGCAGAGATATCGGCAACATAGCCATCACTCATGCACTCAACAACCGTCAGACACACACCGTTAGTCGCGATACTATCACCCAGGCGTACATCACTTAGATCGAGTTTTCCACTGGCAACGGTAAGGCGAATATCATCACCACGGCGTTCTATTTTACGCAATGAACCTACTGATTCAATGATCCCAGTAAACATGACTTTATGACCTTATATCTAATATTAAGCGGGTATCTGCCCCGATTTTACGTTCATCGATGAGCTTAATTGTCGGCACTGCTGACATAACATCATAATCTGGAAGTGTGATTAAGTTACGTCCGCTCGAACCTAAAATTTTCATCGCCTGGTAGAGCACCAGCTCATCACCATGGCCTTGTGCGATAACGCTACCAGCTAAGGTCGCGCCTGCTTCAATAAGCACCGAGTTACAGCACTTGCCAAGGTATTTGAAAAGTTCGCTTAAACTCACTCGCCCTGACTCATCAGCAGACAATGTAATGTGGCTGACATAAGCGGGCCACTTGGCTTTTTCACCATCAGGATAATCCACGCAGGAAACAAGCAGAATGGGGCTATCGATAGAGAAAAGCATTAAGTCAGTCGTCAAACGAGCGCGGCTATCGAGCACAACCCGCAAAGGCTGATGCAATTCGGTGACACTCAGTTTATCTGCCACATAACCCAACTCACTATGACGAACATTGAGTGATGGATTATCGGCTAATACGGTTTCAACCCCCGTTACTAACGCACAATGTCGAGCGCGTAATCGCTGCACATCACGGCGAGCTTCAGGGCCGGTTATCCATTTGGATACGCCATTGGATAGCGCTGTTTTACCATCAAGGCTCGAGGCTAATTTAACCGTCACCCAAGGTAGGCCAGTCTCCATTCGCTTCATAAAGCCTAGATTGATCTGTTTAGCTTCATCTTTTAACAGACCGACATCAACCTGAATGCCCGCTTCTCTGAGCATGGCAATCCCACGTCCAGATACTTGTGGATTTGGATCTTCTACAGCCACCACGACTCGCGCCACTTCATTTTTAATTAACGCTTCGGCGCACGGTGGTGTGCGGCCATAATGGCTACACGGTTCTAAGGTGACGTAAGCGGTGCCGCCTTTGGCGCCCAAATCGGCATCAATATTGGCCATAGCCAATGCATGCACCTCGGCGTGAGGACCTCCCGCTTTAATGTGGAAGCCTTCACCAATAAGTTGACCATCTTTGGTTATCACACACCCCACACACGGATTTGGGCGAGTGGTGTATACACCTTCACGTGCCAGCTTGATGGCACGACTCATCATTTCAATATCTTCTATAGACCACATAATGCTCTCAACCTTGAGATGATTCACACAGGTTCAATTGATGCAATTATCTTTCTACTTGCCAGCTTAGCAATGTCGTTCATCGCCAAGCTCGCAACTTATTCAGTTATCTTACTATTTTTGCAAATTAGCGATGGCGTCGCCAAACTCAGAGACATCTTCAAATGCGCGATACACAGAGGCAAAACGGATATAAGCCACCTTATCGAGGTTGACTAATTGATCCATCATCAGATTGCCTATCATCTCTGATTTAATCTCACGCTCACCGGTACCACGAAGTGTGGACTTGATTTTGGTCAAAGCCAGCTCGATTTGCTCCATAGAAACCGGGCGCTTTTCGACTGCTCTAAGCATGCCACCACGGAGTTTTTCTTCATCGAAAGGCTGACGGCTACCGTCTTGCTTGACGACCCGAGGCATGACTAACTCTGCGCCTTCAAAGGTCGTAAATCGTTCATGACACTCAGCGCATTCACGACGACGCCTGACTTGATGACCATCAGCCACTAAACGGGAATCGATCACCTTAGTATCAGTTGCGCTGCAAAATGGACAATGCATTGAGCCTCCAGCGGGAAAATATAATAAAAAAAGATGAGTTAGAGTCACAACTCTAAATCAGAGTTCACATTTACTCAATGACAATCGTCAGATACAAAAATGGCCGCTAAAAAGCGGCCATCGAAGTTTACCTGATTTAACCCTTAAGGTTAACCGTAAACAGGGAACTTAGCGCACAATTCAAGAACCTGGTTCTTAACACGCTCAATTGTACCTTCATTAGTAATGTCATCCAACACATCACACATCCAGTTAGTTAGCTCAACCGCTTCAGCTTCTTTAAAGGCGCGACGAGTAATCGCTGGTGAGCCAATACGAAGACCAGAAGTCACAAATGGTGAACGTGGATCGTTCGGTACTGAGTTCTTGTTAACAGTAATGTTAGCAAGACCCAACGCCGCATCGGCATCTTTACCTGTGATATCTTTAGCAATCAAATCAAGCAAGAATAGATGGTTGTCAGTTCCGCCAGAAACAACATCATAGCCACGCTCGATGAATGTCTTAGCCATCGCTTGAGCATTAACAACAACTTGCTCTTGGTAAGCAGTAAACTCAGGCTCTAGTGCTTCTTTAAATGCAACCGCTTTAGCAGCGATAACGTGCATCAAAGGACCACCTTGGCCACCTGGGAATACGGCAGAGTTCAACTTCTTGTAGATAGCTTCATCATTGATTGCAGATAGAATCAGTCCGCCACGAGGGCCAGCTAATGTCTTATGGGTTGTTGTAGTAACAACGTGTGCATGTGGAAGTGGATTCGGATAGATACCCGCCGCCACAAGACCCGCTACGTGAGCCATATCAACAAACAGGTAAGCACCTACTTTGTCAGCAATTTCGCGGAACTTGCCCCAATCGATAATGCCAGAATATGCACTAAAACCAGCAATAACCATCTTTGGCTTGTGCTCAAGAGCAAGACGTTCAACTTCGGCGTAATCAATCTTACCCGTTGTTTCGTCGATTCCGTACTGAACTGCATTGTATAACTTACCAGAGAAACTAACGTGAGAACCGTGAGTTAGATGACCACCGTGAGCCAAGCTCATACCCAATACTGTGTCACCACCTTCAAGTAATGCCATGAATACAGCAGCGTTTGCCTGTGAACCAGAGTGAGGCTGAACGTTTGCGTAGGTAGCGCCAAACAATTCTTTAGCGCGAGAAATAGCTAACTCTTCAGCAATATCAACGTGCTCACAACCCCCATAGTAACGCTTACCAGGGTAACCTTCGGCGTACTTGTTAGTTAACTGAGAACCTTGAGCTTCGAGAACACGTGGACTGGTGTAATTTTCTGAAGCGATAAGTTCGATGTGCTCTTCTTGACGACGAGTTTCATCTTGAATCGCTTGAAACAGTTGTGGATCAAAGTCCGCGATATTCATATCTTTTTTCAGCATTTCTTACTCCAGCTGTAAATTCTTATAGTAGGGTTGCGCGGTATTCTACAGCGCATTTGATCACAATCACAGTATTTGGAACATGAAATTCCTTGCAGTTGAAACTGAGCCCAGCTCACAGTTACAGCAAATGCAGACTAAATCGCGATTCCAGCATGCTTTACTTCGAAAAAACCTTAAGCCGTTACTTTGATAGCCATTATAGAAAACACTTTTTCTTATTTAGGCTTCCCACTGTTTTGCTTCCCCTTTTAATCAAGTAGAATCGTGCCATTGTTTTGAAACAGAAGATGAAATCATGGCTCAGTTTGTATATAGCATGCTTAGGGTTGGTAAGATTGTTCCGCCTAAAAAGCAGATCCTTAAAGATATCTCTTTAAGCTTTTTCCCCGGTGCAAAAATTGGTGTTCTAGGCCTGAACGGTTCTGGTAAATCTACCCTACTTCGCATTATGGCTGGTATCGATACCGACATTGAGGGTGAAGCACGCCCAATGCAAGATCTCAAAATTGGTTACCTACCTCAAGAACCTAAACTTGATGAAAATCAAACGGTTCGTGAAGCGGTTGAAGAGGCTGTCTCTGAAGCTAAGAATGCGCTAACTCGCTTAGATGAAGTCTATGCACTCTACGCTGAGCCTGATGCAGATTTTGATGCCCTTGCCAAAGAACAAGGCCAACTCGAAGCTATTATCCAGTCTCAAGATGCACATAATTTAGATAACGTCTTAGAGCGTGCCGCCAACGCACTGCGCCTTCCTGACTGGGATGAGAAGATTGCCGTTCTTTCTGGTGGTGAACGTCGTCGTGTGGCTATCTGTCGTCTGCTACTCGAAAAGCCGGACATGCTATTGCTTGATGAGCCCACCAACCACTTGGATGCCGAATCTGTCGCTTGGCTAGAGCGCTTTCTACAAGATTACACCGGCACCGTTGTGGCCATTACCCACGATAGATATTTCTTAGATAATGCCGCGGGTTGGATCTTAGAACTCGACCGTGGTGAAGGTATTCCATGGGAAGGTAACTACTCCTCTTGGCTTGAGCAGAAAGATGCTCGTCTAACCCAAGAGTCAGCCACTCAAAGCGCACGTCAAAAGACCATTCAAAAAGAACTTGATTGGGTACGTCAAGGTGCTAAAGGGCGTCAGTCTAAAGGCAAAGCGCGTATGGCCCGTTTTGAAGAGCTGAACACCAACGATTACCAAAAGCGTAATGAAACTAACGAACTCTTTATTCCACCTGGGCCCCGTTTGGGCGATAAGGTTATTGAGATCAACAATCTGACTAAGTCTTATGGTGATCGCGTTCTCATCGATAACCTTAGCTTCAAAGTGCCTAAAGGCGCGATTGTCGGGATTATCGGTGCAAACGGTGCAGGTAAATCAACCCTGTTTAAGATGATCTCAGGCGAAGAGCAACCAGACAGTGGTAGCGTCGAATTAGGTGAATCAGTGCAGATTGCTTCGGTTGATCAATTCCGTGATTCAATGAACGATAAGAATACGGTTTGGCAGGAGATCTCTGGTGGGCTAGATATCATGCGTATCAACAACACCGAAGTCCCGAGTCGCGCCTATGTAGGTCGCTTTAACTTCCGCGGTGGCGATCAACAAAAAATCATCGGCACTTTATCGGGCGGTGAACGTAACCGAGTCCATTTAGCTAAGCTGCTGCAAGCTGGCGGTAACGTATTACTTCTCGATGAGCCAACCAACGACTTAGACGTTGAAACCTTACGTGCACTTGAAGAAGCGCTACTTGAGTTCCCTGGTTGTGCCATGGTTATTTCTCACGACCGTTGGTTCCTCGATAGAATCGCGACTCACATCCTTGATTACCGTGATGAGGGTAAAGTGAGCTTCTATGAAGGCAACTACACCGAGTACTCAACGTGGTTAAAAGAAACCATGGGGACTGATGTAGTAGAGCCACATCGTCTTAAGTACAAGCGCATGAGCTAGTTTTAGCCTTGTAGCTGCCTAGCGCGGTGCCAACGAATCGATTAGCCACCCTCTTTAGGGTGGCTTTTTATTTTTACCAATGGGTTTATTCACTTGTCGGATAACAAGTTGCTGAAATATCCGATGTGGGCTCATTTAGCTGTTCTGTAATTTGATGAGTTAGCTAAGTGCCATAACGTCATTGGTGTTTATTGCTTGCAGCAGGCTAAAATGTAGCTACTTCTGTGGAACGCTGTAAAGCCATCCCTGGCCGCTCTGCGGTTTCATCCCTGAAACCGAAGCCCGCAGCCGCATCTACATCAGGTTATTCATCTCTTCGATTGAAGTGTTAATGTGTCAGCCAAACTCATTTTTGGACAGAAATAAGTTAGTGCAAAGGATCTAAAAATGGGTAGTGGGATTAGTAAATGTATAGTGCTCGTCCATGCAGTAACGCCCCAATAAGAGGCTAAAAATGGTTGGCTAAAATAGTGAGGCACTAACGGTAGCCAACTTTTTTTAGTCCTGCTTTATTGCCTTGTTAGGGGGCTATTCTGGTTGCTTGCCATGATAAAAATATATTAACTTTTCAGCTTCATTAATCCCTGTTCCCCAAAGTGGTGAGTTTAAGGAAGCAACACTACCGTCTTTTGCTATTTTTGTCCTAGCTCGTGCGAAGGTAACAAAATTTAAAACAGAGGTGTTTTCAATATTTTTTAATTGATTTAAAAACGTTTCAGCAGAATATATATTCTCTTCAAGATCATAATATTTAGCGATACCTGTTGGTACTAGGAAAAACTCTTCATCCTCATCCCAATTAAAGGCTTCAATACTTTTAAATTCTATTTGCTCAAAGTCATCATCAATGTAATTGGCGAATGCCACCTCAAAACTCGAAGCCTCAGGTGTTGAAGTCAACACTGATTCTAAATCTTCAATAATATGCTGAACGATCATGATAACTCTTGCCCCCTAACAGTATATTAGCCTGAATTCCGAATAAGAACGGTCTTAATAAGAACAGGTCGCCAGTACTTTAATTACTCAAGACTAACAGCAAACTAGTGTCTCAACAATGAGTTATAACATAGAAAGAGCTCAATCCTAGTTTATCTGCCTGAGTGAAACAAAGAACCTCCATCATTGCATAAATTGCAATGTTCTCGCAGGAAGAAAGCCACTAGACTCCGACTAATATGATAATTCAGGTGAAGGTCTTGTATGTTGCGTCTCACATTAGCTTAGTTATTGCAAAAGCTGATAAGCAGGATGTAAACAAACTTCTTCCCTGGCTAATTTTGGGGCAGAAACAAGTTAGCCCCTACCAAGTAAAGCCAAATCGAAGAGATAGATGATCAGGTGTAGATGCGGCA
>OJDH01000225.1_pt1 | contig 37713 bp, 27 predicted proteins | sample 1592761 | NCBI WGS metagenome assembly OJDH01 (sample SAMN05416855, study PRJEB24817) | seawater metagenome | isolation source: Sea water | place: Canada:Atlantic | collected 2013-11
ACTCAAGAGACGCTAACCAAAACTGCTCGTCTGTTTCAACCACTGCGCTAAAATTGTTGCTGGTGAGTAACGGATCGCTCGATAACTGGTCAAGTTTTTGCGTTTTCATGTTAAAGAGCAGGAGTTCATTGTTTCCCCTTAACCATAATCGCTCGTCACTATCTATGAACACTGGATCTAATGTCTTAAATGATTTATTGCCAAGTTGTATGGTGTGGGCGCTAAAATCACTTGTATCTATCCATCGTAATTTATTATCAAGAGACTTTAGCCAAATCTTATTTTTAGAATACAAAACCCTATAGTAAAAGTTACCTTTAGATAGCGTTTTTAAAAGACTCAATTCGCCATTATCGGCTTTCTCATATATATATATACCCCCACTGGTGGCTAACCAGAGACGATCTTTTTCGTCGATAGTCATATCCCAAATACTGTACTCAAAGTCTTCAAGCCAAGACGTAAATCGCTCAGTCTCAGTGTCGAACTCGGATATGCCGCCAGCCTGAGTTGCAAGCCAAACCAATCCTTTACTATCTAGCTTTATTGACCACACTACATCGCCAGCCAATGTATTTATATTTGACGGAGTTGATACATAATGACGAAAAAGTGCTGAGTCTTGATTGTACCGATACACCCCTCCAGTGTGTGAACCAAGCCATAAGGTATCGTTACTGTCACGAAACATACTGAGTAGGAATATCCCAGCATCGCTTTGCGAGGGGAGTTTGGTCAAGCCACTATCCGGTGAAATGTGCTTAGTAGTATCCTTTGTTTTACTTACAATTGTTAAGCCAGCTGATGTACCGAGCCAGATATCTCCATCATTGCCTTGTTGGATGCTGCGTACTTCGTTCCCTAGAAGGCTTGGCGAGCTATTCCTGTTGAAATGCAGTAGCTCTTTAGTATCTTGATCCCACATGTAGGCGCCAAGCTCGGTCGCAAACCAATAACTATTTCCGAAATGCTTTACATCAAACAAATATTGAGCAGGAATAGTGATGTTAAGGGGGTTTTGAGCATTTAAGTTGTGAAGCGTATTTGACTCATTATCTAATAGATAAATGCCGTGCCCGTAGCTTCCAATGATGCTAAATGTATCTTCGGCAAGTATAGATTTAATTTCTGCAGGCAGCCGTTCTGAGGTGACTTCTACTGGGGTGAAATCATTTGTCTGTTTAGAATACGTATAAAGATTAGATTCGTTGGCGACTAGCAATTTTCCAGTATTGGTGAGGCTTAGGGTATTTATAATATTGTTATTTAAACTGCTATTTTGTTGGTTATAACGAGTGAAATCATCCGATAATGGATTGTAGCGCGCCAGGCCGTTTTGTGTACCAATCCACAGAGCCCCTTCCTGATCTATTAACATAGTTCTCATAAAATCATGAGGTAATGATTTAACGTCGTTTGGGTTGTGTTGATAATTGACAAATTCATACCCGTCAAAACGGCTCAAGCCATTTGCAGTGGCGAACCACATAAAGCCGCGCTTGTCTTCAATGATGTCGGTGATGGTATTTTGCGTTAGGCCGTCGGCTTTGGTGAGATTATCAAATGAAAATGTTTGAGCATGGGCGGCGTTAAAAAAGCCGAAAGTAGCGCTTACGAGCCACAGACACCAAAAAATGGATGGAATAGTTAAAGTACGCAATTAACACCTGTCAGCAGTTTTTCTGCTTTGTAATTATTAATATTTAGGAAACTATCCGTAGTACCCACGTCCTTAAATATGCCTAAAATATGGGGCCTTAACAAGTTTTAATCATGACTTTTTAACGCTACAGCTAACTTTTACTAACAAGCAGTGTATTGTTCGGTCTATTAGAGGAATATTAACGCTTTATCCTACTAATGGCGTATGTTTTTTAAACTCCGAGATATCGTTCACTGCAGTCGTGGATAGGTCATCGGCCGATATTGAATGTTTAGGGTCGCTGTACAGTATCAATTCGCCCATGTTTTTCCCGATAATGAGACCGTTCACAAAATTCATCAGATCAGAAAACTGGATGCGTTCTAACTCATTCGCCGTATCTTTATTTTGAGAAAAACGATAGTCTTGATTGCCTAACGCAGACCACAAGCGTTGACTCTTGATGCTTAGATTTGCGTCTTTTTGGCATAATTGCTTCATTACGCCCTGTTTTATGTCACGCCAGTTTTTCTGATACGGCAATAGATCTACCGTTAGTTTTTGCAAAAAATCGCGGATAACGGTAATGAGATGTTGCGCTGAATACTTAGGTGACTGCACATAAAACGCCATACCTGGGTGTTGATTGAACGGCACATAACCACTCCCCACTAGATATCCCAATTGCGCTTGTTGGCGAGCAAAATTAAAAAATACAGGTGACACGAGTTGCTCTAATAATATTGTTAGTAACGTATCCCGGCGCCCAGTATTAGGAGATTGGTAATAAATGACCACTGCGGCATCTGGATGTTCACAGGGAAGGGCGTGAAGCAATGAATCTTGCTTTGATAAATCAAACACACTCCTCGATAGCTTTTTATGCCCGTTATATGCTTTGTGTTGTTGATTTAATTCAGCTGAGAATTTTTGTACGTGTTTCCTATCCCAGTTTCCAAATATGAGAGTTTCCATATACCTATCATTGAGCAATTTGTCTTTTACGGCGTGGACATGTTCAAGTGTTGTGCTCTCCATTGCAGCCACCATACTCAGTGGGGTATGGGTATTTTGTTGCATGAAAGCCGAGAGTCTGGCGAATAATCGGTTGATGGGTTTGTTGAGCAAGTTGTTGTGCAGGCTCTGACACTGTTGATGTTTTACTTGCTCAAAGTGTTTTTCAAAATCCTCTAAAGAATGTAATTGTTCTATTAGCTCCTGATTAAAGGTCAATTGTTTGGCGCTAAATCCGCTGGTATGCAGAGAAAAACCGCATTGGTGTGAATACAAATGGTAATTAAGTCCCGCTACGTTTGCTTGGTAATAAGTTTGCTGGAAATGGTTATTGAGTAACGCAATCCACAGTTTTCTGGACACTGTCGCCTCAACCCCAGTGGTGGCCGCTTGGCAATCGAATGAGATATAGCAATCACCTCTTGGTAAGCCAAATTGGGTATCTTGACCGAACCAGACATTGAAGTCCTCTGATGCAACTATGTTTTGGGGTACAGAATACGTCTTATCAGCTTGAGTCAATGTATGCTCGCGGCTCAGAAATTGATTTTTCTCAGGTAATGTTAAGAGCGAACTGCAACTCTTATTTTGCAATTTTTTTAGCAATTGAGGGGAAAGGGGAGAAACTGCATAAGGGGTATTGTACCACTGGCTTATCTGGTTTGTTTGAGCATCAGGGGAGACGACTTTAACGCGCATATTTGACGGCGTAAAAAAGCCTAATATTTCGTCCACAATTGAAGGGTCTGCCTTGTCGAGTATATACTCTGAGGCAATAAGGTGTTCACAAGGGTAAAGATATATTGCGCTGGATAAGCTAACAGCTTCATCAATCGGTTTTATGGCATCAGCAAATTGCCAGATTTGTTCAAGCAACGCTTTCTTTTCATCAAAGAAACACAGTTTACTGTGCTGCCTAATATTCTCTAAGTATTGGAATAGCGCTTCTAACATTGAGTCAATGTTGGCTAACCCCAATTCTGTCAGTTGTAGGTTGACATTGAAGTCGCGAAAGTTACTGCCTTCAATACCCCCACCGACACTAATATTGGTGGCGAATCCCTTTTCTTTAAAAAATCCAAGTAAGCCATTTGGACCCTCATCAGCCAATAGCTCGCTGATAATACTCAGCGGCTTAGTGCGATAATAATGATGTACACAAGGCAGTGCGAACGTGACGATAAGCCTGCGAGCAGATTTGAGGGGGGTAATATCAATTCTAATACCCAACTGCTCGGGCAGGTAAAGCGCTGGTAATGGGGGGCGTCTAGACGGTTTTCTTTTTTCCAGTTGTCCAAAATACTGCTTGATGAGCGCCAAACTCGTTTGATGACTAAATGGGCTGATGATGCACAATGCGATATTTTGAGCGACGTATTTATCTTGATGCAGTGTTTTTAGACGCTGCTGCATTTCTTGTAAATTAAGTTCACCCAAGGTGGAAGCATTACCGACAGAAAATTGACTAAAAGGGTGGTCAGGGTTAGCCGTTTCCTTGTGCACCTCATATAGCCTGCGCAAATCGTCGTTTATTTTTAGTGAAAATTCAGCATCAATCGCGCCGATCTCTTTTTCAATTGCCTCTTTTTCAAATAGAGGCGCTGTCAATAATTGACTGAAATGATCAAGTGCACAAGAGAAGTGTTCACCCGTTACCGAAAAGTAATAGTGACTATACTCTGAGCCGGTGGCAGCATTTACCGAGCCGCCATGTAAAGAAAGAAAAGTATCAAACGCATCTATCGCTTTGTATTTTTTATTGCCTTGAAACAGCATATGTTCCAACAAATGGCTTAAACCTAGGCAATCATCAGGATCGCTAAAATGACCATTGCCAACCGTGGCGGCTACATTACATGCTTCACTGGTTGGGTCTTCGACGAATATCACTCTCAAGCCGTTCTCAAACTGAGAAAAGTGATAGTGACGATTATCGAGGTGATGAGTAAGCAAAAGACTAGATCCTGTTTTCATATATTGCGCTGAAATAGCATAACGTAAAAAACACTCAACTCTCGGATTTTCAAACATTTATTTGCTATATTAAGCGTAACAAAGTTTGTTAACCATTCAGCAGTAATTTATGCATATTATTATCATGCGTCATGGCGAAGCCGAGGCTGCTCAATATGACGACAGTTCCCGTGAATTAACAAGCTTTGGCCGAGAGCAGGCCAGGGCTGCAGGACAATGGTTATTGGAACGCTGTGAACCCTCAGGGATCGAAATGAGCCTTGTTAGCCCCTTTATCCGGGCACGACAAACCTTAGAGGCGGTCGGTGAAGAGTTAACAGTCCATAGCCAAACCGTATCAAATGATATCACGCCTGACGGGAACATTTGGCTAACTCATGATTACATTGATTACTTACTCGAAGAGAATAGGGTGAAACATTCACTATTGATTGTGAGCCATATGCCGTTTGTGAGTTATTTTTTAGACGAAGTGACAGGGCAACAACATTCGTTATTTTTTGACACTTCGAGTATAGTTATGGTTGATTATCAACCAACCACACACTCAGGGACGGTGTTGGATATTTATCACCCATCTTGAAGTTAAGGGATAAACTTTCACTATAGATTTGAGTATGAGAACCGATAACTCGTTAGAGGGGTTACATTCATGCCAGGCAAAAATTTACCTGCCTACTTAAAGCAGGTACTTGAACATCATGTATCAAATGCACAACTGACTCATGACACTGAGCTTCAGGGCATTTATGAGCGCCTGACAAACCTGAATACCAAAGTAGAATTAGCAAAAGAAAAAATCCGCCAAAACAGACTGGCAAAAGATCCCCTTACCAAAATTTAACGTTTTTTAATGGCGTTGGTATAATCCCGCTCAATCAGATTTATTATTATCTTGTGCTAAGTAAAATTGCGGCATTATCCGTACGGTTTTAACAACGTTATCTTTCATTTCGATAATTTCAAGAGGATAGCCAGCTAATCGTAAACTGATATTGGCTTCTGGAATGTCTTCCAAATACTCTAAAATAATCCCATTAAGGGTTTTCGGTCCTTCAGTGGGAAAGTGCCAATCCATCTCTTTGTTTAATTCTCGAACGTTGGCGCTGCCGTCTACCAAAACACTTCCATCCTGCTGGGTGTCTGCTTCTTTGCTATGATCTGGCACCATACTTGTGGTGAAGTCTCCAATAATTTCTTCAAGAATATCTTCTAAAGTAACTAAACCCTGAATATCACCGTATTCGTCCACGACTAAGCCGATGCGTTCCTTAACGGCTTGAAATTTGTACATTAACGTGTGTAATGGCGTCGATTCAGGAGTGAAGTAGATTTCCCGTACGGCGCGCAAAAGGCTGGATTTAGTAAACTCGTCTTTGGACAGCAATCGCAAGGCATCACGCACATGAACAAAACCAACGGCGTCATCAATGCTATCGCGATACAACAAAACACGAGTATGCTGTGAATTTATTAACTGTTTTTGGATGTCTTTCCATTCATGATTGATATCAATGGCCACAATTTCACTGCGTGGGACCATAATATCTTCAGCGGTCACTTTTTCTAAATCTAAAATACCCACCAACATATCTTGGTGTTTTTTGGGGATCATGGCGCCCGCTTCGTGCACTACGGTGCGCAGTTCTTCTCTACTTAAACTACCGCTGCCACTGTCATCAGTGCTGATACGCAGTAGCTTTAAAATAAAATTAGTTATTCCGTTTACCAAAAACACCAATGGGTAAAGTATTTTAAGCATTGGAAGAAGGAAAAAAGAGGCTGGAAACGAGACTTTTTCTGGATAAAGTGCTGCAACTGTTTTAGGGGTAACTTCAGAAAAGATTAGAATAACGAGGGTGAGCACCACTGTCGCCATCGCAATACCGACATCGCCGTACAAGCGCAACCCTAAGACGGTTGCAACCGCAGATGCCGCAATATTGACGAGATTATTGCCAATAAGGATTAAACCGATCAAGCGATCAGGTCGTTCAAGGAGCTTTTGAACTCTCAGAGCACCTTTATTGCCTTCGTTACCCAAGTGTTTTAGTCGATATCGATTGATCGACATCATACTGGTTTCAGAGCTAGAAAAATAAGCGGAAAGTAATACTAAAATACCAAGTAGAATAAATAGACTACCTGTTGATATATCGTCCAACTAAGGGATCCCTAAAGGTTGTTAAAGCGAAACTTTAAGGGCAAATTCCCCACGTTTCAAGCAAGTTGGCTTATTTTACTATAGAAATTGGCTAAAAACAGGATCAGCTTAGAATTATTTCTTTGACAAAGCGACTACCAAAATATGCCAGACTCAAAAGTACTGAGCCCAATATAGTGGCAAAAATAATGGGTTTACCACGCCATCCAAATTTGAAGTGTCCAAATAGCTCAACAGAAAATACTAACCAAGCCAATATCGATAAGATGGTCTTGTGAGCCTGCCCTTGGCCGAACATGTTCTCTAAGAATACAAACCCACTTATTAATGACAGTGTCAGAAGTATGGTACCGACGGTAAGCAATTTGAAGAGTATCCCTTCAACCATCATTAGTGGTGGTAGGGAGGAGTGCAGGAGCGAGGCCTTTTTCTCTTTAAGGCGCATGTTGATGTATGCCAACTGCAGCGCGTAGAGCAAGGCAATACCAAGGCAAGCATAAGCAAATAGCGCTAACCCTATGTGGATCATTAATTCAGGTCGCACGCCAATCTGCATAATGTGCGCATCGGGAATAAATAGGTCCAACAGAATAATGACACCAGTAAATGAATACACCACGGGCAATAGAATGGTATTTGGCATGGTAAAGGCGGCTATTAACATGGTTACACTAATCAACCACGCGACAAGTGAAGCAACATTAAGCATGCTTAAGTTTTCGCCAAGGCTAACAAAAATATCATTATTTAATAGCCAAGCATGCATGGCTATCGCTGCGACAGCTAATACATAAGACAGTTTTAGGTTGGGGCCTTTATGGTCAAAAAACTTCAATAATATTACGCCAGCAGCGCCAGCATATAGGCAAAAACAAATTAAGCCTAACAACATGATCTAACCTCGATTTCCATATTAATGTTGAGCGAATTCACGAACGAAGCCTGAAGGGCAAAAACGCGAACGATAAACGCTCTGAGACGACGGAGTATAACCATTATGCCCTTTCATACCTAGTGTTTAGCAATAATTCTCATTAACTTTATTTGTTGTACTGCTTTGGTTCTTATCTGTGTGGAATTTAGGTATCATAAGCACATCTAGAATTTAACTTGTACCCATTTGCTATGTTTGAAAATTTAACAGAACGCTTAGGCAAAACTCTCAAAGATATCAGCGGCCGTGGCCGATTAACTGATGAAAACATCAAAGACACTCTGCGCGAAGTCCGCATGGCGCTTCTAGAGGCCGATGTCGCCTTGCCTGTGGTAAAAAGCTTCATTGAGCAGGTGAAAGAGCGTGCTGTAGGCACCGAAGTTTCAAAAAGCTTAAATCCCGGCCAAGTATTTATCAAAATAGTGCAAGCAGAATTGGAATCTGTCATGGGGCAGGCCAATGAAGGCTTAGACCTTGCCTCGCAGCCCCCAGCAGTCGTATTGATGGCCGGTTTACAAGGTGCGGGTAAAACCACCAGTGTGGGTAAACTAGCGCGCTATTTAACCGACCGCGAAAAGAAAAAAGTGCTTGTGGTCAGTGCTGATGTGTATCGTCCTGCGGCCATCAAGCAGCTTGAAACTCTGGCTGCTGAAGTCGGTGTAGAGTGTTTCCCGTCGACGATAGAACAAAAGCCGATTGATATTGTTAATGCAGCGGTTGATCACGCAAAGAAAAAATTCTTTGATGTGTTATTGGTCGACACGGCAGGGCGCTTACACATAGACGCAGAAATGATGGGGGAGATTAAAGACCTCCATCAAGCGATTAAACCGATAGAGACATTGTTCGTGGTAGACGCCATGACCGGGCAAGATGCCGCGAACACGGCCAAAGCGTTTAATGAAGCATTACCTTTAACCGGTGTTATCTTGACCAAGACAGACGGTGATGCCCGTGGTGGTGCTGCATTATCTGTTCGTCATATTACTGGCAAGCCGATTAAATTCTTGGGTATGGGCGAAAAAATTGACGCCCTTGAACCTTTCCACCCTGAGCGTGTTGCTTCGCGTATTTTGGGTATGGGTGATGTACTGAGCCTAATTGAGGAAGTTGAGCGTAAAGTAGATAAAGACAAAGCTCAACGCCTTGCCAAGAAAGTACAGAAAGGCAAAGGTTTTGACTTACAAGATTTCAAAGAACAGTTAGAACAAATGCGTAATATGGGTGGCATGATGTCCATGATGGACAAGCTGCCCGGTATGGGCAACATGACCGCTCAAGTGAAAGACAAGGCCAACGACAAGTCATTTAATCAAATGGAAGCAATCATTAATTCAATGACACCACTTGAGCGTGCTAAGCCCGATATCATTAAAGGTTCACGCAAGCGTCGAATTGCTGTGGGGTCTGGTACCCAAATTCAAGACGTAAATCGCATGTTGAAGCAGTTTACCCAAATGCAGAAGATGATGAAGAAAATGTCAGGCGGTGGCATGAAGAAAATGATGCGCAACATGAAAGGTATGATGCCCCCTGGTGGTCCGGGTGGAATGTTCCCGCCACGTTAACTTGCGATTTTAGCGTTTTCATTTTAGTTAGCTGATACTGATAGCCCATATTGTTGGGCTATTTTTTTGCATTTTATAGCGGGTTGAAATGAGCATGTATCTTTAGGGTGGACAGGAGATGAACGATGAAATGTGCCGAACAAGACTATGTTGAGCTAGCTTGCTTATTTAACATGCCGGTATTGATACGTTTGCAAGATGGTAGTGAGATTAAAGGGACGGCAAAAAACACGAACTACAATAAGCAAAAACAAGAATGTATTGTGCTTCATTCAGCGGAAGGGGAATGCAGTATAGCGCTTAATTTAATTGTTTTGATGCAAGCCCAATATGCAAACCCACATTTCAGCGAGATCAAGTTTTCAGAGTCACTGGCCGCTAAAGATAACGCCTAGTAAAACGCTGGTCGCATTCTGAAGGGGGCACTTATAAATGCTGATTGGTATCACACAAGGTACTTTATCTTCGTCCTTGGCTTTTTTGTACGAAGGTGTAATCTATTATGCATAATAATAAAGTCACACTCAGGGTTAACCTCATCATATGAATGCCTCTATTTATGCGCGTTAAGCCAACTCAGCACACAAAGTTAACGTCTGTTTTGTCTCCTTTGGACGCTCAGCGTAGTGCTGCGCATCAAGGGAAGAGCCTTTTATTTTTCAGTGGCGGTAGCGCATTGCGAAGTTTCTGTCAGCCACTGATGGAAGCAACGCATAATTCGGTGCACCTTGTGACACCGTTCGATTCAGGTGGCAGCTCAGCGACCATTCGTCGGCATTTTGGATTACCAGGCGTTGGGGATATTCGAAATCGTTTGCTGGCCCTAAGTCACAATATGACGCAGGAACAAGACGTTGTTGCTCGCTTATTGGGTTATCGATTGTCCTCTACTGCAGCCCAGCACGTTCTTCGCGAACATCTTACGTCGATGGCAGAAGGCCAAGATCCATTTGTGCGTTCGCTAGAAATAGAAAAGCGCCAGATGTTCTGTCATAAAATGGCCAGGGTTTTGCAATGTTTGCCTGAGGATTTTGATTTAAACGGTGCCAGTATCGGTAATTTGTTATTTGTTGATACCCTGTGCGCAGGTGAAGATAGGCTGCAATGTAGCATCGATTTCTTTCATCAAATGTTGGATATTCGTGGTGTAGTCAGACCAATAGTCGAGTGTAATTTACAAATAGCTGCAGAATTACAGGATGGCAGTACAGTGATTGGTCAGCATTTATTAACGGCCAAAGAAACCCCTGCATTGCATAGCGCTATTACCAAACTTTATTTGTGCGAGAGCGAGGAAAACCCCGAGGCTGTCGATTGTTCTTTGTTAAGTGAAAATCGCGCATATATTGAACAAGCCGATATTATTTGTTATCCGCCTGGCAGCTTCTTTACCAGTATTGTGGCTAATTTATTGCCTGTCGGAGTAGGAGACGCAGTCAGCAGAAACCCAAACCCAAAGGTCTATATTCCCAATCTAGGTAACGATCCTGAACAGCTAGGCATGAGCTTAGAAGATTGTGTTCTGACTCTCATTAGCTATTTACGTAAACATACTGAACAACCTCATCCACCAGCCAAATATATCAGTACCATTTTGCTCGATGTGAATGAAAAATATTACGCTGGCGGCATTCCATTTGAGCGATTACGCGAACTGGGAATTAAAGTTGTACAGCGTGATTTAGTGACGATGCGCAGTGCACCTTATTACAACGATGAATTGCTATTGAAAAGTGTGTTAGACATTTGCCAAGATCACTCTTAAGTAACACCAACTCCATTAAATAATTAGCCACTTAAGCATGTAATTGTTTTATTCTTGCGACCAAAAAGTCCACTGCGGCTTTTACTTTTGGCACTAAATAACGCTGCTTTTGGTACAAAAGATAAATACCGAAATCATTGCTCGAAGTGATATTGACTTCGGGAGACAGGCTTAACGCTTGCAGCTCACCGGAATCAATATATTCCTTAAGCAGCCATTTTGGTGCCATCATTATGCCTTGCCCCGCCAGCACTTTCCCTAATAACCATTTTCCATTGTTTGAAACAGCCACCTGTGGGGCGGATACGTCTTGCCACTGGCCGTTAATTTCGCTGATCCAGCGCAGTGGACCGTTAGGGGTTCGATAATATAATCCTTTATGATGGATAAGATCCAAAGGCGTGTTTGGCGTGCCATATCGACTCAAATAAGCCTTAGTGGCAACCGCAATAAATTGATTTTCCATTAATTTAATCGCAATCACGCGTTCATTGGGCGCATAGCCGCCCCGTATAGCAATATCTACTTCGTCTCGGGTTAAGGCCGATAGCTCGTCGCTGAGGCGCACATCAAGAATAATTTGTGGATAACGCTGTGAAAACTCTTCTAATAATGGAAACAATATGGGCTCACCAAATTCAACCATGGCACTGATCCTAAGCTGCCCTGTAGGTATTGTTTGATAACTACGCACAGTGTCATTACTTAACTCTAATTGACGCAATATATCGTTGACTTGATTGTAATAGGTTCGACCTATTTCAGTTAATCTCACTACACGCGTTGAGCGCTTAAGTAAGGTTGCACCTAACGAACGCTCTAAGTCAGCGACCCTTCGTGACAGAGATGATGCGGGGACATTGAAAGTTGCGGCAGCGTTGGTGAAGCTGCCCGTTTCGACCACTTTGCAAAAGTATCTAATTGCTCTTAGCTGATCCATACACTCACTGTTTTGCTCTATTTCGTTCTATTGTTGCTATTAAGACAATAAAGATTGGCTTTTACGGGGGGTTATCTTAGCAAAATAAAGCCTAATATAATATTTACCGCTGAAATAGCAGTGCAAACACTAAAAATACGACTGTTAGGAGAAATAAAATGTCAACGTATACCGCTATTAACCTTATTCAACGCCCAGAGCCAGGCCCAATACCTGCATCAACTTTCGAAGTAGTTGAAAAGCCGGTGCCTACACCAGGGCCTGGCGAAATTCTCGTTAAACAAACCTATATGTCTCTTGATCCTGCGATGATTGGCTGGATGAGCTCCGATACCAAAAGTTATATTCCGCCCGTCGCACTTGGCGATGTTATGCGCTCTTCTGGTGTAGGCGAAGTCGTAGAAAGCAATCATCCTGATTTTACACCAGGGGATAAAGTCATGGGGATGACGGGCTGGACAGAGTACCTCGTCAGCACAGGCCAAGGCTTGAACAAATTACCAGCGGGTGTAGGCGAAGAACAAGCATTGTCAGTGTTTGCTTTACCCGGATTAACAGCCACTCAAGGCTTATTTGGAGTCGCTAAGCCAAAAGCGGGAGAAACGATAGTGGTCAGCGGTGCTGCTGGCTCGGTAGGCTCCATAGTAGGTCAACTTGCAAAAGCAGATGGGTTGACGGTTATCGGGGTTGCTGGTTCTGACGAAAAGTGCCAGTGGTTGGTTAACGAGCTAGGGTTTGATGGCGCGATTAACTATAAAACAGACGATATGAACGCCAAGTTAAACGAGCTTGCACCAAATGGTGTAGACATTTTCTTTGAAAATACCGGTGGCGCAATTCAGCAGCATATCTTTGAGCATATGAATGCCCATGGGCGTATTGCGGTATGCGGAATGATTTCAGATTATGCTACCTCACAGCCGAGCGCTGGGCCTAACTGGATCCCCATTATTAAGAAACGACTCACCATTCAAGGTTTCACAATGCCTGACCATTACGCTCAGGTACCTGAATTGCTCGCGAAGTTAACGCCCTACGTGATGAAAGGTCAGATTAAATACCGTGCCCATGTACTTGAGGGATTACCGTCAGCGGTTGATGGGTTGAACATGCTGTTAACTGGCGCCAACAACGGGAAATTAATGGTTAAGCTTTAAGGCCGGATAATCCCGCGCAATAACTGAACGCTCTAATCATAATGCTGGCAGGAAGATGGATTGCCTGTCAGCTAATGGCGCTTCATTTATATAGGTAGATTTAAATTGTGAGCGATTTAAATAGAGATACAAATACAAAGTTGAAGTAAAGTCGTGACCCCATTTATGAAAGTGAGCCTAGCCAGTTATACTGACTCAATCGCTCCCAGAACCATTGTGCAGCTTTGCCTGTGGTTGATTTCTCTTTGGCAAAATAAATAGGAATAGGTGGGCGAGGTAGCGAGGTTCCCTTTGCCACTAAGCTGCCATTGTCTAAATATGGCTTAGCAATATGAATGGGTAAAAACCCCACGCCAATCCCAGCGGCCTGCGCTTGCGCTTTACTTTTCATGCTGCTTACTCGAATCAACTGTTTATTATCAAACAACCCACTGGTACGTCCCGGTAAGGTGCGGGAACTGTCCGCCACGACGATGTAAGGGTATTGGCGTATGTGTTGTCCTTCAATTAAACCAATAAAATCCGCTAATGGATGTTCAGCACTCACAGCAAATACAAATTCTAATTCCCCCAAAAGTGCGACATCATATTGGCCCTTAGGTAGTTCGCCCGTTACTCCTAGGGCAATATCTGCACGATTTGATTGCAGCGCATCCCAACCGCCACCAAGAGCTTCCTCAATCAAGGTGATTTCTACATGTTTATCCAGAGTGCAAAATTCCGCGATAAGCTTGAGTAATGGTGCTTCAGAGATAATTGTATCTTTTGATATTACCAATTTTGATTCCCAGCCAGATTCTAATTGTTGAACCCGCTCTTCTAAATCGTTGGCGGCTCTTAATATTTCACCACCCTCGTTAAGTACCAATTTTCCAGCCGGAGTTAATATAGCCCGCTGCCCTTTACGATCAAAAAGGGCAACTCCCAAGTCCGCTTCAAGTTTACTGATGGTATAAGTTAAAGCTGAAGGCACTTTGAATAACGCGTCCGCAGCGGCAGCAAAACTGCCCTTGCTATGAATGGCGTCTAGTACTCTTAGGGCTTCAAGGGTCACGGCATGGCGCATTTTTTCTCCATAATTGAAAGTAACCGCCCCAAGCAAGCTTAGGGCAGTGGTTATAAATAGCTCTTTATTGCTTCACTCTATGCTGCGTTTAGTCATTGATTAAGGCAAATCAAATAACAACGCAGTGACACTCTGTGTGCCTTTGTTTGCTAAAACCAAAGCGTCGAGTTCATTTATTTTTGCGCCATCACCTTGACTCAGGCGATGGCGGTTAATATCAAGCTGGCCACTGACTTGGTGCACATACGTATTGCGCGCCTTATTCAATTCGATGCTTAGGCTTGTGTCAGGAGCAAGTACCAATTGACTCAGTGTGGCATCTTGCTTAATAGCCAGTGTGCCACTTTTACCCGTTGGGGTGATAACGGGCGTCAGCCCTTGGCGTTTACCAAAGTCTTTTTGCTGGTAGCCAGGCGTTCCCCCCTGACGACTAGGTATGATCCAAATCTGCAAAAAGCGTAAGGACTCATTTTGTGATGCATTATACTCACTGTGAGTCACTCCAGTACCGGCAGACATAAGCTGAAATTCACCTGGGGGCAAGTGCTTCACATTTCCCATGCTGTCTTTGTGAGCAATAACGCCATGAGTAACAAAGCTGATTATTTCCATATCTTTGTGACCATGAGTACCAAATCCCGCACCCGGTTCCACCTTATCGTCGTTGATCACACGTAGTGCCGAATACCCCATATGCTCTGGATCGTGATAGGAGCCAAATGAAAAAGTATGGTTGCTATCGAGCCACCCGAAGTTCGCATGCCCCCGATCTTTCGCTAAACGAATATCTATCATAACTGTCTCCTACCTAGTGTGATTTATTTTACGCCACGAGCAGAAATCATTGAGTCTATCGATAATCTACCTGCCCCCGAGAACACTAAGGAAACAGACACGGCCAATAACGCCAATGCATATTCATAGCCGTTATTGGCCATGAACAAACCATTGCCTATATGCACGCTAAAAATAGCAATCAACATGGTGAAAGCGAGAACTGCAGCACCCGGGCGAGTCAATAAACCGAACAATATCGCAATACCACCGAAAAATTCTGCACTACCTGCTAAAAATGCCAAAGTATAGCCGGGCTCTAGCCCTAGTGATGCCATGAATTGCCCCGTACCTTCTAGACCGTATCCGCCAAATGCGCCAAAGAGCTTTTGTGCGCCATGAGCAATAAACGTGATGCCAACGGGAATACGTAGTGCCAATGCCGAGAAACCCGCTTGTGATGTTGTTAGCTTTGTTAAAAGTGAACTTTTCATTACTTTTTCCTCAATATATTTGATTTAATTTGATTCGATTTATCACGTTCTACACTGCTCTTTTATTCTCTATATACCTGAGTTTCAATAAGCGCTTCGTGTTGATGTGGCTAAAGTACCTCGACAGAAAAGGGAATGAAATTAGAATATTTTGATTAGTTTATTCAAAATTATTGACTCTCTGGTCACAGAGCCAGGGTAGTGAACGGTACTGAGTGATAACCGGGAGATATTTGGTTCAAGAAGAGCTGATTTGTTTCAGATTTAGCTACACTTAGCTGAGATGGGTGGTGTTTATCAATAGGGAAGTGAAAGAATAGACAATCGCGTAACGGGTCATTTGATTGTCTATCTAGGAAGTTATATCTGTATACAGATTATTCGCCGAATGCACCTGCCGCCCCAGGGAATACCACTGGACTTTCTGCGCCATCTTGACTCACGCTGGCTACGCCAAAAAAGTAGTTATCGATAACAACGTTCTCAAGCGTAAATGTATCCACGTTGCCCACAAAACGACTGAACTGCCACTGTGGAGCATCTGTATAGCGCCAATAAATCTTATAACCTTTCAATTGCGGGTTTTGTTTACTACTTAGAGCCTGCCAACTTAGAGTGGTGCTTGGCTTTACTGCCCCCGCAATTTTTACCTTAGCCGGCGGAGAGGGCGCCCATGCCATTCCTGCAAGCGACACTGCATTCAACGCAGTGAGTTTTGCCGCATAATCAAAGTTAACACCTTCTATGGTATCACCGTAGTCAATGCCGTTTTCGCTGCGTATATCTTGGTGTTGGCGATTGTAATTTTCGTTGGTTTCCATAATACGTACACCTGGGTAACCCAAGTCATTAAACGGGCGATGATGTCCTCCGCGCCCGAAGCGGTCTAGACGGTAAATGACCATGGTATCTAGATTAGGAATATAGCGGTCTGCCATCCAGTCGATATAACGCGCTAAGTTGCGACTTGGAGAATCGACCTCACCACCAGTAAAGCGACGTGTTATCGCTTCCTCTGGGGTTTCAGTTTGGCGAGTGCCTTCGGCAAATATACGGGCGGTGGTGTTATTAATAACGCCATTAATGCCTTCGATATTGCCAATCATATCGTTGTTGAGCACGGCTTTGATGCGCCAACCGTCTTTTTGCGCCTGTTCAGCCAGTATCTTACCGCCAAATAAACCTTGTTCTTCCCCGGCTAATGCCGCGTAAACAATGCTGCCATTAAATGTGTATTTCGATAGTACTCGGGCCGCCTCTAGCGTACCCGCCACTCCAGATGCATTGTCGTTGGCACCAGGGGATATAGACGCACTGTTCATGACGTCTGATACTCGGGAGTCAATATCGCCTGACATTAATACGTAGCGGTCGGGGTCGTGACTGCCTCGCTGCACGGCGATAACACTCACCACCTCGGTTGCGCCCGGAATACGCGTTTCTCCGCTGATGGTTTTTGACTGAAAATACACTTCTAAGCATCCGCCGCAGTCTTGTGATATTTGTTCGAATTCGCTTTTTATCCAGCGTCTCGCTGCACCAATACCTTGGGTGTCTGATGCCGTTTCAGATAAAGTATGGCGGGTGCCGAACCCTACTAAGGTTCTAATATCCTGTTCGATATGTTTCGCAGAAACTGCTTTGGCTATGTCGTGCAGTCTTTGTTGGTCTTGATAGCTTGGAGGGCTTTGTGCATAGCTTGTAGCAGTGGTTAAAGTCAGTGCAAGTGCGATACCTGCAGAAAAAATATGTTTCATGAGAGCCTCTTATTATTATGTTATCGAAATGTCGTCTGGTGCATGTTACTGAAATTTATTCGTTGAGGTATAGGTATTGCGACAGGCGCGGCAGTAATAAGGATGAACTTACTCTATAGAAGCACAAAAGTGACATTTTTTTGAATCAATATTGTTATTGGTTTTATTATTCTTGTTACAACACGTTACAATGGGGCGGGTAACGAGCAGGTTGAAAGACGGAGTCGCATGTTAGGTAAGTATTGTCATTTAGTGGGATGGTTATGGATATTATTTCACTCTTTTAAGGCGTTGGCGGCCCCCGATGTGTCACATGCTTTATTAAAGTCCCCAGTTTTCTCTCAATTAACGACTGAAAATGGCTTAAGTCAAGACACGATCAATGTGATGCACACAGATGATCAAGGTTTCTTATGGTTAGGCACAGACACAGGGTTGAATCGTTACGATGGTTATCAAGTCGACGTAGTTGAACCGAGTAACGTTTCTCTCAGTGCAAAAACGATAAATGACCTGATGCAAGATACCCAAGGCAATTTATGGGTCGCGACATTTAGCGCAGGTATTTTCAAGATTAACTTATCCAGCGGCGAAGCGCAGTTAATCGATAATCGAAAATCCCAAGTTATCGCTGATTGGCAACAGAGTTTTAATGCTATCGCTGAAGATAATAGCGGCGCAGTTTGGCTCGCTTCAGACGAAGAGATCCTGCGATACGAACCGCACACAAATACCCTAATAAGCATTTTTTCTATGGCCACTAACAAGATAGAAAAAGGCTATTACATCCGTACTTTGGTCTGGCATAACGATTTACTGTTTTTTGGCACCAATGAGCGCTTGTTCGTATATTCCCCCCAGCTTAAAGAAAGCGTCGATTTAGGCTTTTTATTTGCAGAATTTAGCAATGAAGGGCAAAGAGATGTCAAATCTCTTTTCGTAGATGAGCTTCGAGATGTATTGATGATAGGCACGGTAAAAGGGTTATACAGTGTCTCTTTAGCGCAGATATCTGATTATATTACCCAGGATATTACACCAGACCCTCTCGCTACCTTGATTACAAGTCGCAATATTTGGCGTATTAGAACTTTAGATGGTTCACTTTTTTACCTTCCGACGGATCAAGGAGTTTTCACCTATGACGCCCAATCCGGGCAAGCACAGCATTTATTTTTACCCACGGACAGTAGGTTATTACTGTCCCAGGATGTTATTTACGACATTGCATTCGATGACAGCAATAATTTATGGCTAGGCACCCGCTCAGATGGTGTTTTACATTGGGTTAGTACTTCGCAATCCTTTCAAAACATACTCAACCTCAACGGCGGGCGATTTGCTAAAACGTTGAGTGACAATAACATATGGGCCTTAGCGCAAGTCGACCCGAGCGGGTATTGGATAGGCACCGATAATGGGCTAAATTACTATGATTTTGAAACCGCAGCGGTTGAATCGTTTTTGGTTTCATCTCATGATCTAGCGCAGTATTCAAAATCGAGTATCCATCAAATTTTACCGGCGGACTCTGGATACTTATGGTTGCTTACAGGGGAGGGGTTACGCCGCTTTCATATTCAATCAAGAAAGCTCGAAGCAATACAGTTAGCAAATTCAACCAATAACGACATCCTTAATGAGTATATTCAAAGCGCTATTGCGACCAAAAGTGGCGATTTATATTTGGCATACGAACAAGGTATCTACTACTACGACACACAAACGAAGGAAATCAGCGCGTTAAAAGAGCTTAATGCACTTGCGACTACAAAGTTACTGCGAGGCATAATACCTTCGCTTCCGAATGCGCCTAATAGTCTCTTATTGAGCACCTTAGGCGGCATGTTTCAGTGGGACCTCAACCTAAAGCAATTAACGCCTGTTCATCAATTGGATAAGCAATTAAGTGCTAACTTATGGCCAGATAGTTGGGTGCTGGATAAGCAGAACATCTTGTGGGTTAGCTATCCAAGTTATGGCTTAGTCGGGCTTGATGGTGCCACATTCGAACAAAAGTATTTCTTTGATAAAGATAACCTACTGCCGTCAAATAATATTTATAGCTTACAACCAGATGGTAGAAACGCCATCTGGATAAGCTCTCATAACGGATTACTTAAATTCGATCCCAAACTCATGACACTGCAGCGTTATGGACACGCTCACGGTTTAGCCAATGAAGAATTTAATCAGGGGGCTAATATAAAACTTGATAATGGCAAACTGGTATTCGGTTCGCCTAAAGGCCTAGTGATGTTTGCGCCTTGGGCATTACCTAACAGCCGGCAAACGTCGCAAAAGCCAAAAATTACCGGCATCAAACTGTCATCCTCGCCTTACTCATCTAAATTAGGAGATTTAGCCGATAGTGAAGTTCGCATGGCTTACGATGATGTGGGTTTGCAAGTTAGATTCTCTACCTTGCAATTCGCCAGCTTAGATAGCACGCGTTATCAATATCGGCTCAGTGGAACACAAGATATTACCTATCCGAGTACCCCTGATCCTCAAGTGTATTTCCCCAAACTTGAACCCGGTGCGTATGTTTTCAGTGTTTCCGCCATTGGTATGTCAGGCGGCAAGGAAAGTCCCAGTGCTCAAATCAAAATAAAGGTAGATTATGCGCCCTGGAACTCACCTTTAGCCTATCTAAACTACGCTCTGCTGATAGGACTCGTTGCTTATACTTTTTGGAAAATGCGCAGCTTACAGGCCCAAAGGTTGCGTAGCGCGCACAAGGAAGCCTTACTAAGTCAGGGCCGGCTGTCACTCGCCCTACAAGCGAGCAACAGTGACGTATGGGAATGGGATGAAAAGAGTGACACAATCCAAGCCTCTCGTTTTCACGATGAGCTCGGTTACAGAGATAAGACCGGCACAGTCGCGCGAGCTGAGCACTTATCACTTATTCATGATCGTGACCGAGAGATGTATTTAGCCCGCTGGCACACCTTTATTGAACAAGAAGATCGCGTGTTAGACGTGACCTACAGAATGCGTTCCCATGACGGGCATTGGTTGTGGTTTCGTGATGTAGGTAATGTGACAGGGGGAATCGCAAGCGAGCACAACCAACGCGTTGTGGGGACTTATGCCAACATCACGGACAGCATTGCAGAGCAAGAAGATTTGCGTTTATTTGGGGAAGCGTACAAGCACACCCGGGATTGGGTGCTAGTGTGCAACCGTCACACAGTGCCGATGGCGGCAAACCAAGCGTTTTGCAATACATTTAATATCGATGAGCAGCAGGATATTGCCTCTCAACTCAAGCTTGTTTATCACGATCAACAAGCCGGATTGTTGAGCTTCTGGGGCAAACTTGAAAGCTTAAAAGCAGGTGAAGATTGGCGCGGTGAAGACCAAATCATGTTGCTGAACGAGGAGATACGAGATGTTTTGGTATACATCAAAGCCGTCGCCTGTATCAACGATGTCGCGGATATTGACTCTTATCTGATTATTTTAAGTGATATCAGCGAACATAAGAAAGCCCAGCAAGCATTAATGAAGTTGGCAAATTTTGATGCACTTACTGGTTTACCCAACAGAGCGTTATTGCTTGACCGTGTTGATCATGCGATTTATCAAGCCCAACGTTCAGCAAGTACCCTAGGTTTGTTTTTTATCGATCTGGATAAATTCAAGCAAGTAAATGACAGTTTGGGACATAACGCTGGGGATACATTGCTACAAGAAATTTCCACCCGTTTGCTCAATCTGTTACGCAAAGAAGATACCATTGCCAGATTGGGCGGCGATGAATTTGTGGTGCTAATTGAAAACGTTCATGTCATTGATGATGTCACGCACTTAGCTAGCCAGATTATTGAAATCATCGATACCCCAGTGCAGCTGGACAACCACCTAGTGAGCGTATCTTCGAGTATTGGTATTGCGCTTTATCCCGATGATGCACAAGACGCACAAGAGCTTCTGCAAAATGCGGATATTGCGATGTACCACGCTAAAGAAAATGGACGCAGTCACTTTCAATTTTTCACTGCCAAAATGAACGTTATTGCCCAACAACGTTTGGCGTTAGAGAGTGACCTCAAGTACGCCCATAGCCATCAACAGTTTGAAAATTACTATCAACCCATTATTGATATTAGCCGCAATAAAATCGCTGGCTTTGAGTTACTAATGCGCTGGTTTACCGACACAGGGAAGGTTTCACCCGGGCGTTTTATTCCCGTAGCGGAAGAGCTTGGTTTGATTGAAAGCATGACGCTACAAGCCATGGAGCGGGCGCTTCCCATGTTTAAGCATTGGCAAGTCAATGGGTTCGATGGGTATTTATCTGTCAATCTATCAGCCCGTCATTTTGAATCTCTTCAGTCTATAAAGGATGTGATCGCCTTTTTAGCATCCAATGCCTTGCCGGTGGACATGGTTCGATTTGAAATAACTGAAAGTGCGCTGATGAAGGATTATCAGAAGGCGATTATCTACATGAAACATCTACGAGAAGCGGGTTTTAGCATTGCCTTAGATGACTTCGGTACTGGATATTCGTCTTTAAAATACCTTAAAGAGTTTCCGTTAAGTGTGATTAAAGTGGATAAAAGTTTCGTCGACGACATTGGCATAAACAAGAATAACGAGGCGTTGATTGAAACCATCTTGCGTATGGCGCAAAGCCTTAATATGTACTGCGTGGCAGAAGGGATAGAAACCAAAGAGCAAGTCGCGTTCTTTAAGGAGCACGATTGCCAATTTCTGCAAGGGTTCTATTTTTCTAAGCCTGTTGCCTTGGCTGATACCTTCGCATTAATAGATAAGCCCTTAGTTTACTAGAGGTTAAGAGGTAAACCGCTATAAATAAGGCTGTCGTCGATGTTAATTCTACGGGGCGAAAAGAGCGTGTTAGTTGATACGAGTTGCTAGGCGTCATTAGCGAAGATCCTTATAAAGATTGTTTCAAGGACGCATCATTGTGCGTTATGACAGGCTGGGCATTTTCAATGACTTGCTCTACCGAGGGATGTGCGATCAGCCTGCCTATTATGCGAACATCTCCGCCAACAAATACAGTGGGGGGCACTTCATTGGTTTTATCATTTTGATTAATCTGTTGGCCAATAACCACATTGCCAAAAATTACGGTATTGCCGGTTAGACTGATATCTCCTTGTTGGGCCTTAATGTGCCCAAATACGGTTACGCCGTTTAACGCTATGTTGCCATCATTTGTGCAAATTGAACCTACAACGACACTGGTTTCTGGTAAATCGACATTTCCACGTACAATGTGAATATTTGACATCATTTGCTTAGGCAAGCTGCTCTTAACATCGTTACCAATACGGCTTAGGTTTTCGACCTCTGGTGCCGCTAAGCTATGGTTACTGTAAGTGAGGTTACGCATTAGCCTAAGCTTTTTCTTAGCTTCAGTTAGTGCTGGAAGGCTTCTGTCAATTTGTGTATTTGCTTCACTTGCAAAGTGGGAAGATACAGCCTCTTTGTGACTGGCCAGTGCAATGCTTGGACTAAAAGCCAATATGCCCACACCTAGTATGATCGGTAAACTCATCATCATCTCTCATCAATTGTTAGACGTAATTCTGAATGAACAATGCAACGCAGATCCTGTGCCAAATGAATAACTCACTGTTAATAAAGAGAATTTTTAAGTTTAAGTCGTGTAAATTGAGACTTTAACGCCGGGGGTAAGTCAAATTCGCTAACATTTAGCCAAAAATGTGAATTCAAGAATTGCACTATTTAAAACAGGAAAACCTGACTTTTAGGTGTATACATTAGGTATGACGTATTTTTTTGCGGTACACGTGACTGCACTTTCGGAGCCAAACCTTTTGCTTAGCCGTGTGCTAAGTCCTGTGTTAGTAAACCGTAGAAACAAAGCTCAGTCTGCTATTCGTTCTTTCTGTTACCTATCAGCGGTGTTATTGATATGCAGTATGTTCAGTCATCGTCTTTATGCCCAGCAACAGAACACCTGCTTTGTATCCCATGAACAACTGGACTATACAACTCTTCCCCTTACGTTAAATCAGCTCACAAGGTTGCCGGTTAGACAATTTATTAATCATCTATCAGTATCGTGCAACGTCAACGAGCAAAGTGTGCTGGTCATCAACAACAATGCCATACGTCACGCAAATTTACTCATCGATCATCAAGAACAGCAGAAAATTGCCGCTAATAAATTGGTTTTTGTTTTACCCCAGGGGCAGTACCGCGCAAATCTGATACTAGACGCTGAGCGTGACTTTTCTCTCACATTAGAGCGCAAAACCTGGCCTGAATATGCATTGGCTGGCCAACAACATAATTTGCTATTGGGCATGTTTTTTGGGTTGTGCATTACGCTGGTTTTTTACCTGTATGTCATGGGCAGAAGCCTTAAAGACAAACGATTTCATTTCTACTGCTATTACGTACTCTGCGCGGGCATTTTTTTCTTGTTACAGGAAGGGAACATAAACCTGTTCTTTGATGCGAACCTAACCAACAACAGAGGATTAAATCTCCTCTTTGCAGGCTTAACCGTGTTTACCGGCACAATTTTCGTTATAACCTTACTGGGTCTACAACGACGCTGGTCACGCTTCACTCGTTATGCAGTGATGTACCCTGCGGTTGTTGTGCTGGGGATCTCAATTGTGCTGTGTTTTTTACCAAGAGGGGAGTGGTTTACGTTACTCGCCACAATCATGGCGCGAACTACTATGGCGTTATTAATGTGTTCCTTTGGGCTGATTGCTTACGCATCTTACGTTCGTGTACACACCGCTCGTCTTGTACTATTTGCTTCATTGATTGTGTGTTGCGCGATGGCTTTCCGAATATTTATGGGTGATCAAAGCCCATTTTTACAACGATACGGCTTGATATTTTCCTTTGCCATTGAGAGCTTTCTTCTCGCTATCGCTACTTCAGAAAGAATAAAGCGCATCAACCAAGAAAAGATCTTGGCTCAAGCCCAAGCCATGACAGACCCACTGTGTGAAATTTTTAATCGAAGAGGCTGGGAAGAAGCCGCAGAAAAAATCTTGAAGAAACACAATACACAGCAGGGGATATTATGTTTGTTGTACATCGATTTAGATTGCTTTAAAGAGATTAATGATACCTATGGGCATAAAGCGGGAGACGAAGTGCTGCGAATTATTGCCAAAATAATCCGTAAACAAATGCGTGACCAAGATGCTGTTGGCCGCCTGGGCGGTGATGAATTCGTCGCTCTTGCCCAGTTCGACGATGATCTGCAATCTGAATCACTAAAAGTGCGTGTCACTAAACGCTTAAAGAATATTAACATCAGTACCGACAGTGCACAGATCCGAGTCACCGCGAGTGTGGGCTGCGTGGTGTTCAGTGATAACGAAACAAGTGTAAGTGAAATGCTGCAAAAAGCGGATCAAGCAATGTATACAAGCAAAAGGGAGAATCAAGACACGACACTTACTTGACTTGAACGTCAGATAATATACTGTTTTGATTAGAGTTTTTAATATCATATGTGAGGTCGTTATGTTGTCCGCTGAGCAGAAGCAAGACTTTCTTGCACAAGGCTATATCGTGTTAGATCAGCTTTTTTCCGAGGCTGAAATGGCTTTGCTCAAACAAGAAGCTGAATCTATTGTTGAGTTGTTTGACCCTAATTCAACTCGTGCTGTTTTTTCTACCCAAGATCAGAGTAAATCAAGAGATGAATACTTCTTACAATCAGGCGATAAGATCCGCTGTTTTTTTGAGGAAGAAGCCTTTGATGTCAATGGTGAGTTAACCCAATCCAAAGCGATGAGCATCAATAAAATTGGCCATGCCTTGCACACATTAAACCCCGTATTTAAAAAATTCAGTCACGATCCACGGATCGCTCAGTTAGCAAAGGATGTGGGGCTGCTTAAGCCGCAAATACATCAATCTATGTATATTTTTAAACAGCCGAAGATAGGAGGAGTGATCCGCTGGCATCAAGACGGCACCTATTTTCTAAGTGATCCCTTGTCCGTTGTGACATTTTGGTTTGCTGTTGAAGATGCCACCATTGAAAATGGTTGCTTACAAATCAAGGCCGATGGTAGTGATACGCCGTTGCGCGAACAATTTATGCGTTTTGCTGATGACAACACAGAGCTAAAAGTACTGGATGAAACGCCTTGGCCAAAAGATGAAGATGCGAAACCGTTGGAGGTGAAGAAAGGCTCGCTGGTTGTTTTTGACGGTTTACTGCCGCATTTTAGTGCGCCTAATCGCTCAGAGAAATCACGCCATGCTTTTACGCTGCACATGACGTGTGCCACCACAAAATATGACTCGCTAAATTGGTTGCAAGCCGTGCCTAGCCCTTTGTAGTTGATTTATTAACCGCGATAGAGGGTTTTGATTAAGTGGTAACCAAACTGAGTTTTGACTGGTCCGTGAACGGTTAAAATCTCTTTTTTAAACACAACGTTGTCAAAGGCTTTGACCATAGTGCCCGGGCTGAATTCCCCTAGATCACCGCCTTTTTTGCCGGATGGGCACAGTGAATGCTTTTTAGCGAGTTGTTGAAAGTTCGCGCCTTTGTCTAATTGCGCTTTCAACTGTTGTGCTTCTTTTTCGGTTTTGACCAAGATATGGCATGCGCCTGCTTTCATGATAATTCACCTATTTCGTTAACGCGCTCACTGCCTTTTTACAAGGCTTAATTGGGCGCGTACTGTGACAATATTAATACTGTTATTGTGCCACGGGACTGAGGTTAGCAGCAAAGACAAAGATCTATATTTAAAATCCATAAGGTAATTCCCATAGGTCTCGGATATTGTTTGTCTCTCGGTTATCATAGGTGTTTTTGGCAGATGCACTCAGCTTAGTAAAAACAGTGCGTATGTTGATAATATGCGCGCTGATTTTTGAGCGCAGTAAGACGAAGCGAAAATCGCTAAACCGATTTGATGGCTAACTTGAATAGTAAGGAGATAAGGTGTTTGCGTTATCCGATAGAAGCTTAAAAGGGCAAGTGTCTGATGTTGAGTGGCAATCTCGTATTGATCTAGCGGCATGTTACAGACTCGTGGCAGATGCGCGCTGGGGGGACCTTATTTATACTCATATTTCCGCGCGTGTTCCCGGTACAGATGAGTATTTGATTAATCCTTTTGGATTAACATTTGAAGAAGTCACCGCCTCGAACCTAGTAAAAGTCGATTTAGAGGGAAATATTTTAGACGGCTCGCCGTATTCTATTAATCCTGCTGGTTTTACCATTCATAGCGCTATTCATGAAGTGAGACATGATGCCCAGTGCGTCATTCATCTACATACCAAGGCAACGATTAGCGTTGCGAGCCTAAAGGGCGGTTTGCAACCATGGAGCCAATACGCAATGTTCTCTTTGTCGTCCATGAGCTATCACGCCTATGAAGGTTTAGCGGTAAATGCCGACGAGAAAAAACGCCTGCAAGATGATTTAGCGAGTAACAACCATATGCTGTTACACAATCATGGCGGTTTGACATTAGGCCCAACTGTGGGGGATGCCTTTATGCGCTTTTATGATTTGCAGCGGGCCTGTGAAATTCAAATGGACCTGCTTCAAGCAAATCAATCGGTTATTGAAATTCCACAAGCCATTGTCGATGGCATCTATGCTCAGGCCAATGTGGTTCACAGTGGGCAAACCGGCGGCCAAAAAGCCTGGCCGGCCATGTTACGTAAAGCGTACAAACTCGATCCGAGTTTCTGCGAATAACGAAATAAACATAAAAGACAAAAATACTTACTTTCAGGAATAGAATTAATGAAGATTACCCGCGTTGAAATTTTTGATATCGAGTGCCCCAAGCGCACAGTATGGAACCCCGTTTTTATTCGTATTCATACCGATGAAGGGATAACCGGCGTAGGGGAGGCTGGCCTAGCTTATGATTGGGGGCACAGCGCTGCTGCGCATATGATCAAAGAAATCGCTGAGGCATTATTAATAGGCTTTAACCCAGTTAACACCGAATTGCTATGGAGCAAAATGCTTCGAGAAGGGTTCTGGGGATTAGGCGGCGGCCCAGTTTTTTATGCTGCTATGAGCGCAATCGATACAGCATTATGGGACATCAAAGCCAGAGCGCTAAATGTACCTTTGTACCAGTTACTGGGTGGAAAAACTAACGGTAAACTTCGCACTTATGCCAGCCAGTTACAGTTTGATTGGGATAAAGAGGTTACCCGCTTGAACGATCCTGTTGATTACGGACGCGCCGCTGAAAAAGCCGTGGCTGAAGGTTACGATGCAGTGAAAGTCGATCCGATTGTTTACGATAAAAACGGAGCTGGGCACTTTGATCGCACCAAGTTGTTTACTCAGCCAGAGATGCGCCTGTTCAGAGCAAGGTTACAGGCCATTCGGGATGCGGTAGGTGACGACGTAGACATTATTTTTGAATGCCACAGTTTGCCAGGCGTTGCCACGGCTATTCAGTTAGGTGAAATGGTCGAAGACATAGGTTGTTTGTATTACGAAGAGCCAGTGAATTACTTAAATTCAAAGTTACATGACAAAGTTGCTAAGCGCGTGAATGTGCCTATTGCTGGTGGTGAGCGTTTGTACAACCGGTGGGGTGTTAGACCGTACTTAGAGGATCAAAGCCTAGACGTATTGCAACCGGATATAGGCTTATGCGGTGGTTTCACTGAAGCCAAAAAAGTGTGTGATTACGCTGATGTGTATGACGTACGTATTCAGGCCCATGTGTGTGGTGGCCCAGTGGCGACAGCGGCAAGTTTGCATTTAGAAACGGCCATTCCTAACTTTTTAATCCATGAACACCATACTTACGCCATTAAAGATTGGAACCGCGAATTGTGTATTCAAGATCCACAGCCGGTAAATGGCTTCTTTGAAGTAACGGAAACGCCAGGAATCGGTATCGATCTTAATGATGAGATTGTTTATCGTTCACCGCATATGGAAGTGAAGTAAGTCTTGCAAGCATAGCCATATGAGCACAGTGCCACCATTCGAGGGCACTGTGCTGAGTGATTCAGTATTTTCTTTTTTTCGACTTATCGATTTAATCTTTGTCTGTTAGTGACATCATTCTTGGTTCAATTTGATTTAACCTGTGTATTTTCTGAACTATTTTTGAGCGCCATATTGGTGCTGTAAAAAGGCGAAACGTCGACTTAGCCCCTACACTCATGTTTCTAACTTCATGGCTTAACACGTGGTAGACGTTTTCTTTTAGCCATTGGAGCGGCGAAAAGAATTAGGAAAGGGAGGATCAGATGTTAAGACGTCAATTTTTACACGCACTGGGACTGGGCGCTGGGGCGGGCTTAGCCAGCATATCGTCATGTTTACAAGCTGCGCCAAAGTTAGCAAACGCAAATAACGCTCTCGCTCCAGGTGATTGGCAAGCGCTACGTAATTTGTTTCCACTGACTCGGGACTACATTCAACTATCGACATTTTTGTTAGCCTCGCACCCAGCACCTGTTTCTCAAGCCATCGAAAAGCACAGACACGCATTTGATGAAAACCCGTCAGATTATTGGCATCAACATTTTCTGACCATTGACGGGAAAATAATGCAGGCCGCCGCTGACTACATGGGAGGTGAAGCACAACACATTGCGTTAACAGACAGCACCACTATGGGGTTGGGCTTAATCTACAGTGGGCTAAAACTCCAAGCAGGGGATGAGATACTGCAAACTGTGCACGACCATTACTCCACTGATATGTCGTTGGCGCATCGGGCTAAACGTACTGGTGCCACGGTTAAGCGTATCGCCTTGTATGACGAGCCCGCCCAGGTAAATGTGGATCAAGTGCTAAAGCGGTTGCATGGCGCTATTGGCAGGCAAACGAAAGTGGTAGCAGCTACGTGGGTGCATTCGTCCACTGGTGTAAAGCTGCCTATTCGGGCTATGGCAGATACCATTACCCAGCTTAATCAGCAGCGTAAAGGCGAGCAACAAATACTGTTCTGCGTTGATGGCGTTCACGGGTTTGGTATTGAAGATCAAGATATTAGCCACTTAGGCTGTGACTTTTTCGTTGCCGGCACTCACAAGTGGATATTTGGCCCAAGGGGCACGGGCGTGATCTGGGGTAATGAAAGAGCATGGGCGCAAAGTGAGCCAGTTATTCCCAGTTTCGGTGGGTCTTACGATGTGTGGCTAGGGTCAGCGACGCAAGATGAAGTGCCAATTGGCGATCATATGTCTCCTGGCGGCTTTCACTCTTTCGAGCACCGCTGGGCATTGCCTGAGGCATTTAAATTACACCTTCAATTAGGCAAGGCAAACGTGCAAAAGCGTATTCATCAATTAAACACGCAAACTAAACAAGGCCTAGCAAAAATGCCTCATGTGACTTTGTATACACCGAGTGACAGTTCTCTTTCATCTGGCTTAGTGTGCTTTGATGTGAAAGGGTTAGCGCCCGAAACAGTGGTAGAAAAGATGCACGCCAAAGGCATCATTATGAGCAGCACACCTTATCGGCAAAGCTATGCGCGATTTGCGCCGTCACTGCTTAATAACGAACAGGAAATAGAATTGGCGCTGGCTGAAATTCGTGCACTGGCGTAGCACCAGAAATTGAGCCGGTAAAGATCGCTAGAACCTTCGCGGACTAAAAGCAAAAAAAAGGGGATGATATAAATATCATCCCCTTTTCGCTTCCCCTGCCTGCTTTACGCGGCGTCTGTGTGCGTTTCTGGTTCACCTTTGACGAGCTGTTGATTTGCATCAAGCAACTCCATATCAAAGGTGTACTCATCAACACGCACAGCTAGTTGTCGCTTATTATTATAATCGATTACGCGAGCGTATTCGTTTGCGCTTAGTTCACCGTTTTCATGCAGCTTAGTCACTGCATTTTCAAAGGAAACAAACGGAACCACAGGATCCTTACGGAGTGCTTTTTGCACAACTTTAAGAATAGGCATGACATCGTGCTTTGCAGCAAATGCTTCTTGGTTGATGTGATTACCATCACCAGGAATAACCTTAACCAAGTGGGTTAAATCTGCCATGATCGAGCTTTGCGCCATAGTGGCATCAGAAAGCTGTCGTTTTAGCTTGTCAGATATGGCCGGAACTGAGCGCGTATAAGTGTTGGTTAATACACGCATCAAACCACGAGTGGCCGTGTTCGGGAAATTACTGACGAATTCATTCAAAGCCTGCTCACCCTGCAATAAACACCATTGAATGGCGTATTCGAAGTAAGGCTTGGCTTCAATTCGGTTTGTTACACGTTGCTCGTAAAAACGAACCACCGCCATAGAGGCATACAAGTAACTCATTACATCACCCAAACGTGCCGACAGCATCTCGGCTTTCTTCAAATCACCCCCAAGAACGAGCAGGGATAAATCAGCAAGAGGTGCTAGTTTAGCCGAGAGGGCATTCATGCGTTTTTCGTATGGCTTCACTTCAGGCAAGCTTGATTGTGCACCGCGCGTAAAGGTTAAATAGCTTTTACTAAAGCTGCGCAATGAATTCTTAACACTAAAGCTGATGGTTTTACCTAGCACTTTATTAAATTCTTTGTCTGCTGAGGCTTCATCGCTGTGAATAAGATCAACCATTTCTTTCATATGTGGGTGACAGCGCATAGCGCCTTGACCAAATATCATTAAGCTTCTGGTTAAAATGTTTGCACCTTCAACCGTAATGGCAATGGGTTGCGCTGCATAACCATTCGCTAAGGTATTCTGTGGCCCGCGTTGAATGGCTTTACCCGCTTGAATATCCATAGCGGTGTTGCACACATCACGACCTAATTCAGTCATGTGGTATTTAGCCATTGCCGTTACAACAGAGGGCTTAAGGCCTAGGCCAAGTCCTTCTGTGGTTAATACGCGCATGGCTTCTAGTACAAAGGTTTTACCGGCGATATCAGCAAGCTTTTCTTGGATCCCTTCGAAACGCCCAATTGGCACACCGAATTGTTCACGTACGAACGAGTACTCAGCGGTTGATTTGAGTGCAGACTGCGCAGAAGCAACGCCCATTGCAGGAAGGGAAATTCCGCGCCCTGCGCCTAAGCAACTAACCAGCATCTGCCAACCACGGCCAATGTTTTTCTGACCACCAATGATGAAATCCATTGGTATAAACACTTTATTACCACGGGTGGTACCGTTGTAGAAACGAATACCCATAGGATCGTGACGGTTGCCTAATTCAACACCAGAATGGGATTTAGGAATTAAGGCGCAGGTGATACCTAGCTCAACTTTGTCGCCCAATAAATGGTCGGGGTCGAATACTTTAAACGCTAAACCAAGCACGGTGGCAATTGGCGCAAGTGTGATGTAACGCTTATCCCACGTCACCGATAAGCCCAGCACTTCTTCTCCGTTGTACATTTCTTTAGTCACAATCCCTGTATCAGGAATAGCACCCGCATCTGAGCCTGCCTCAGGGCTGGTCAGTGCAAAACATGGAATGTCTTTGCCCACAGCTAGATTAGGTAGCCAGTGGTCCTGCTGCTCTGTGGTACCGTAATGCATTAGCAGCTCGCCCGGTCCTAATGAATTAGGCACCATAACAGTTACCGCAACCGCGCTGCTTTTGACAGCAATAGTAGCGACTATGGTTGAGTTGGCGTAAGGAGAGAACTCTAATCCGCCGAATCTTTTCGGAATAATCAAAGCGAAAAATTTATTTACTGATAGAAAGTCCAATACCTTTTGCGGTAAGTGATCGCCGTTTTGCAGTTCGTAGTCGTCAACCATTTCCAATAGTTCTTGTACTGGACCGTCTAAGAAGGCTTGCTCATCTGCGCTCAATGTCGCTTTAGGGATGGCGCGCAAGGCTTGCATGTCAGGGGTACCACGATAGATGGATGATTCAATCCATACGTCACCCGCATCTAACGCTTCTTGTTCTGTTAAAGAAATTGCTGGTAATACTTTTTTAAGGTTTGTTCTAATACTCATGATAATTACTCATCCGCTCATCTGACCAGTTGTGTTTTATACTACGCAATTTCTAGAATAGATCAAATTTATCTTCAGTATATAGGTGCTTAAAGCGCCCAGTGGCATGTAAACTTTATTAAACGAAAGTTACGCTTTAGCTTTTAAAAATGTAATTTAATCAATTGGATAAAGTTAGTTTTAATTGGTTTTTAAAAAAGAAGCATTGAACAAACGCTGACGAAATAAAAATAATATTTATCATCGTCACGTTGATGAAGCACAGTTTTTTACTAGCCTTTGCTGGTAGGTTATTTACTCAAAGGTGTTAAAGAGGATTAGCTGATCACTTCTCAAACATTATTCTTATTGACTGGTACTTACCGAAACCTTTGGCCTGATAGACAGCGAAATGTAAATGGGGCAGGGAGGAGAAGCCAGTATTACCTGAATAACCAATGAGTTGGCCCCGCTTAATATCTTGTCCAAGGGTAGGCACCACGCCATTTTGTTGTAAATGATAGTACTCACCTGTCGTGCCGTCATCATGCAGTATAGTGATGAAATTAGCGTATTTAGCGAAGTTTCTATTGGCACCACCTTTATTATGCTTTTGCTGTAAGTCGATCACTTGACCACCACGTGCCGCATGAATAGGCGTACCTATTGGCATCGCAAAATCTACTGCGTATCGCGAAGCCCCTTGATGACTATAGCCGCCGTTAAACCCTTGCACCACCCTAAACGTCTTGCGCTTCCCGTAGGGTAGCGCATATTGGTAACTATCATCATGTTGGGCGTTTTCGATTCCTGGGGTCCAGTAAAAATCTTCCTTGCTGCGCACTGGGCGATGGGTATCAATAGCTTGCAATGTTAATATTTTAACGCGTTCCAAGGGTCCCAAAACCCGTGTTTCAGTGTAGCGATCTTTTACTGTTATTTCGGTTTTAAGGTTTCGTGTTCTCACGTCTAACGTAGAGGTGATGGGGTAGGGTTTATTATTGCTCAACCAGTATTCTATCACCTTGCCGTATTCAACTTTTTCAAAACACGCCCAATCATCTATGCAATAGGCTTGGGTCGCACATGAGAAACAAGATAAAAATGCGATAACGAACCAATGTTTAACCATATAGACCCTTTTGCGATTGCTGACGTCGATTTTCATTTATATGCAGACCCAAAAAGTACGAATAAATTTCTTCAGTGAGAATAATATTGGATAAATAACAGCATCCACCCACCAAATTAGTGCCAAAGTTATCATGAGTGTTAATGTTGACTATATATCAACAGAGCATTTCGCCTAAATTGCGAGATTTTTCCTCGTATTTAATTTATACATCTACATAAGTTCAGGTGAGTTGTCATATCAAGAGACGGGGTGCTAGCGTAACTGCGACCAAAATACTTTTTAAAGGAGCCAATGATGGCTAAAGGTTTATTGCAAATTGAAGTCGGTGAAGAGCTAACCCCAAGCGCGTGGTTAAAAATAGATCAAGCGCGTATAAACTTATTCGCTGATGCCACAGGTGACCACCAATGGATACATATTGATCCGAAGCGCTGTGAAAAAGAAAGTCCCTTTAAAACCACTATTGCCCATGGTTATTTGAGTGTGACCTTAATGCCAGAGTCCTTCTATCATATGGTTCAGCTCGATTCTGCAAGCCAAACTGTATTGAACTATGGGATTGACAAAATACGCTTTTTAGAGCCTGTGCGGGTCAACGATGAAATTCGTTTTGTCTCTTCTCTTGCGAGGAAAGAAAAGAAGCCGTTAGGTACCTTATTTAGCTTTCACACCCAGATAGAAATCAAAGGCAGAGACAAGCCCGCAGCAGTAGGCACTTTTTTGATGATGTTACTGGCTTAAACTTTAGTATGAGCAATCTTTTTACCTGTTAGATTGCTCTCTTCTACTGATCTGGTCCGACCATGAGTTGAACGAATGTTTACATATAAGTAACATTGCGTTTACATCCAGCGAATCCCCCCCTACTATCATTGTGACGCGTTATTTTAGCGCCCGAGAATCAGTCACTTACTGGTTGGAATTAGAACTATTAGACAATATTGACGCGCGGTCTGAGTGGTTGGAAAGGTCCGTTGTTAACACGCTCGATTTGAATCTAATAATTACCTCGAGAACACACAATGAAGATAAATACACGAGTCAGTGCTTTAGCCGCGGCCATTTCCGCACAGTTTTTATTTGCTACGCCTACAGTATTAGCCCAAGAAGCTGATGTAGAGAAAAAAGAAGACATCGAAATGATCATGGTGACCGGTAGTTTCGTTCGCCGCAGTGAAAACTTTGAATCACCGTCCCCATTGTCCGTCGTTGATAGCGTCGCTATTGACGCCCTTGGCGCGAAAAATATCGCCGATATTACACAAACATTAACCATTAACACTGGGGCTGAAAATAACCCCGACGCATTTACGCAAAATGCGACAGCCGGTACGTCAAATATTAACCTTCGTGGTCTTGGCGTGGCATCGACGTTGGTTTTGTTGAACAATAAACGTCAAGTAGTTAATGCCCAGCCGACCAACAATGGATTAAATTTCGTTGATACTAGCTCACTCGTTCCTATGATTGCTATTGACCGTGTGGAGATCATTAAAGATGGTGCATCTGCTTTATATGGCTCGGATGCTGTAGCAGGGGTAGTTAACTTTATAACAAAACGCAATTATGACGGCGTGAAACTTAGCGCGGACTATCAAGACGGTGCCCACGGCAATAACAAAGAGTATGTACTGCAAGGTTTATGGGGCACCAGTAGTGAGGATAGCAGCATTATTGCCGCGGTAAGTTACACTAATCGCTCCCCGTTATTTATAAAAGATCGTCGTTTGAGTCGTCCTGAAGATGACAGCAGTGCGTTGGGCAATCCGGGCTCGTACTTTATTGGCGCAACACCCTTTATTGATCCCTATGGGTGTGAAGAGTACGGCGGTGCATCTAATGTGTTAGCGCCTCCCGGTACCGTGCCGGGCCTAGATGTAGGCCTTTGTATGTTTGATTTCGGTAAAGATTATTCATACGTACCAGATGAATCTCGTCTTAACGCCTATGTAAAAGCGGAATATGAGTTATCCGACGAAATGAGTTGGACGACTGAAGTGAGCTTTGCACGTAACCGTGCATCTCGGGGGGGCGCGCCAAGTTTCCCAATCCTTACTGGACCGGTGGTGCCTGCTGATCACCCTGAAAACCCATTTGGACAAGCTGTGACCTTTTTCGGCCGTGCTGAAGGTAACGGTAAAGCACCTGATTTTGCTAATACTGAATCCGATACATTTCGTTTTAACACCGCGCTGCAAGGTGAGCTAGAGCATGGTTTCTGGGAAGTCAGTTACACCAATGCAACCAACGATTTCTTTTTTAGCGTACCAGACGTGTTGAACACAGAGTTTAACTTAGCGTTAAACGGTTTGGGCGGCGGACAATGTAATCCATTAACGGGTACGCCAGGGGAAGGAGATTGCGAATACTTTAATCCTTTCGCAACATCGTACACAACTGCGCCTAACTCTCAGTACGTAATTGATTCATTTACGGGTCTTGAAACCATCGATTCAAAAGCTGATTTACAAGTATTTGAAGGCTTTATGTCATTCGATGTGTTTGATATGGATGGCGGAGCTGCAGGTTTGGCATTTGGTTTACAATACCGTGATGAATCTTTGAGCCAAGATTACGATGCACTGGCTAATCAAGACAGCTTTACGTTTGTAATTGGTAACCCCGACTTTGACGGCTCATTAGATGTGTGGGCTGCATTTGCTGAAATGGCATTGCCTGTAACGGATGACTTAGATATTCAACTTGCTGTGCGTTACGAAGATTACGGCGGCACCATTGGTGATACGATTGACCCTAAAGTAGCTTTTTCATATAGAGCCAGTGAACAATTGTCTTTACGAGGTTCAATTTCAACATCTTTCAGAGCGCCAACGGTATTCTTAAGAAATGGTGGGGGAACCTCGCTACAACAACTCGTTGACCCTCTTATCGGTGCAAATGCATTCGCTGCAGTGCGCACAGTAGGTAATGAAGATTTAAAACCTGAAGAATCTACCGCATACAACCTTGGTGTGTCGTTCGAACCTATTAGCGACTTTTCTATTGAAGTTGACTACTGGAACTTCGAGTTTGAGGATTTGATTATTCAAGAGAATCCGCAGGCTGTATTAAACTTAGACCCAAGCGATCCTGAGCGTGTTGTTCGTGCAGGCGACCCACTTACAGGCCCATTGACACAAGTTAACAACACTTATGTTAATGCAAGCTCTCTTGAAACATCAGGTTTAGATTTTGTGACCAGTTACAAGATTGATACGGACGCTGGTATGTTTGTACCATCAATCAATGCTACTTACATTCTGGAATACGAACTAAACGACCCGCAAGCAGGTAAAGTCGATGGGGCAGGGCGTAGAAACTTTACAAATATAGGCACATCCTCGCCTGAACTACGTTTAAACCTTGGGCTAAATTGGTCCTCGGGTGCTCATTCTGCCAATATCTTTGCCCGTTATATTGATAGTTATGATGATGATCAAAACTGTGCAGATGGCAGTGTCAATACCGGTTCATGTGAAGGATTAGGAGGGTTCAAAGGAGTTGATAGCCAAGTGACCTATGACGTGCAGTACAACGTTAATTTGGGGACTTTGTTCGATACACAGAACAACTATGTATTGTCTGTGGGCGGGATTAACATCACAGATGAAGAGCCACCACAGTTATTCACTAACAGTGGCTTTGATAGTAAAGTGCATGACCCAAGAGGGCGTCAAATATACGCGCGCTTCGCCGTCGAGTTCTAGACTCAGCACTTTATGTAAAAAAACCTGCTTCGGCAGGTTTTTTTGTTTAACCGGTTTGTAAACTTAAGTGACCGAATGTCATCTAAGTAAATCACGCCCTCGCTTTCATTTTGATAGGCTAACGGCATGATAGACATTGCCACTCAACTCGATGAACCGTATATAGGAGGATCACATGGTAGATAAATTATCAGAAAGTGAAACGCAAGCTAAGTTGGTTGAGCTCAACCAAGGTTTGCCCGCAGATCAACATTGGCATATTAGCGACAGCAAACTCGCCAAGAACTTCAAGTTTAAGAGCTTTATTCGTGCGTTCGGCTGGATGAGTCAAATCGCCATTTGGGCAGAAAAGCTCAATCATCATCCTGAATGGTTCAATGTATATAATAAAGTGGAGGTTAAACTCACTACCCATGACGTTGGTGGTTTAAGTGAACTGGATTTTAAACTGGCGTCTAAGATGGATCTGTTGCAGGTCTAGTTAGCTGTTTATCTTGCCTTAGCGCACAACGTAACCAGTGGTTTTGTACGAATTGCATACAATCCAATAAACCTTCTGGATTTATTTGAGTTTTATGCTTCACAAGGCTTGCGCGTCTCAGTTAGCTATGTATAATACGCCCCACTCGAGACGCGACACGCAATGCATAGTGTCCTTATCGAAAAAGATTTCAAGCGCGGGATGGAGCAGTCTGGTAGCTCGTCGGGCTCATAACCCGAAGGTCGTAGGT
>OJDH01000226.1_pt1 | contig 37498 bp, 29 predicted proteins | sample 1592761 | NCBI WGS metagenome assembly OJDH01 (sample SAMN05416855, study PRJEB24817) | seawater metagenome | isolation source: Sea water | place: Canada:Atlantic | collected 2013-11
AAGTTTACATATTTCTATGGTCACTCAGTGGTTCATTGAGATAATTTTTGATTGCCTCAAAAGAGACAATTTCGAATAACTCAACACCTGTGAGTGTCCACACAGATTTCTTGTTTTGAATTGTTAAAGAGCGTTAGCATCAATCTTTCAGATGCTGCCGTTAGACGCTAGGTCGTTGGCTTAGGGAGGTGTATTCTACACCTTCCGATGTCGGCGTCAAGCGCTTATTTTATCAAGTTTTCCGAGTGATGATTTCTTATGCAGAAGTCAAACTCTAAACTCGTAAAGCGGTTGTCACCTGAATCGAATCTCCGAGAAGTTTCAATTCTCTAACATCGCTGCAAGTCCCGTGTTATCTAAGCTTTCGTTTAGGTAAATGGCCTGCTGTGCCGTGTCAGTGGATGCGCATTATAGGGATATCGGCTAAGTACACAAGGGCTTTTTACGAGAAAATGAAATTAGACGTACTGAGTGCATCTTTATTATTCGATACGCCTAATATAGAGTCAAAACAGAAGATTAATACTTAAATATTACTCATAGTGACAAGACAATGCACTTCCTTCACAAATCAATATCAGTCTCCAATCACCATATTGTCGCTAATAACCGCTTTGGTATCTGGATGTTTCGATCTTAAAGGAGCATTAATTGAAACTAAAAGTCGACTTATTATAAGGAAGGTTAGGCAAGAGGGAGGGATTTTTCTTCTTGCTGTCTCTTTACCCTAGCGTCACATATGATTAAATTATTAGTATATTGCGTGAAAAACAGACTTATTACATCAATACTAACTCTAACAATCAGATTCAATTGAGCCTTGATATAGGTATGTTTCCATTCAGCTATTTTTACCAGTTAAGCTATACGAGTAGGTACTATGTTCAGAAAACTAATCTTGATCACTTTAGCATTGACGATTATCACCCCATTATCGGCTAATGTAATCCATAAATGGGTAGATGAAGACGGGGTGACTCATTACAGTCAACAACCCCCCAAGGATACCGGTGCAATCTCAAGTAAAATATACAGTGAGGATTTAGAACAAAAACCTATCGGCTTTATCCAACCCAAAGTCAGAGAAAATAACGCGCCAGTTCTAAGTGAAGATGAGAAGAACGCTAACGCCATCAAAAAACAAAATAGTGAACAGGCGAGTGCCATATGTGAAAGTGCAAAACAGAATTTACATATTCTGAAATCTAATTCCAGAATAAGAAGTAAAAATGAGGAAACTGGGGAGCTTGTCTCGATGAAAGAGGAAGATAGACAACAAGAGATCAACACACAACAAGAACGAGTCAAACTCTTCTGTGATAAGTAACCTTCATCTGGTCAACGACTAAACAAAAAAACAGACTCAAATGAGTCTGTTTTTATTCTGAACCAACCTATTTATTGGCTAAAAACAAGTTTACCTTCCGAGCAACTTACATTAATCGGCTTACCCGGCACTAAGCTTTGACTTAGAATTCGCTGTGCCAAAGGATTCTCTACCTCTTGTTGTAGTGCTCGTTTCAATGGTCTCGCACCATAGATAGGATCGAATCCAGCTCGAGCAATGAAGGCTAATGCTTCATCACTTAAGTTCAGCTCATATTCTTTATCTTCCAGTCGCTTCTTTAGCGATTCAATCTGAATTGAAGCAATATGTTCGATATGCTTCTCATCCAGTGGATGGAACACGACCATCTCATCAACTCGGTTCAGAAATTCAGGCCTAAAACTATGAACAACCACATTCATCACTTCTGACTTCATCTCATCATAAGATAAGTGGGTAAATCGTTCCTGAATAATATCAGAGCCTAAGTTAGAGGTCATAATCACAACAGTATTTCTAAAATCGACTGTTCTGCCTTGACCATCAGTTAAACGGCCATCATCAAGTACCTGCAATAGGATATTAAAAACATCTGGGTGCGCTTTCTCAACCTCATCTAGTAAGATCACTGAGTAGGGTTTTCTTCTCACCGCTTCAGTTAAATACCCGCCCTCTTCGTATCCTACATAACCCGGAGGCGCACCAAGCAGACGCGCAACAGAATGCTTCTCCATAAATTCAGACATGTCGATACGCACTAATGCAGCTTCTGTATCAAAAAGGAATTTAGCCAACGATTTACATAACTCTGTTTTACCAACTCCTGTTGGGCCTAAAAACAAAAATGAACCGATTGGACGATCAGGATCTGACAAACCAGCGCGACTACGTCTAATGGCATTTGATACTGCATCAACAGCCTCGTTCTGACCTATCACTTGAGCATGAAGTGCATCTTCCATGTGTAAAAGCTTCTCTCTCTCGCCTTCAAGCATTTTAGATACCGGTATGCCCGTTGCACGAGATAAGACTTCTGCAATCTCAACCTCGGTGACTTTATTTCTAAGCAACGTCATATCTTGCATTTCAGCCTGAGATGCCAAATCCAACTGTTTTTCTAGTTCAGGAATACGACCGTACTGCAGTTCAGACATATGCGTTAGGTCACTTGCTCGTCGAGCAACTTCAAGATCTAATCGAGCTTGTTCCAGATCAGACTTTATATGCTGAGTTCCAGCCAACGCTGCTTTTTCTGTTCGCCAAATCTCATTTAACTCTAGTGCTTTAATCTCTACGTCTTTTAACTCTTTTCGTATGGTCAAAAGTCGACGAAGACTCGCTTCATCCGTTTCTTTACCCAGTGCTTGCTCTTCAAGTTTAAGCTGAATAGCACGGCGATCTAACTTATCTAATAGCTCTGGTTTTGAGTCCATTTGAATGCGAATGCTCGATGCTGCTTCATCAATGAGATCGATTGCTTTATCGGGCAACTTTCGATCTGATACATAACGATTTGACATACTGGCAGCGGCAACAATCGCAGGGTCAGTGATCTCTACATGATGATGAAGTTCATAGCGCTCTTTAAGCCCACGTAAGATGGCAATCGTGTCTTCAACATTAGGCTCCTCGACCAACACCTTTTGGAAACGTCGCTCCAACGCGGCATCTTTCTCAATATATTGTCGGTATTCATCTAAGGTCGTTGCACCAACACAGTGAAGATCACCTCTGGCTAATGCAGGTTTAAGCATATTCCCTGCATCCATGGCGCCATCACCTTTGCCAGCACCAACCATAGTGTGTAACTCATCAATAAAGAGGATCACTTGTCCCTCTTCTTGAGAGAGCTCATTAAGTACCGCTTTTAAGCGCTCTTCAAACTCACCGCGATATTTGGCACCGGCAACCAGTGCGCCCATGTCTAATGAAAGTACACGTTTATTCTTTATCCCCTCAGGAACCTCACCATTAATAATCCTTTGCGCTAGCCCCTCAACAATCGCCGTTTTACCCACACCAGGTTCACCGATCAATACGGGGTTATTCTTACTTCTGCGCTGTAACACTTGAATCGTTCGACGAATTTCGTCATCACGACCAATAACAGGGTCAAGTTTTCCTTGCTCTGCACGTTCGGTAAGATCCACTGTGAATTTTTTAAGGGCCTGCCGTTGATCTTCTGCATTAGGATCATCAATATTTTTGCCAGCACGTATCTGTTTGATCGTTTGTTCCATTAAGTCTTTAGTGGCACCTGACTTTTTCAAACTCTGAGCAAGCGTGTCATTCCCTTCGAGAGCCGCGAGTATAAAGAGCTCACTGGAGATATATTTATCTTTACGCTTCTGGGAAAGTTTGTCACATAGATTCAATAAACGGATCAGAGACTGAGATAATTGAATATCGCCACCTGTTCCCTCTACCTTAGGTAAGCGTTCCAATTCTTGGCTAACGAAGGAGCGTAGTGAGCTAACATTAATTCCCGCTTGCGTTAATAGCGGGTGGATCGAACCATTATCTTGATTTAATAAGGCCATCATTAAATGAATGGGTTCAATAAACTGATGATCACGGCCTAGCGCTAATGATTGTGCGTCGGAAATTGCCGTTTGAAATTTATTGGTCATACGATCGAGTCGCATATTGCCTCCACAAACAAATGATACATACCTGAATAACTAAAAGATGGGGGGTTTTAAGGATTTTTCAAGGTGTGAGAAGATTTTTATCCAGAGGAAATAACAGTATTTATGTCAACCAGATATATGAAGCCATGCGGCCAGTAACATGATCTCTGCGGTATGAGAAATAATCAGGGTGGTTGTAAGTGCAAATATCAGATCGATAGATCTCGTTCACACCCGCTAACTTTAAGCGCAATATGGCAAGTCCTTGAAGATCCGCTAAATACTTATCCTCACTAGATACATTATTTTGTTTAGAAGAGTTAATAGGTGGTTTTTTAATAAAATATTGATCAGCCTCTGCATGTCGAGCTAGAAAAAGTGCTCTCACCTCAGCACCGACTTCAAACTGCTCTGGACCTATTGCAGGACCGAGGTAAGCGATCAGTTTATCGCTTCCAATATCAAACTTGCCTAAAGCCACTTCGATAATGCCATCACACAGACCTTTCCATCCAGCATGTACAGCACTAACTTGTGTGCCAGCATGATCGCACAATAAGATAGGTAAACAATCTGCGGTCATCACCACACACACCTGATCATGGGAGTCAGTATAACTACCGTCAGCATTTTGAACCGAGCAGTTATCAGCTTTGACGACATCAGTACTATGGATTTGGTTTAGCCAGGCGGCTGATACTGGGAGTTGTAAGCGCTCTTGAACAAGCACTCGATTTGCCAACACATCATCAATGACATCTCCCACATGCAAACCTAAGTTTAAACTTGCATAGGGAGCGCAACTTACACCATCAAGGCGGGTAGTAAATGCGATATTAACGCCATCGGGAATGTGCCAGCCTTTATCTTTCATTACGTTTCTCTTAAGTATGAACCTTGATCACTCACTAAAAACCTTGAAAGATAAAACCAAACGTTTAAACAACGATAGGATTATCTTCAGTGTCTTTTCTCAAGGCTCTGGTCAAAGTCACCATATCCTCAGGAACAGGCGCCTGCCAACTCATTATTTCAAATGTGTACGGGTGTGCTAATTCAAGTCTGATAGCATGCAGTGCCTGACGTTTAAAGCCCATGTAGACTTCAAAAAATTCAGGCGTCACACCTTTAGGAGGACGAGGACGACCACCGTATACAGGATCACCCACTAAAGTGTGACCAATATGAGCCATGTGCACACGAATTTGGTGAGTACGACCTGATTCAAGACGTAATCTTAAGCGGGTATGTGCTCTGAACTTTTCAGCAACGCGGTAATGCGTCATCGCAGGCTTACCGTTATGCACGACAGCCATATGTGTACGCTTAGTCGGATGGCGATCGATAGGTTCATCAATTGTGCCACCTGAAATGATAGAGCCTAAAACAACAGCCTCATATTCACGCGTGATCTCACGAGCTTGCAGTGCAGACACTAAATGAGTCTGTGCTTCTACCGTTTTAGCCACAACCATTAGACCAGTAGTGTCTTTATCCAAACGATGCACAATACCTGCACGTGGGACTAACTCGATTCCAGGGCTGTGATGCAACAAGGCATTCATTAGCGTGCCATCTTGATTACCAGCACCAGGATGGACGACTAAACCGGCTTGCTTATTTATGACGATGATATGGTCATCTTCGTAAACGATATCTAAGTCGATCGCCTGAGCTTTAGCTGCAGTTTCCTCTTGGAGTGTTGCTTCAACAGCAATTAATTGCCCTTCAAGCACTTTTTCTCTTGGCTTAGTTGAAGCAATACCGTCAATGTAAACCCAACCTGATTGGATCCACTCTTTGATGCGTGTGCGCGAATAATCAGGGTACAAATCAGCCAAAGTTTGATCCAATCTTTGGCCTGTTTGTGTTGCTGTTATCTCGCTTTTTAGATTAATCTCTAGTGTCATAGGAACCGTACCCGCTTTTCGGGGTCATAAAAAGTGTGTAATCTGTTACAATCGAATTGTTTCTATTTTATCTTGAAATGAAAAAATTCCTAACTATAACTTTAAAAGAATCGAATTTAAGTATGCATAATTTTGTTAAAGGTGCCTTAATAGGGCTGTTTTCACTGGCTATAACCGCCTGTAGTAGTAACCAAGAAGATCAGCTGAAGACTAGCAAAACCTCTCCAGACGTACTGTATTCACAAGCAAGAACCTCTATGGAGCTAGGTAATTACAGTAAAGCAGTGCGATCTTTAGAAGCTTTAGACTCACGCTATCCGTTTGGTCCACATAAAACTCAAGTGCAACTCGATCTTATCTACGCCTATTATAAGCTAGATGACCCTGCTTCGGGTATAGCTAATATAGATCGTTTTATCAGACTCAATCCTACGCATAAAAATATCGACTATGTTTACTATATGCGAGGCTTAGTTAACATGCAGTCTGATAACTATATGTTCCACGATATGTTAAATATTGATAGAACCGATCGTGATCCCAAAGTAGCCCAAGACGCATTTAAAGACTTTGACCGTTTAATTAAGTCATACCCTAATAGTAAATATGCTCCAGATGCTGCTAAGCGTATGCAACATCTGAAAAATCGCTTGGCTAAATATTCAATTACTGTAGCTGAATACTACATCAAGATGAATGCTTGGAGTGCTGCCGCTACTCGAGCACAGTCAGTAATGGAGACATTCCCTGGTACGCCGTCAACAGAACGTGCATTAGAGATCATGTCTGAAGCTTATGCTGAATTAGGGCAAACTAAGCTTCAAGAAAATGTCTTGTCTGTAATGAAAGCCAATTTTCCAGATAACTCAACACTCTCAAACTAAACCGTTTGCAGATTGATTTAAAGCTCCGGTTTCGGAGCTTTTTTATTTATGCCTTAAAAATGCCTTATTTAACACCGCTTAGAGTGAAAGATGTGCAGTTGGTAGGTAAATAACGATTTTTCAAAAAAAAATGTTGACTCAAAAGCGCAAAACCTTTTTAATGCACCCCGTTGCCCGAATAGCTCAGTCGGTAGAGCAGAGGATTGAAAATCCTCGTGTCCCTGGTTCGATTCCGGGTTCGGGCACCAATTTTCTCCTTTAATCAATATCTGATTAACACTCCGAACAAACTCTTCTGTTACACCACTAAACTCACTATTTTAAAATCATAAACAAGTTTTCACTCAATCAGTTTTAATTTCTCATTCTTAGTGTATCCCAGCTTAATCTGATTTCGCCCTGATGTTTTAGCCTCGTAAAGTTGTTTATCAGCTTGGCCTATCATCATCTCCCAAGTGATGTCAGAAAATGAGGGATGGAATCTTTCATACAGACAACCACCAATACTAACACTCACTCTTTTTCCGTGAGAACCTTTGGGATGATACATATTTAGATCCCACACCTGCTTTAACATTCTTTTAGCCAACAGCTCCATTTGAGCAATATTGTCGCCATGGATCACCACACAAAACTCCTCTCCACCATAACGAGTCAATAGCTCTCCCCTGCGCCGGCATTCTAAAAGCAACGTTTGCGCTATCGTCAAAATGGCCTTATCTCCGGCTAAATGACCTTGCGTGTCGTTATAATCTTTAAAGTTATCGATATCAATCATCAGGAATCCTATCAGTCCCTTTCCTTCACGCCACTGTTCATAAGCCCTTTGTGCGAAGACTTCTAAACTTCGACGGTTGGCCACGCCAGTCAGTGAGTCCTTGTAAGACAAAGATTCAAGGTAGTTTTGGTGTCGTTCCAACTTTTCAACCATCTGGTTAAACGAAACCGATAACTTAGCAAGCTCATCGATACGCCATCCGGTTTTGATTTTTATCAACTTGCCACTCTCAGCCATTCTCACCAGCACACGGTTAGTGGTGCGGATAGGCTTCAATATCATAATTGAGACAGGAATGATGGTACCTAGCGAGACCAAGATCAGCGTAAGGAATATCACGGCTGATTCGGGTGTGAATAGTGAGGGGGTTAATTTCTTATCGTGAGTGACGGATATTTTCAACGCTGGCGTTTCAAATACATCGTTAATTAACCACATATGCTGAGCTGACAAAGACTCAATACGTGGCACGCTATTAAACGTTTCCAGACCATCGTACTTATTATTAGGATCTAGCTTCTCTAGGCTAAAATCAACTAAGCTTAACTGATGGATCTCCTGCGATAACGTATTGTTTATCGCCCTTACCATCAATAGACTTCCAACAACCTCCCCTTGCTCATCGGAAGGCAATACTGATGTATTACTGAAATATACAACTGTTCCTCCCAAGCTTATCAGTCCACTGCGCGTTGTAGGGGCTTGCTTCTCTATGGATGCTCTATCAGGCAAGACTAAGCCTATCCAGTCTTTGTTGTTTTGCGGTAGGGTTTGAGGGAGTAGTTGTTCATCGTTGCTGTAATGCCACAATAGCTTCCCATCTATATCAAAAAGATAGGCACCATCGATATGAGCCGCTTCGAAGGCATTATTGTTCATACTCGATAAGCTAAAATCAGAATCTCTGTACTTAACAAAATCAACCATCTCATCCCAGACGGCATAGTCATAGCACAGTACATCTAAATTTCGTTGTGCAAACTTAATTCCCATCTGAACGGCAAGTAACTCTTTCTCCTGCTGTGAGCGAACTTCAGATCCTATCGCAGGTAGATAGACAAAATAATACAGCACACTGGCCAGTGAAAATGACACCAAAAGTAAGGCTAAGCCTAGGACGTTTAAAAAACGGTTTAATTTCATCAATCATACCCATTTATGCACCTCCTTAAGCTTAGCTTACTCATACAAGTTAGATCTTAAATAGACTCACAGCACGGTGCAGTAAATCAGCACGTGACTTTACCTCTTCAGAAGAGCGGGCATTCTCATCGGCAGTTGTTGCTGACTCCTGAGCAATATCGCGAATGATAACTACATTTTTATTAACCTCTGAAGCTACCATGCTTTGCTCCTCGATTGCCGTCGCTATCTGTGTGCTCATATCCATAATATTGGTCACATCTAAGTTAATCTGCTGCAATAAGCTTCCCGCTGAAGCCGCTTGCTCAGCACTCTCTCCTCCCTGTTTCTCTGTGGCTGTCATTAACTCTACAATGGATCGCGTTCTAGCTTGCAAAGTTTCGATTATACGGGCTATCTCTTCTGTTGATTCTTGCGTTCTCATTGCTAAACTTCGCACTTCATCAGCAACAACCGCAAAACCTCTTCCCTGTTCGCCGGCTCGAGCAGCTTCAATCGCTGCATTAAGAGCAAGTAGATTTGTTTGCTCAGCAATACCACGAATGACATCTAAAACACTGCCAATCGTCTTACTGTCTTTTTCTAATTCACCAACAACTTTTGAAGAACTATTAAGTTGCTGCACTAAACACTGAATCTTATCAATCGTCTGCTCAACACCACTTTGGCCTTTAAGCGCATTATTATAAGTATTACCTGCACGTTCAGCTGCCAATTCAGTATTCTTTGCGATCTCATCGATCGTCGCCCCCATCTCTGTCACTGCAGTTGCGACCATATCGGTTTCATTCAGCTGTTGACCAACACCTTCGGACGCTTTTATTGCATTCAAAGACAACTCAGAACAGGAGTGGGTCATGCTCTCAACAGACTCAATAACCTCTTCTATTAATCGTTGGAAACTATCGAGCATGGTATTGAAATGTTTTGCAACTTGACTAATTTCATCATCGGCATTGGCATCACAACGGATCGTCAGATCTTTATTTCGCTCTATCTGCGAGATGACCATAGTAAGACGAGTTACCGGCTCCATAATGCTACGGATAATGAAGACAGTAAAACCGATCAAAATGATTGTTATAATACTGAAAAGCACAAAACTTAACGTGATTGAAGACTGCTCAGAATCAGCAATTGCTGTTAGTGATTGTTTTTTTAATGTGACTAAACTCGAATTCGCTGATGCTATGGCCCCACGAAGTTTCCCCATTTGACCGTCATTATGAGTTAAGCCTAAGGTTTGATCCTTAGACACCAACAAGGCGAAGTTCTTCTGGTAACTGGACACTAATACTGATAATTCATTTTTAGCTGAACTATCAATCTCTGAATTAATTAAACCCTGCTTAAACGTCTCAATATTGCCATTAAACTTATCGACATAGCTCATGTTACGTCGCAGCATAAAGTCTTTCTCATTACGCCTCAGCTGCAGCATTATCACCATTAAATCGGGCTGTTTGTATTCTTTAACTAAGGTTTCAACGTTATGAACCGCTTTTCTTAACGCGCCATACAAACCCGTTTTAGGCGTTAACCCTATCTCTTTTTGAAGTGCAACAACATTCTCAAATGAATCCAGATAAAACTGTACCCCTTGTTCAAAACCATCAAGTTCATAAACAGGAATAGCATTCGATTCAAAGGTGCCTCTTAAAGATTTAACCTCATTTAGCATCTCATTAGCATGCTTTTGATGCTTATTAAGATAGGCAGTATCTAAGCGGGAAAAGAAATCCTTTTCATCCTTTCTCAGACTCAATACCTGTTTTTCCAGTTTAATAAGCCCTTGTGCCACAAGTGATAATTCTTGCTGAACTCCACTTGAGTATCGCTGTAGCGAGAACATCGCCACTAGCGCGACAATCGACACTACAGCGCTAAGTGTTAATTTATGACGGATGAGCATTTTAAGATCCCTAAAATTAAAACATATAATAAATAATAGTTAAAAAAGACAAAGAATGGACATGCCTACATTAAATGCAGGTTATTTATATTGGTTATCGGCCACCTCGTCAGCACCATTAACTTATTTTAACGTAAATAAGGGAGTAAATACCACAACACTCAGAGTTGACTACATCTTTTAACTACTGACAACATCGCTTTATGAGAGGTGTTTATAAAAACAGATAGATAGAATACAATATCCTAAAAAGGAGTAGGTATGATAATCATCGATGCTGTAGCTGTACATAACGCACTTAACTTTCCGGCGCTAATATCTGAACTTAGGGATACTTTTTCAAAGCCTGCAGGGATGCCACAAAGACAAGTATTTAGTCTAGATGAAGATAATTCACACAGTGATGCATTTGCTGTATTACCTTCATGGAATGACAAAACCATTGCAGTAAAAGCATTTACCTACTTTCCTAAAAATCCAAAGAAAGATCCTGAATTGGCAAGTCTATATTCTAAAATCATGATTTTTGACCGTGAAACAGGTGTACCTCAAGCTTTAGTCGATGGAACCAGCGTCACTTACTGGCGTACTGCTGCTATATCAGCCTTAGGAAGTGATTACCTTGCCAGAAAAGATGCGAGCACTCTTTTAGTTTGCGGTACAGGTAGGCTTGCTTCATATATGGCACTGGCACACGCCAGCATTCGCCCTATAACCAAGATTTTTATTTGGGGACGTGATATTGAAAAAGCGCAGATGACCGTAGAGATAATAAAAAAAGCTCGCTCAGACATTCAAGTCACTAGCTGTCAAAGCCTGAAAGAGATTGTGCCAATTGCCGATATAATAAGTTGCGCCACAGGCTCTCCTGAGCCTTTATTTAATAGTGACGGGGTCAAACCCGGCACACACACTGACTTTGTCGGTAACCATAACCATGACAGACGTGAATGTGATAGCCAGCTCATCTTGAAGTCGTCTGTGTATGTGGATTCGAAAATCAATGTTTTCGCTGAAGCCGGAGAGATCTTAATCCCAATCTCAGAAGGGCTTTATCAATTAGATTCAGTGAAAGGCGAGCTAGCACAACTCTGTAAAGGAGAGATAACTGGACGAACCAACAATCAAGAGATCACCGTGTTTAAAACCGTAGGCACCGCACTGGCAGATTTGGTCGGCGCACAACTCGTCTATTCTCATATTCAATCAACCCGCTAAATATCCCTAAATTATAGAGAGGGAGCTTCTCCCTCTATTTCATCTAACCCTTTCCTTCACTTCCACACTTCAGTGTTATACCTTTGTTATTTTTTAATAACCATTCAAACCTTTTTGCCTCTTGGCTATGTCTAATAGTTATCTAATAAAAATAAACACAAGGAACTGAGTGTGAGCGCACAAGTTGAGTTAATTAAACCTTGTGAGATCCCTGAACCGGAACTGATAGAGCGTGCTAAGCGAGGGGACAGAGATGCCTTCAAACAGCTTTATCTTATCCACCACAAACGAGTATATGGGATCTGTTATAGGCTCTGTGGACAAGCCTTTTTAGCTGAAGAAGCGACACAAGATACGTTTGTTCGCTTATGGCAAAAGTTGCCTCTATTTCGGGGAGACAGTCAATTTTCAACTTGGTTACACAGCATGACTGTCAATCAAGCCTTAAGCAGCATAAAGAAACATAAGAGTTTTTGGTCACGATTTATCTCCTTACCTGAACATACTGAAATTGGTGAGGTAGAGATGCAATACACAGAGTTAGACAAACTATTAATTAAACTGCCAGAACGCGCCAGAATTGTTTTTGTTTTGTTTGCGATTGAAGGTTACCAACATAATGAAATTGCACTGCAGTTGAACATAGCGCAAGGCACCAGCAAGGCTCAATATCATAGAGCAAGAAAATTACTGCGGGAGATGATGTCATGAATAATCACGAGAAACGACTTGATAATATGATATCGGACTTACCTAAAACCCTAGCACCAGAGTCTGATCTGTGGGAAGCAATAGAAAGACAGCTCGATGCTCCACAGACCAAGCCTAAAAACCATTGGCGTACCTTAGCCGTCGCAAGTGTTATCGCACTTTGCTTACTTATCGGGCAGCAAGTGCTTTATCCCGAACACGACACTCCAGACACCAATCAATTTCTGCTGGCGAGCATTGAAGATATTCAGATGCAACATGCCAATCAAGTTGCTGAACTGCATCTACTGGCACAAAAAACGAATTGGCAATCGAATCCGTTTAGCTCGCCGGTAGAAACAGGTATAAAGCAGCTCAGAGAAGCCGCAACATTGATCTACCAATCATTGAAACTCAACCCAACCGATCAACAACTCTGGCAGTTGTGGTTATGGACACATTCCAGAGAGATTGAACTACTGACACAAGCTCAATTTCTACACGTAATACCGGATCAAAATGGAGCAATAATATGAACATCAAAACCTTAACACAATGCCTGCTACTGCCGCTTATCTTGGTAAGTCAATTTGCACTTGCCGCCGAGTCTATCGATAAACAGTTCAAGGTAGATGATAATCTTAAACTCCATATCAAAGTATTAAGAGGCGATGTCACAATCCAAAGTTGGGATAAACAAGAAGTCAGTATTCGTGGCACATTAGATGAACTCAGCGAAGGTTTCGTCATCGATCACCAAGGTAATAAATTAACCCTAGAAGATAAAATGCCCCGCCAGTTTAACGGCAAAAACAAAGAGGGTTCATCACTAACTTTTATGGTTCCAAAATCACTAAACTTAACCGTAAAAGGTCTATCGGCTGAGTATCATGTGAGTCAACTTCAAGGTGATATCGTTATCAAGTCCATCAGCGGGGATATTAACCTTGATGAGTTAAACAAGCAGGTACACATCAAAACCATCTCGGGCGATATTAATGCCTCAGCACTCAATGGCAAAATCAAATTAGAAACCGTGTCAGGGACCATAAAAGACAATAAAAGCAAAGGACAGATAGGCTACAAGCTTGTCAGTGGTGAATTAAACGCTAACTCATCCGCACAAAATGTATCTATTGAGCTCGTGTCCGGTGATGCTGACGTAACACTCGCCAGTCTACATTCGCTTCAAGTTAGGACTGTCAGCGGCGATATTGAACTCTCTGTAGATTCTCTATCTTCTGAAGCCAATCTAAACAGTGTCAGCGGTGATATAGAATTAACGTTAAAGCAGGATATCAATGCCAGCTTCAAAATCAATGGTGGGCCAGGCGGAAAAATAGTTAACCAGTTAACGTCAGATAAACCCAGTAAAGAGAAATACTCTCCCACTTCATACCTTAAACTTAATGTCGGTGATGCCAGTGCTGATATCGATATCTCGACGATTAGCGGCACGATTAAGTTGTCTAGATAAACCTTAAGAAGCGCCTTATAAAAACGGCCCTCAAAAATGAGAGCCGTTGTTATTTAGCACGAAGATATCTTGGTTTTATTTAACCGATTTAATCTCTGCTTCAGTCAGGTGACGCCACTCCCCAGGTGCTAGGGCTGGGTCTAACTCAATTTTACCGACACTTTCACGGTGCAATTTAGTGACGCTATTTCCTACCGCTGCCAGCATACGCTTTACTTGATGATACTTACCTTCGGTGATCGTTAAGCGCGCTTGATGAGTGCCTAAAATCTCCAATATAGCTGGTTTAGTTAGCCCATCTTCATTATTCAATTGAAGACCTGTTGCAAACTCTTCGACTAACGAAGGGCTCAAGGCTTCAGCCGTCTCTAGTAGATAACGCTTACCGCACTCTTTCTTTGGCGAAGTGATCTTATGTGACCACTGTCCATCCGTTGTAATGAGCACTAAACCGGTCGTATCGACATCAAGCCTACCAGCGATATGCAGATCTTCTGCACGAATAACATCAACCAAACCGATCACAGAAGGATGCACTTCATCAATGGTTGAACAGATCGTGTCAACTGGCTTATTAAGCATGATAAAACGCGGACCAATAATCGACAGTTGTTCGCCATCAAGGCAAATGACTAGCCCGTCTGTCACTTTAAAACCAGAGGTTTTAACGATCTCGCCATTGCAGGTAACGCCACCACGATGTAATGCTTTTTTGGCTGATACTCGAGAAAGCGATGTTGACTCGCAAATATATTTATCTAAACGCACAGTAAAACTCAGCTATAGGAACATTATGGGCGCCATTATGAGGCTCATGCGACCAAAGGGCAAAGTTTTGCTGGGCACCCTAGTCAAGTTAGCCCCCATCTAACGGCCACCAGCATCATTAAAACACTTATGACACTGTAACTTAGGCGTAGTTAACATGAATAAGGAAACCTTTTCTTACACATGAAACTGATTGAAAGCCTGTCATCTAGGCCCCTCCCCTTGTTTACATTCCCCCAATAGCCTTAACATGTGTGCCACGATGCAAAGTTGCGATTGATATATAACAACAATGACCCAAAATGGGCAAACAGTAGATTAAAGGAAGAAAAATGAATAAAGCACTCGTTGGGGGACTTTGTGCCTCACTCATAGTAGGCCTTACTGCCTGCAATAATGAAAAAGCTGAAATCACCACTCCCGATACCAGTAAAACAGAAACCGCTGCTGCCGTATCAAAAGTCTTAGGATCAGGCATCGATTTCGCAAACTTCGACAAGTCTATTCGTCCTCAAGATGACTTTTATAACTATGTAAATGGTGCTTGGCTAAAAGAAACCGAGATCCCAAGTGACAGAACTAGTACTGGCGCGTTTTACGATCTTCGTGAAAAATCGCGTGATGATGTAAAAGCCATCATTGAAGAGGTTGCAGCAACGGCAGACTTAGTTGCTGGCAGCGATGAACAAAAAGTTGCAGACCTTTACCGCTCATTCATGGACACAGACACATTAAACAAACTAGGCACAACGCCAATCCAGGCTGAATTAGATAAAATTTCCGCCCTAAAAACCAAAGCTGAGCTGGTGAACTACTTTGCCCATAGCCAAATTATCGGCGGCGGAACACCACTGGCATTTTATATTGATGTTGATGCAAAAGATTCAAGCCGCTACGCCACTCACCTCTGGCAATATGGGCTCAGCCTGCCGGAGAAGGATTATTACTTCAATGAAGGCGAGCGCTTCGTCAATATCCGTAAAGCTTATGTTGAGCACATTAAAAAGATGTTCACCCTAGCAGGCTTTAGCGATCCAAAAGCCAGTGCAGAGCAAATATTAGCACTAGAAACGGCCATCGCCAGTAAACACTGGGATGTGGTTGAAACTCGTGATAGCACTAAAACATATAACAAGATGACAATGAAAGAGCTGGCTGCACTCGCACCAGACATCGACTGGACAAGTTACCTAACCACTCTAGGCGTTGAGACACAGCCAGATATCATCGTCAATCAACCTAGCTTTGTTGTAGGATTCAACCAAGTTTTAAAAGATAACGAACTGGCTACGTGGCAAACCTACATGAAATGGCAACTGCTAACGCACTTTGCCGGTGAAATGACTGCTGCACTTGATAATGAGAATTTTGAGTTTTTCTCTAAAACACTCAATGGACAACAAGAGCAACAACCTCGCTGGAAACGTGGCGTCAGTACAGTCAATGGCGTGTTAGGTGAAGTTGTAGGCAAGGTCTACGTTAAGCGTCATTTCACACCTGAAGCCAAAGAACGTATGCAGATTTTGGTTGAGAACTTACGTGGCGCTTACGGTGAAAGCATTGACGGTCTGAGCTGGATGAGCGCAGACACGAAAGTTGCCGCCAGAGACAAATTAGCTAAATTCGATCCAAAAATCGGTTACCCAGATAGATGGGAAGATTACGATAAACTCACCATCAAAGCCGATGATTTAATTGGTAACAATATTCGTGCTAATCAACTTGGTCACGTTAAGGAGCTGGAAAAACTTGCCGGTTCTATTCGTAAGTGGGAGTGGCATATGACGCCACAAACAGTCAACGCTTACTACAACCCAACCATGAACGAGATCGTTTTCCCTGCTGCTATTTTGCAACCACCTTTCTTCAACATGGAAGCGGATGATGCAGTCAACTATGGCGGTATTGGTGCAGTGATCGGACATGAGATGGGTCATGGTTTTGACGACCAAGGCGCGAAGTTTGACGGCGAAGGCAACATGCGTGATTGGTGGACTGAAAACGACCTATCTGAATTCGCAACTCGTGGTAAAGCACTTGTTGAGCAGTACAATGGCTACGCTGTGTTTGACGACCTTAACGTAAATGGCGAGCTTACTCTGGGCGAAAACATTGGTGATCTATCAGGGGTTACTATCGCTTACAAGGCTTATAAGAAGTCACTTAACGGCAAAGAAGCACCGGTTATTGATGGTTTAACGGGTGATGAGCGTTTCTTCATTGGTTTCACTCAGATCTGGCGCGCCAAGATCAAAGAAGAATCAATGCGTAACCGCGTGGCAACGGATCCACATTCACCAGCCAAATTCCGCTCACTGGGTGCCCTGTCTAACATGCCTCAATTCTATACAACATTTGATGTTAAAGAGGGTGATGCGATGTACATAGCTCCTGAAAAACGCGTCAAGATTTGGTAATTTTTCTTTTAAAAGAGCGCTATAGGCGCTCTTTTTTTATTTAAAACAGGAGTAATCTTTACTGCAGACAAACTTCAATTGGTCATTCAGTATCCATTAAGGAAAACACGTATACATTGTTACTTGAAACATTCGCATTCCTAACAAGTTTTGAGGTCCGTAATATGTTTATGAACAGTATGAATAAGTTATTCAGAACATTTTTCATCTTTCTGCTGCTCCTTTCTACTCGCACCGGTTTTGCTGCCACCCATGAATTTCAAAATCATGTAAAAGACCAAAGTGACAACTATGCCGCGAGGCAATCATTACCCAAAAACCTCACTGGTCTGTATTCCATTTCAAACCTCCATCACCAGACTCCCAGACAGACAAGCAGTGATCTCGACACCCTATATTCTCAAGCACAACCCGCACAGGATGAACTCAACCTCCTCATAGAACAGATGATAAAAAACACCTCTCTCACGGCATCACTCCCCCCGATAAAAACCTATGCACGAGCCAAGAGCAAGGTAACGACTAAATTCAATGGTGATGCGAGTCAGATAACCGACTTGGCCAGAGCAAGTATTGTCGCAAATAACATCCATGACCTTATGCAGGTGTATCAGACGCTCAATGAGCAAACCACGGTATTACAGGTTAAGAACCGCTTTGCCTCACCCAAAGAGTCTGGCTACCGAGACCTTAATGCGTTGATCAAACTCCCCGAAACAGAAATGATTGTCGAAGTTCAACTCCACCTCAATGAGATAGCCAAAATCAAAAGCGGTGCAGAGCATGAAACCTACCAGGAGGTACAGGGAATTGAAGCCTTAGCCAACAGTGAAAACAGAAGGCTGCTTGATACTGAAACCGCAAGAATAGTGCAATTGCGTCAGGATTCTCACAAGCAATACCATAAAGCCTGGTTGAACTATAAGCGCATTGATAATGCAGGCGTGATTCAAGCCGCCGCATAAACATCGTGTCCATGCAAAAGACGCTTATGTTGTAACTTCAACATAAGCGCTAATACCCTAATTTTTAGGACACAGCCCAACTAACAAATCTCACCGATTCGAGATATACTCCCCCTTTATTGACAGCTAACTAGCGAAGAGACAATGCACGACATCATTGAGCAACTACAGGAAATGAGTGAAACCGTTCCTATTCCTTTAGAACTCCCTACTTTCGATCAGCTCGTCATGGCCGAAGAGGAGATTTTAATGCCTTTTCCCGGAGAGCTAAAACAGTATCTACTCTACGCCAGTGATGTCATCTACGGTTCGTTAGAACCTGTTACTGTCAGCGATCCAAACTCCCATACTTTCCTGCCTGAAGTGACGGCATATGCTTGGTCTATTGGGCTGTCCCGTGAGTACGTTCCCATTTGTCAGCAGGGCAACAATTTCTACTGTATCGATCAAGAGGGTCAAGTTCTGCTATGGAACGAGAATGGCACTGAAAGTGAGTACTGGGAATCATTGTGGGATTGGGTTGAACAAGTTTGGATGAAAAGCTAGGTTAATACGTTAAGAGCTTAGTTTTTAGATTCAAGCTAGCTAAAAATAACTATTTTGGAAATACAATGTCAAAGAATTCTGGCTTAAACGCCATTGAAATAAAGTACCTACGTTTATCTCTGGGTCTCACTACCGCACAAGTTGGCGAACTGAGCAAAGCCACTGAAGAAGATGTCATCGCGTGGGAAGCTGGCGAAAAGCCAGTATCTGGTTTGGCAGAGAAAAAGCTAATCGAAATCGATGAAACCATCGAGATGCAGGTACTGAATACCTGTGATGGTATCGAAGAGCTATTCAAGAAGGAGCCAAAGCGTACACTAAGCTTCGTGGTTTACCCGACCCAAGCACTTTATGCTCAATATAATCCTGAATATTTAGGCTCATTACCCCTTGCTGAGCTTTATAACACTTCAGCATGGCGCATCAAAAAAGAGTGCCAACTCATCTTAGAAGTTGACGTTAAGTTAGTGGCATTAGAGGCTGAAAGTTATAAAGCCTACCGTGAAAAAGAGGGCTTAAAAGAGAGCCGTGAAAGCCGTGCCAAATGGGCAGCTGCTCAGCTTTAATCTCTAACTCCACAAAGTACAAACGAAAAGCATCTATTACAGATGCTTTTTTCATTTTAGCGCTAGCCTATTATTCTCAAGCAGCGACCTCTTTTTCAAGTGCTCTTGCCATCGCAGGCCTAGATGTCACACGATCACGGTAGGCCGCTAACTTAGGCGGAATATCTTGCTCAAACCGAGTTGCCCATAATAGGGTGTGCCCTAATAAAATGTCCGCAGCAGACAAGTTATCACCAAGTAAAAACTCACTGTCAGGCAACCATTTTTCAGCAATCGCAGCCGCCTTATCAAACTCCCATTTAGCGACCGCAAACATCCCCTGCTGACGTAACGCTTCGGGCAGAGCAAATTTGTGCTTACCTATAGTCCAGAGCGGTTGTTCTAGTTCACTAATAATAAAGCTCACCCATTGATGATGTAATGCACTTGCATCGCTTCCTGTTTGAGGAAGCAAGTTTTCATCGCCATATTTTTCAGCAAGATACAGTACAATCGCAGCCGACTCAGTGATCACTAAATCATTTTCAACCAAGGCCGGTACCTTGCCACAAGGATTCACCGCAAGAAAAGCCTCGCTGCGGCTATCGCCTTTAGCAAAATCGATAAAATGATACTGCCAATCGAGCCCTAACTCTTCAAGCGCCCAAGATACACGCAGTGAACGGCTACGAGGAACGCCATATAACTTAATCATTCTCACTCCTTCAACAATTAACGAATTGATATCCATTAAAGCAAAAAAAACGGCCCAAGTGGGGCCGTTTAGTATTTAATTACAGTTTAAATTATCAACAGACAAACTTAAAAACTGTAGCTCGCTTGCAGGTAAACAAAACGTCCCTGACCACTATGAACTGAAGTGACAAATCCCATAAAGTCGTGATATGAGAACGGAGGCTCTTCATCAAACAAGTTAGTTGCCCCCAGTGTTAGCACTGTATTGGTTAACCCATAATAGTTAAGCGAAGCATCAACCGTCATCATGGCATCAATATCATCCATTCCAGGCTTCTGAACCGCTTCTTTTTGCTTAAACTCACCAATATAGTTCACTCCTAAATAGGATCTAAAGTCGCTAATAGTCCAGTCGACACCAGCCGTCCATCGTGCTTTAGGCTGCTCAAAGTCACCTACCTCAAGGTTAATTCTTTGTCCACCATCAACATCAGGTCGTTTATCTTCATACTTAAGAATATAGTTGAGCGCATAGTTGAATTTGAATTCGCCCATGTCCGTTTCTAGCAGGTACTTAGCATCCAAATCCAGGCCAGTAGTAACTAAGTCACCAATATTCTGAAACGAATCATAGATGGTCACCACTTCACCAGGATCGTTTGGAATTGTCGAAGGCAGACGCTCAACAACGCTTGGATCATCACCATAGTTACTGAATACAAATTGAGTATCTGAATCAATAATATTTTCAATGTCATAGCTATAGTAATCCAATGAGAAATTTAACGTATCAGTGACGTTATAGATCATACCTAAGTTATAGCTTGTTGATTCTTCAGGTCCTAACTCTGGGTTGCCCTCAAACACAGCTGTATATTCCTGAACTTGACAGGCTTTATTAATATTTCCTACCGCATCACAACGTACAGTATCGACAAGTGATGGTGACTCATCGGTGCGACCTAAGCCAAGCTGAGCCAATGATGGCGCTCTAAATGCCGTTCCCCAAGAACCTCTAAAAGAAAGATCTTCTATTGGGGACCATAGCAATGACACTTTAGGGTCGGTTGTTGTACCAAAATCACTGTAATTCTCATGACGCACAGCTAACTGTAGCTCTAATGAATCAAGAACAGGCACTGCTAATTCGGCATAGAAAGCCGTATTATCTCGCTCGCCATTTGCCTGAGTTGCCTCAGTACCAAATACCTCACCACGCAGAAATTGGTCATCAGGATTATCACTAATGGACTCTTCACGATACTCAACACCCACGGCGATCATAAGTTCCCCCGATGGCATCTCCATTAGAGGACCAGAAATTTTGGCATCAAGCGAACGGTTAGTCGACTCACCTACTCGATTAGTGGTGGTCTCAATAAAATCTAAGGCTTCTTGGGTATTTGTTGAAGGCTCAAACGGATTCCAACTGCCATTGTCTATCGCTTCTTGGGCGCGACGAGAATTAGGAAAACCATCAATACCCCGCTCAACAGACTTACTGTTTATATAACTAAATGCCGTTTCCCAATCCCAATCTCCAAACTGACCATTGAGCCCTATCACAGTACGGTAATAATCTGATTCAACTTCCTTTAAACGATTACCAATATCCACCATACGTCGACGCATGGTCAAATCTTGATTATAGAACTCATGAGTTGGCATATTGGCAAACGGATGATTAGGGTTGTCAGCTGACATAAATAACTCATTAAAACTTGGGCTACCAGCGCCTTTAATCGTTGTCTTGGAACTTTGACCATTAAACTCAAGGAAGCCACTGACATTGTCAGTAATATCGTATTTCCCCATGTAGTTAACACTTAAACGTTTATTTTCAGGAACCATGGTCATCATAGGCGCATAATCATAACGACACAGGTTATTGGCTAAATCGATATCCTCTGGGGCACAGACATCATTACCAAAGGTATCAGGGAGACGTGTACCTGGAGTATCTTTAAGCGCAACAGTTCCAGGAAACCCTGAAGAGCTTCGGAAATCTAAGTCTTCTACAAATGGATCATTGGGTCTTAACGCCGCTTGATTAGATGATTTAGAATAATCACGATCGCCATAGAGTAGCTCTTCACGATTAAAGTAATCTAGAATGAAGGTATGGCTGCTTTTATCTGTATGGCTTCCCCACACTAAGCTCACTGTCTCCTCTTTTCCTCCACCAGCAGATGTATCACCGATTCTAGCAATGATTTCAGCACCATCAATATCGTCTTTAAGGATAATATTAATCACACCAGCAATGGCATCAGAACCATAGGTTGCCGATGCACCGTCTTTAAGAATATCGACACGTTTAATGGCTGAAACCGGAATATTATTAATATCAACGAAAGCAGTATCAATCCCTTTAGCAAACGGGCTCACTGATACACGACGACCATTAACCAAAATCAATGTTGAATCAGCACCGAGTCCACGTAATGAGACACTTGAACCTCCATTAGCCGTATCATCACTGCTGTTAGCTTGTGTAGAGAAAGTACCTTGTCCTGAAATCGGGAGCTTCGAGAATAAGCCTATCAAATCGGTTGCACCAGAGTTACTAATGTCCTCTTCTGATATCATTGTAACGGGTGAAGGCCCTTCCATGTCGGTTCGTTTAATGTGTGAACCTGTTACTTGAATCCGCTCAACAGATTCATCGGCGGCCATTATATTGGGTGCATAAACCGCTGTTACTGCCGCAGCGCAGAGGCTAGGCAAAGCTTGTAGTAATTTCATAATCATCCTCTGATTTTAAATCATTATATTTTTAGATTTATTATTTTGTGTGATTCGACTACTACAAACTTCAGTCACATTACTCAAACAATCACAAAGTCCAACCTAAGGGTTAAATTAGTAAAGTCAAATGAATAGAAGGGATTAAAATGTAAAAATTAATGAATGACAGTATAAAAAAGCTAATAAGACTTAGATGATTTAACCATTTATAATCAATAACTCAGAGACTTTAACTATGGTTACGTTTTATATGTTTGAGGAAGTAAACATTATTAATGACGGGGTGAAACAGCTAAGTGAAAAATACTCCTTTTAAACTAGGTCATAAGCATGTCATATTCTAATTAATTGTTTGAATATATAATTAGAATTTAAAAATGGAAAAGCTGTACCCGCAAAATAATAATCTTAATACCTCATTATTAACTCGAACCCAATATTTCTTAGCGGCATTAGGGCCTGGAATATTAATGGCTGCAGCCGCTATTGGTGCTTCTCACTTAGTCTCTTCGACTCGAGCTGGTGCCGAATTTGGCTGGCAACTCGCTTGGGTCATTCTTGCCGTCAACTTACTCAAATACCCCTTTTTTGCCGCTGGTGCTCGCTATACCGCTGCGACTGGTGAAAGCTTACTCCACGGCTACCTAAAGCAAGGCCGAGGTTATCTGCTGCTTTTTAGTGGACTAAACACCATTGCCGCTATCGCCAGCACAGCGGGAGTGACTATGCTCACCGCGGCGATGTTAACGTTGTTTATACCACTATCCATCGATCTACTCGCCTTAATCGTGTTGCTTTCTAGTATTGCTTTACTAATTTTTGGCCACTATACCTTGCTTGATAAGCTGACTAAGGTGATCATGCTCTGCCTTACTATCAGCACATTAGTCGCTGTCGCGTTAGCGTTTAATATCCCGCCGATCATAACGCCAGGCTTTATCTCACAATCTCCTTGGCAGTGGGCCAATATAGGCTTCTTAGTCGCCATGATGGGTTGGATGCCAGCCCCCATCGAGGTCAGCTCTTGGAACTCATTATGGTTACTTGAGAAACAGAAAAGCCAACCTATATCTAAGCAACAGGCCATTTTGGACTTTAACTTCGGCTATTTGATCACAGCACTGCTAGCCATTGTCTTTCTAGCCTTAGGCTCACTGGTTATGCATGGCAGTGGTGAGCAGTTCTCTGCATCAGGGGCCAAGTTCGCCAGCCAGCTGATCACCTTGTATAGCCAAGTGCTTGGCAATGAAACTCGCTACCTTATCGGCACCGTCGCTCTACTCTGCATTTTTAGCACCACTGTCACTGTGATTGATGGTTATAGCCGAACCTTAAACATGGGCTGGCAACTTTTAACTGAAAAACAGAACTCAGATAAACGTCTGACAGGCATCATGCTTACCGTCTGTGCACTAGGGTTAGCCATCATCCTTTTCTTTAAGGGGGCTCTGCTTCCCTTACTGGAATTTGTGATGATCCTCGCTTTCATGACCACGGTGATTTTTGCCTGGCTCAACTACAAGCTGATGACCAGTGATGCCTTACCTAAGGAAGATAGATACGGCACTAAGATGAAAGTGTTATCTATGTTGGGAATGATTTATCTACTCGGCTTTGCAGGCCTGTTTATCTGCTGGATAGTAACTAAGTAAAGTAACCCTGATAACCAAGCCGTTAGGTAGGAATATAATTCAATGAGATATATCAAAACAGCCACCATGTCTGCGACGCTGCTTTTGTGCATTGCACAGTCTGCTTATAGCCACCCAGCAGAAATAGAGACCAGTGATTATCAAGCCCTTATCGAATCAATACTTGATAAAGCTGCAGTACCTTTCAGTGGCAGAGTGTTGCTTTCAAAAAATGGTAAGCTTCTCGCCTCTGTGACAAAGGGAGAGGGGATCACGCCCAACTCCAGTTTTGTCTTAGCCTCACAGTCAAAACAGATAACCGCCGTACTGATTATGCAGGCCGTCGACAATGGTAAGCTAAACCTAAAGCACACATTGAACTCTTATCTTACTCAGCAAGATACCAGCAAAGAGCGCCAACAACTGACGCGCTATGACGATCGTATCACCTTGGAACAGCTTCTTAGTCACACCTCAGGCATTAATGACTTAGGTAAACCCAATATATTTGAACCGGGAACAAGCTTTCACTACTCAAACTTAGGCTACACGGTACTGGCGCAAGTTTTGGAACAAGTGAATAATCTCAGTTTTCAGGAGCAGATCACTCATTTAGCTCAAGCTAACCAATTCATAGGTATTTCAGCCAGAACTGGCAGTATCCATATGCTCCACAGCCAGATCCCTTCTCTTGCTTATGGGAAAACTGAGAAAAATGGAAAATTATCTCTGACTGATATAACCGTGACCTCTGACCTACTCCCAGCAGGAGGGATCATAAGTACCGCTCCAGCTTTTGCCCGCTTTATACATCAGCTGCATACAGGACAGCTTATGAGTGATGTGAGTTATCAATTGATGACTCAAGGGCACACTATGCGCCCCCATCGCTGGCCTGAAATAAACTATGGTTATGGTTTACAAATAAGTGAGTATGAAGGCATCACAGAATACAGTCACGGCGGCTATCTTCCGGGTTATATGTCACTGTCATTACACTACCCTCAAGTTAAGCTAAGCCTCATTATGCTTGAAAACACCTCCTTATCACTCCAGGATAGAAAACGCACTTTTTCACTGGATGATGAGATGCGCACCGCCATGAGAACACTTGTAAAACAGACAGGTTCAGCGGATAAAAATAAATCAGAGAACCAGCACTAAACTCAGTTATAATGTCGCCCAATGATGATTGCGCAGCCGCGCAATCGCGTAGATGAAAGAATGAAGACTTATGATAAACAATGATATTTTACGCCGTGTACGTTTCGTGTTTGATTACCAAAATGCAAAAATGATCAAGATTTTCGCTAAGGTTAAGCATGAAATGACGCAAGAGCTTCTACTCGACATGCTAAAGAAAGAGTCAGAAGAGGGCTATCAACCATGTAATGACAAGACCATGTGTCTTTTCTTAGATGGTTTAATCATTGAAAAGCGCGGCCTTAAAGAGGGTGCGGAAATTCCTGAGCCAGTATCTCAAATGAACAACAACCTTATCTTTAAAAAGTTAAGAGTGGCACTTGAAATGCGTGAAGACGACATCATCAGTACTTTGGCATTAGCCGAGTTCAATATGTCTAAATCTGAATTGGGTGCACTGTTTAGAAAGCCTGGTCATAAACACTTTAAAGAGTGTGGCGATCAAGTATTACGTAACTTCCTAACGGGTTTATCGCTTAAACTTCGCGGTAAATAATGACGTTAAAGTAAATAGATACAAAAAATGCGTTACAGTAAAAGCTGAAACGCATTTTATCCTAGTATTAAACCGCTGTTACTTCTTAAGCAAAAAGCGCAGCATCACACCTTTCTGACTAACGTGCAACACTTCATAACCATGATTTTTAGCGTCGTTAGGAATATTATTGATTGACTGTGAACAGTCAGTAATCACCTCTAACACTTCACCCGACTTTAATGAAGCCATCGCTTCAAGTGTGGCAACCGCCGGATAAGGGCAAGGCTCCCCATAAATTTCTAAATTGTAATCAGCCACGATAGAATCTGTCATGCTATGTTCCTCAGCTCAAGTCTCCTTGAGCTCTATAAATCAGTATAAAATTAATCAACCCACGTAAGCGATGGCTATCTGTTGTGCATTTTTCTGTTTTTTGAAAAAGTGGCGTTCCCACAATAAAATCAAGGCAAACGACAAGCCCAGTAGTAGATAAGTAACACCTAGCCCGCCTAATGGCCCAAACTGCTCCAATAGATTCACCTTATCCCAACTTGTCGCCAAAGGTACCGCTAGATCATCCCAGAAATAAGCAAGAATGGTCGCGCCAACGATATTACCGAGCCCTACCCACCAAAAATGAACTTGGCCCTCTAATGCGCGATACATCCAACCGGTTTCACAACCACCAGCAATCACAATACCGATGCCAAATAGCAAACCACCAATCACAACGTTGGGGCCGGCCCATAGGGTTTTAGGTGTCATACCTAGCTGCACATAGCTATAAATGCCGATAACACTGACCGCCATACCTAAGATAATGGCCTTAGCCATATGGGTACGACCTGTGATCCACATATCTCTGAAGGCAGAGGTGAAACAGATCTGCGCTCGCTCAATCAACAAGCCAAAAAGAATGCCCATAAACATCGCGATACCTAGCTTTGTAGAACGGCTTAGCATGTAAACTGAAGCGGCGATCATAACGGCGAACACCAGCCATCCCAGACGAAAACGATTCTGCACCTGATTAACGTTAGGTTTAGTTACTTTCTTCAAGCCACCGAGTTTAACTTTTGCATTTGAACGGAAAAAAGGTAGCAAGGTGATCTTGGCACCAATATAAGTACCAGCGGCGGCGGTGAAAGCGAAGATCCAAGCGTGTAGCGTAAACTGCGGAATACCAGTAAAGAAGGCGGCGAGGTTACATCCCATTGCCATACGAGCACCAAAGCCTGCAATCATGCCACCAATCAGTGCCTGGCCGATTCGTTTCTTGCTACTTGGCATCCGCAGCTTCAAATTATTAGCCCACAATACAGCAGCCATACAACCGCCAAACATGCCAATGAGCATAACACCTCCAACACGATCCAACGGTGTGCCTTTCAAACCAATGATTTGAAAGTACTCCCATGTTTCAGGCTCCGCACCGAACCACTGCAATACATGCCCTCCCCAACGGGTAAACTCACCAGTCACCGCCCACAGCGAACCTGTAAGACCAAAAAAATACGTAGACAAGATACCTGCAGCAATCACGGCAGCAAATGGCGACCAGAATTTAATAAAAAACTGATCTTTGAACGTTAACCACATATTTAAATTACCTGAACGATTTATATTACGACCCAAAAAACTCACTCCACTTGCAACATTAATGACTAACATGGTCGCAATTTACATTACAAACCCATTGCCAATATTAAAATTACCGTTACATACACTATTAAAGTACTAGCGTGACGCATTAGATTTTTAATGCCGAGATAATATCACCTTATACAAAAAATAAGGCTGCAACATTTGTGGCTAACGTCAAATAAAACGAATTAAGAGAACAGTAGTTAAAGGTAATTCGATAAAACGCAAATAAATCACTTCCACATGAACAACAAAGCTCACATTTCATGCTAATCTTGCTATACAAACAACATCCTAGATAACCAAAACTTTATAAAGGTCACCAATGGACGATCATAAACGCCCGCTCTACCTTCCATTCGCTGGTCCCGCGATTCTCGAAGCTCCTCTCATCAATAAGGGAAGTGCATTTACCGATGAAGAGCGCGTATTTTTCAACCTCGAAGGCCTGCTTCCCCATGTTATTGAAACCATCGAAGAGCAAGCCTCTCGTGCCTATGATCAATACACCAATTTTACTAATGATCTAGATAGACATATCTACCTGAGAAACATTCAGGATACCAACGAGACCCTCTATTACCGATTAGTGCAAAACCACATTACCGAGATGATGCCTATCATCTATACCCCAACGGTCGGTATGGCTTGTGAGCGTTTCTCTAAAAACTACCGTCGTAACCGTGGCCTATTTCTCTCTTACCCACATAAAGACCGTATTGACGATATTCTCAACAACTCAACACGTCAGAAAGTAAAAATTATCGTGGTCACCGACGGCGAGCGAATTCTAGGTCTTGGCGATCAAGGTATTGGCGGCATGGGGATCCCAATTGGTAAGCTTTCTCTTTATACCAGTTGTGGCGGAATTAGCCCGGCTTACACACTGCCAATCACATTAGATGTGGGCACAGATAACCCGCACCTACTCGAAGATCCTATGTACATGGGTTGGCGTAACCAGCGCATTGGCGGCGAAGAGTACAAAGAGTTTGTCGAAGCCTTTATGCAGGCAGTCAGTCGTCGCTGGCCTGATGCCCTTATCCAGTTTGAAGACTTCGCACAGAAAAATGCGATGCCGCTACTTGAGCGCTATAAAGATCAATATTGCTGCTTTAACGATGACATTCAAGGTACTGCTGCTGTCACAGTTGGTTCACTCCTTGCTGCCTGTAAAGCTGCAAAAAGCAAACTTTGTGAACAACGCGTCGCCTTTCTCGGCGCAGGTTCTGCGGGTTGTGGTATTGCAGAAGCAATCGTGGCTCAAATGGTGTCTGAAGGCATCACTGATACCCAAGCTCGCCAGCAGGTCTTTATGGTCGATCGCTGGGGTATGCTGCAGGACAACATGCCTAACCTGTTACCTTTCCAACAGAAGCTAGCGCAAAAGTGTGATGATGTGAAAATCTGGAGTAACAGCAGCGAGAACATCTCACTACTCGATGTGATGAACAATGGTAAGCCAACCGTACTTATCGGTGTATCCGGCGCGCCAGGATTGTTTAGCGAAGAGATCATCAAGGCGATGCATAAGCATTGCGCTCGCCCTATCGTCTTCCCGTTATCTAATCCAACTAGCCGTGTTGAAGCCACACCGAAAGATGTACTTCACTGGACCAATGGTCAAGCGCTCGTAGCCACAGGAAGCCCGTTCGAACCAGTCACTCTTAACGGTGAGACCTTCGAAATTGCTCAGTGTAATAACAGCTATATCTTCCCAGGCATCGGCCTAGGGGTACTTTCTGCCGGAGCCAAGCGAGTCAGTGACGAAATGCTAATGGCATCAAGCCGCGCATTAGCTGAATGTTCACCGCTGGCAATAAATGGTGAAGGTCCACTACTGCCACCACTTGAAGAGATCCATAAGGTCAGTAAGCATATCGCCTTCGCTGTGGCTAAAGTGGCAGTAGAGCAAGGACATGCTCTCCCTTGTACTGATGAGCTACTTGAGCAGTCAATCGAAAACAACTTCTGGACTGCCGAGTATCGACGTTACAAGAGAACTTCTTTCTAACGATTAGGCTCAGTTTCGAGTTTCGAGTTTCGAGTTTCGAGTTTCGAGTTTCGAGTTTCGAAAACATAAAGCTACCACTTCATAATTGGTAGCTTTTTTTGCCTTCAAATGAAGGTGGCTACATTTTTTGATTTAGCTTCTAGCTGGTGTGTTTGAAGGTCGTATCTTCATGGTTGTTTATCGCCTCCAGCGGGGTATGTGCAGATACTTCTGCGAGACGCCGCAAGCACATCCATGTGGGCTCTACCAAAACATATATGGACCCACCCCGTTTGCAAGACATTTGATATTCATTTTGAGAAGAGTTCATTGCACCCATATATTCGGCCTGTTTATGAGGTTAACCTCTGGCCCTGATGGATATTTGCCTCTACTTTCCTTATCATCCCTACGGCTTCTTCAGAGCCTATGTTTTGGTAAGGTTTTAAGTAGAGCAGTCTGACTGTCTCATCATCAAATCAAGTGTCATAGCAACTTGCTGGTGTGTTTTACACTAACTCGTTTCGTCTTACTTTAGGACTAACTACTAAGCAAATGTCCTATATTCATCTTCTCTAGCGGCGATAGCCCAGGTCATTCTTGCAAGCTTGTTCGCTACTGCAACACAAGCTTTGTTGAACCCCTTTCTTTCGGCCAAAGCGTATGCCCAGCGGCTTAGCCTATCCTCTTTACCTCCGCTGTGCTGCAAGACCGCTCTTGCACCATGTATAAACAATGTTCGTAAGTAAGCATTGCCTCTTTTGCTTATCCCTAACAGATTGTCTTTACCGCCACTACTATGTTGCTTTGGTACTAAGCCACACCAAGCAGAAAAGTGTCTACCATTGGTAAAATCTTTCCCCTCTCCAGCTGCAGCGTAAAAAGCGGTTGAAGTCACAGGGCCAATACCTGGAATGGTTTCTAAACGCTGGCAGACTTGATTTGTTTTTATCTCTTCTATTATCTGCGTATCACAGCTCTTTAGACGTTTCTCGATATCACTAAATTCATCATGCAACTGGGTAAATATAAACCGCCCCTTCACTGTAAGTTCACTGCTCTCATCAGATAAAATATCTGGAAAAGCCATCCTAAAAGCTGCTTTGCTTTTTGCTATCACAATACCGTACTCCGCTAGCATGCCTCTAACTTGGTTAATTAAGGCGATAGACTGCTTATTTAAACGCTCTCTCATTCGATGAAGCATCTGCACATCTTGTTGCTCAACAGGCTTTGGTTGCACGAAACGCATGTTAGGCCTTTGAGCTGCTTCAGCTATAGCTAATGCGTCGTTATAGTCGTTTTTATTACCTTGCCTGTACGGAACAGCATATTGAGGTGCGATTAGTTTCACTTGGTGACCTAGGCATTCAAACTCTCTAGCCCAGTAGTTAGCGCCACCACAAGCCTCCATTACAATAAGACACGGCTCTATCTTGGCAACAAACTGCAGAACTTCTCTGCGTTTTAACATTTTCTTTTTAACTAACTTTCCTGCTTTATTTACGCCAACAAAATGAAAAACAGACTTTGCGATATCTAGACCAATTGTAGTAATCTTCATAGTGGACCCGTCCTCTTTCTGATGAGTTTTAGCAACTACATCGTGGCCCATTGCGAGGCCGATTAAAAGGGGATGGGTCCATTCCATTATCCCTGTTTTGGAAGCTCGCAGCCGTATCTACACCTGTTCATTTGCCTCTTCGATTTGGCTTTTTTGATAACTGGGAGGTTAAATTTTCTAGCTCATTTTTGCTTCGTTACGAGTTAGCAAGGTATATCAGGTGCAAGACAGTAATCGCGCGACGGAAAGGATGAAACATCATCAAACCTACCTAAAAAGGTGTAATCAGAACAGATAATTAGCCGAAAGGTTGTACAAAATACCACTACCTAAAAAAAGCAAATTCCTATAGCATCTTACGTTAGGTGAAATCATACCTATTAAACTGTGCTCGGCATAGGCCAAGCCCAACAAATGATTTATGCCTGCAAACAGTGCATGGCATAAACACTAAAAAGATATAAGTATTGAATCAATACTTGCGAAAGAAAGCGAAACTATGAGTAATATTATATTAAGACTAATATTTATTTTAATGCTTCCAACATATGTTAATGCCACAAGCTTCGACTGTAACGGTAAATTAAATACAACTGAAAAGGCTATTTGCTCACACACTGCGCTAAGTCTTTTAGATGTAGAGTTATCTCGATATTATTTATTAGCTTTAAAGCCACTAATAAAAACAGACAAAGTAAAGATGATTGACAAACAGCGACGTTGGTTAAGGGAGAGAAATAATCTCTGTAATAATAACGTTGATTGCTTGCTTATATTATATGCAGAAAGGATTCAACAATTAAGCTTCCAACCTGAACATATAGAAAAAACAAAAGGCACATTCTCTTATAGGCCAGATCGTAATAGTTTTGATCCTGAAGAAAAGTGTGACTTTTCAGACGTTGATTTTTCTAGTAATTTAACCGTTTATGCCGGAGGAGCGTATAGCGGAGCTGCTACTTTTTATCAAATTGATCAAAGTGGACATGAAACTACTGAGTTTAATGTCGTAGTCAATTCTCCAGACTCACCTGTTGCATTAGTTTTAAGCGCATATGAACCATCTGTTTGGTATGTAAAATGGACAGAAAATACAAAAGTAGAAGCTGTGTATGCTTCAGGATACCATAGGCAAATAGTTATAGGCTTGCCAGATAACGTTCCAGTAATAACCGCTGAAATGGGGAATAAAGCTAATTGCCCGAGTATATATATTGAATCAAAAACGCTTAATAAACTTAACCCACTTTCATTGAGGTTGTTTAACAAGAAAGTTTCATTAGTAACTCAAGCCAAGAGAGGAAAACTTGGTTTTGGTCAGGCTTTCGACCGTAAAGCACAAATATTTACGAACACATCAATCACCATTAATGATTATGTTCATCCAATATTTTCTTACTCGGGAAAATATGGACTGGATAACTTGATAGATCAAGGCTATTTAAGAAAATACAATGTTCATGATGTTGATAGATGGAATAAGCTAAAATCTGAAAAATTCATGGAAAGCCTACCACCAGTCTCAGGGTTTAATATTTCTTCTAAATATAAACCAGACATCTACGTTGGACAAAGAGGCTACGTTATTCTTAAAAAAACACGAATTCCAGCGGGACTTTACGGTGCAGATAGTGTGGTTTTCTTTTTAAATGAAAATGTTCCCTATCCCGAAGGGAGTTTAGGCCATAGTAAGTTATATGACTTTAATACCTTTAAATGCAAAGGGACAGGATGTAATAGGTAAACGCGTGAGAATCACCAAACTTTATTCATATTGAAATTATGACTCTCTAATGTCCAAAAAAGATTTACGCCCAGCAGGCTTAAATCGAAGAAGTTACTTTCTCAAAAATCATAGCAGATGCGGCTGCGGCTTCCAACAAATGGTCATGGAATTAATGCCATCCATAATAACTTGCGCTGAAACCGAAACTCGCAGCCGCACCGACACCTGTTCATGAATCTCTTCGATTTGATTTTACTTGGTAGCATTTTGTAAATCATTTCTGCCCGTGCGACGTGAAGTCGTATGAAGCGCTGTTCACCGCGTTGAGTGAACCATCTGTATCACCAGGTGACCCTATGGCTCTGAATAAAGTAGCGAGCCAGACAATGTAACGAAGTCCATTGGACGGGAACAGAATCGTGAGAGGACGTTCTTCCTGATAACCACAAGTCGGGTAAGTGCTAGGGAGTCAGTATGATGAACATATGTGAATCCATGTAAGGTGCGTTATATGATAAGCAGCGGAAGTGGTTTATACGCTGTGGCCAAAATGGCAACGAGAGTAGGAAAGAGATTGGGCAATGCTCTTTCGTGATTGTAAAGCTCTCCGCACTAGAGTGGGCATCTAAACTGACATTACGCGACATACGGAACACGGTAAGCCTGTATCACTCCCATTGGGAAAGTTATCTGTGAAGATAGCCGATAGTGGTGCAGGTAAAGGAGGCTGGAGAAAGCCAAAGCTGCATTGTAATGATGCAGATATAGACCTTGTGTCTGGCACGAAAGTGAGCCCACTTCCAGCTGGTCTCCCGTTGCAAGAACATTTGAAGAACTTTGTTGATGGAGAAACGCAAATGATGACTTCAACTGAAGTTAGTGCCTCTCCTTACTTTGCTCAATGACAATCCTTCGATAGGAAAGTCACAGAGCAGAAAGTATCAAAGCTTCAAGTCAGTATTGCAAAGGTAACCCTGTGGTTACCGGGTAACAAGTACGCCTTAGTGGAGGCTTGAGCCGTATGCAGTGAAAGTTGCACGTACGGTTCTTAGGAGAGCGGCACTTGGTAACAGGTGCCGCTTATCCGACCATTATCGTTTAGTACAAGAGCTCATACACATCCTGTTTATATAAATTTGCCCTACCAAAAATTATCCGAAAGTTGTGTGTTAGGTAAATTGAAAGAAATTATGCATCAATCACAATCTGCCACCACCTCATAATGTTAACCTATTGATTATCAGTTATAATAGTGGCTTGAATACGGCATGATTACAGTGTAAAAAAACAGCTAGTCGCCGTTTAATAGCGTTAGCGGTCATGAGGATTTAAAGTATGAGTGTAGATAAAGAAGAACTTGGCTTTTCCCTGTATCATGGAACTTCGTCCCTTTTCTTAGATTCGATTTATGAATCAGGTCTTGGAGGGGAAAACATCAGCGAAAAGTACCAAATCAATGAAATGTTTTCTCAAATCGTGGACGCTTTTAATAATCATTACATGGATGCTGAATGGTGGGTTTGTGAGGGCTTTCTTTGCGAGAAAATGGTCAGAGGGGATGTCACAAATGGTGATTTTAATTTTCGTTATGGCGGGGTTTATCTAACACCGTCATTTGAAACTGCCAAAAATTACGCTATATCTAATAAATACGGTTCGGAATTAGTTTCATACTGTATTCGTGCTTACGAAGAGTTATTCAAGCGCAACCCTATATTGGCTAATAAAATCTTCCCGTCAAATCACCCTCTTCGTGAACTGGCAGTGTTAATGGGCACTCCAGTGGTTTTAGAAATTGTTGACATAACTAAAGATGGATTGGTTACTGAACAAGGTGCACCAATTAAGGAACAGTTACAGTTAATGAGCCAACTCCCCGAGGAAATATGGCAACAGTTTAACTTTGAATCTACAAAAACAATAGCTTTTGAATATATTAAAGTCATTAGCTTAAACAGCTAATATGTATTTTAGAGTGATTTCCAATGCTTGGTTCAAGGTTGCGGGGAGTATTTATCGCATAATGGTTTAGGTTTGGTGGGTAGAGTTACTCACCTTAATATGGCTATTTTTAAAGGAGAATTTATGAGGCGTGGTGTTGTAGTTGGACCAACTTTTATTCATTCGAGTGGTACACAAGAAGGCTATCACGGGGATCTGCATTATAAGCTAGGCTTAGATAGTTTGCGCTTTGCTGTATTATTTTGGGATATTATTGATTTTAGTGCGTTAGAAAACTTCATGATGCGTGACAGTTTCCTTGGTCCCTCTAATCCTGAACTTGATTTGTTAAAAGCGGAAGGGCTTGCGATCAATGATAAGCCTCCAGCAGGCCTTGACGTTGAATTAGCGGGCAGAGGTTTATATATTCAAGAGATTCCATTGTATTCCCAGCTTGCATCATTGGTTCATCTAAACAAATCAAATGATTGTGAGTGGAGCCTTTTTCAAACACAGTCTGAGGTTTTTATACCCAAAGAAGCTTCCATCATAAGGGCTACGACAGAGTTTAGTTTGTTCAATATGCTTCCAATTCCGGCTTCTGTTGTGCCTCTAGAAGATGTATTAAGTTTTAGAGAGAAGCGACAACCAGAATTACTTGCATTAAGAGATGTTATTGATAGCTTTACTGCGAGAATCTGTTCGGCAGAAGATATGGTTAAGGAAGCTGAGAAAGTTAAAAGTACCTTGGAAAGAGAGCTTGAAAATTACAGTAAAGTAGTTAAAGAATTAGATCAAAACGTAGTGTTTAAGTCCATTACAAAAGTTGCAACTGATGAGTTCGTCGCTTTATCTGGGTTACTAGGTGCATTAACAACATTGTTTACGGGAATTCCCGCATCGATTCCGAGTATGCTAACTCTTGGAGCCGGCGCCGCAGCTTCAGTTAAGCTAGCAATCAAAGATACTCCAACTTGCGCCCAATTGCCTGACTCTCTAAAAAACTACGCTTACTTGCTATCAGCTCAGAGGGAGCTAGTTTAAACATAACAAATGGTAATGTTTCAAGAAGATATGATGTCCGTGTAAACTTTATTTGATTACCATACACTTCCTAATCCCGCGCTTTGCACTAACTCATTTCCATTTAGGTACGTGTCAGTAGAACTTTGCTGACACGTTTATGCCCGTGCGACGTGAAGTCGTATGAAGCGCTGTTCACCGCTTTTGAGTGAACCATCTGTATCTGACCTGGTCATTTGGCTTCTGGCTGAGTTGGTATTGGATAGTTTGTTTGAAGATTATACCTTCTTTGTTATCTATAAACTGCGGTCAGCTTATGTATAGATACTTCTGCGAAACGCCACAAGCACTTCCATGTGGGCTCGACGATAGCATCCATGCCATCAACGTTCGCAGCCACATCTATACAGGGTTATTTACCTCTTCGATGTGGAAGCGAAAAAGCTCAAGCTATATCAAACAATTAACTGCGAACTGTATAAAAAACGGCTACCCCAGAAAAGCAAATTCCTATAGCATATAGGCATACCGAACAACATGAAGGTGGCAGCGGTCGAGGCCAACACGCAATTTATGCCTTGCACGCAACGGATAAATACTAAGACGCTAGCCTGATGTCAGAGAAAATGAAAGAGAGATACAATGACATGTTACATAATCACCTTTGAGGTGCCAGACCCAACTAGGCGAAATAACCTAAAAGAACGGCTAAAGTTATACGGTACTTATTGCCCAATACATGAAAACTGTTGGGCAATCGTTACTAACAATAGCTCTGTACAAATTAGGGACAATTTGAACGAAGTGATAAGCCCTTCTGATAGCATTTTCGTAATTAAATCTGGTGTCGAGGCCGCTTGGAACAATTCATATGGAACGGACAATGCCGACTGGCTTAAGGAGAAATTATAATGTCTCCTCAAAATAGTCCGGCAAGCGGTGAAAAACTAATTATCAGGCGTGGCCGTGTAGATTCTGTAGACCTTTACGAAGTAAAGGAAAATGAGCTTGAGCTTCTTGAAAATGGCTCCCCTGCAAGTTTGCAGCTAAATTTCTCAGTTTTTTTACTGTCATTGGCATTTTCCGCAATACTAACGTTAGCTACAGCTACGGTGAAATGGCCAATAATGGAAACTGTTTTTGTGGTTATTGCGGTTATTGGTATTCTTCTTGGAATATATCTTTTTATAAGTTGGTGGCGTACTAGAACAAGCATTGCAAAAATAATTTCAACAATACGTAATCGTATACAGCCAGAAGCATTAACAGTGGACAACCCCACGCCCCTAAATAGAGGGGGGGTGCCCAATGCCCACCCCCCCGGCAGGCTAATTGGGTAGTCGGAGGTATCTAACCTCCAGGCACCACACCATCCTGCATGCGGATCCGCACAGGGTGGTTCATTTAGAACTCCTAACCTTTCTGGTTAGCTTCTTTGTTTCGAGAGTGAACAGCTATCCATCCATCTCTCAGCGATTGCTGTATCCCTGGTGTTTTCATGCCTTGCCATACTTTTTCTGATGGCTGTAATCATTTTCAGAGCTTTAACTCTAAGCCATTTTTGTCCAGAAACGTGTTTTATCACTCGCAGTAAAATCTGTCTCTTATACACATCTGACGCTGCCGACGAAGAGGATAGTG